>ERZ1740058.414-NODE-414-length-33276-cov-17.230457_pt1 | contig 33276 bp, 27 predicted proteins | sample MGYA00581745_ERZ1740058 | MGnify/ENA primary metagenome ERZ1740058 (study PRJEB43018, sample SAMN04849742) | marine metagenome | isolation source: floating plastic debris | place: Pacific Ocean | collected 2008-08-30 | study: EMG produced TPA metagenomics... | reverse complement strand
CCTCAGGATGCTGCGCCTTGATCGCCTCTGCCAGCACGACACCGGCCCCCATCTCTAGGGTTTGGTAGGCACTGTCGACGACCAGATCAACGTCTTGCAACCGCAGTGGAGTCGCCGTAGGCGTCAAAAACAAATCTCGCACGCCGCCGCCGATCAAATAAAGCTGCCAGCCGCGATCGACCGCCACTGCCGCCATGGCTTGCAGCATCGCCCATAGACTGTCATCGAGCCGCTGCCGGAGGGTTTGCCAAAGCTGCGAAGCTGGCGGCGGACGCACGATGGGGACTGAGCTATTGGTCGTAGGGGCAGCGATCGCGGTTTGCTGGTCGTGGTGCAGTCGGCGCAAAACATCGGTGCGGGTGACGATGCCGACTAGCTGGCCAGAGGCTAGTACTGGCAGTCGACCAATATCGTAGGTCACCATCAGGGCTTCAATCTCAGGCAGCGGCGTGGCTGGGGTAATCGTTCTGACCTGAGTCGTCATGTAGCCCTTGACCGGGGCATGACCAAAGCCATGGTGCAACGCCAGGTCGATATCCCGACGCGAAATCATGCCGACGAGTTGCCCCTGCTCATCCACCACTGACAGCCCTGCATGGCCGTAGCGCAGCAAAATGCGTTGGGCTGCCGTAATCAGGGTGGTGGGCAAAATCGTGCGCACCGGGGAAGACATCACCTCCTGAGCCCGAGGCACGGGGGGAATCTGTTGACGCAGGGCGGCCAAAACGGTTTGAAAGGTTTGCGCCGGAGCCGTCGTTGAGACCGTGACCGCTGCCGCTGTGGGATGACCGCCACCGCCCAGCGGAGCCAACAGCTGATAAAAATCGACACCGGGTCGATCGCCGTGAGCCGCTGTGCGTCCCCGCGCTCGACCAATCAGGATGAGTTTCTGAGACGCTTCCTTAGTGGGAAACCAGGCTCCGAACAATAGACTATCGACATCCATGAAGGTGATCAGCCGTTCTGCCAAGGCCGAGAGTCCGGGCACATACTGCGCCGTCTCCAGCAACACCCATCCCAGCGTATGACCAGGCTGAGACTCCTGCTGAAAGCTGGCCACGGCCGTTTCGATCAGGGTTTGCAGGGGGGGCGATAAAGTCGGCTCCACAAATTCAGCGATCGCGCTTTGACTGGCCCCCTGCTGCATCAGCCAGGTTAAAGCCGCCGCATCTCTCGCCGTCGCAGAGGCAAAGGTCAACGACCCCGTATCGACATGAATACCCAGTGCCATCACCGTCGCCTCTGCCCCCGTCAGCTCCACAGACTGGGCCTGCAGCCGCTCCGCAATGAGGGTGGTCGTCGCACCGACAGGTTCCACCACCACCTGTGTCGCAGGCAGGGTATCTTCACCGGAGAGATGATGATCGTAGACCGCGATCGCCCCTCCACGGGCAACCACAGCGGTCAGCCAAGGCGCAACTGGCCCGAGGCGATCGGCAGATTGCGTATCGACCACGGTCAGAGTCTCAACAACATCGATATTGACCGCTCGCCGTTCGATCAGATGATATTCATCGCGGTGCAGGGCCAAAAAATTTTGCACCGTCGGGTGACAGCCACCGGCCAGCACGATCCGCGTACCGGGATGCAGCCGGGTGACGCCCACCGCCGCACCCAAGGTATCAAAGTCAGCAGTGGTGTGGCATAGCACCAAATCCATGGGCATTGTCTCTGAGTCAAATTCCGAGGCAACGCTCGGGGCGTCTGGTGGGGCGATCGCCACCAGTAATCGGTCAACGCGGCCCTTGATGGCTAGCGTCGGCGCCAAACTTGGTTACGTTGCTGACGGCAAAGGCTTCCGTCGCACCCACATTTCTGATAGCTTACTAATAATATTGCGGGAAACGAACAGCTATTACGGCTTGGGCGTTCCTGCATCGCTGTGTTGAGAGAAGAGATTTTAGCAAAATGGTAATCATCTTCCAGCTAGCACTTCTTGCGCTGGTTCTTTTATCTTTCGTCATGGTTGTGGGGGTACCGGTCGCCTATGCGTCGCCCCAAAACTGGGAACAGTCTAAGCGCCTAATCCTCCTCGGCTCCGTGGTCTGGGGTATTTTGGTGGTCGTAGTCGGTGGTCTTAATTACCTGGTGGTTTAACCACTAAGGCGTTTAATTTTCATGGCAGTGTTTGAAGGAAATTTTCACCAAGGTAGTCCACGTCGATTTGCCCTGGTGATTGGCCGATTTAACGATCTGATTACAGAAAAGCTGTTAGCAGGTTGTCAGGACTGCTTAAAGCGTCACGGGGTTGACATCAACCCCCACGGCGACCAGGTTGATTATGCCTGGGTGCCAGGCAGCTTTGAGATCCCCATGGTTGCGCGTCAATTAGCATTGACGGGTCGCTACAACGCCATTATTTGTTTGGGAGCGGTCATCAAAGGGCAAACTCCTCATTTTGATTACGTCGCGGCTGAAGTTTCTAAAGGCATTGCGGCGGCAGGCTTTCAAACCGGCGTACCGATCGTCTTCGGAGTGTTGACGACGGATACCCTGCAGCAAGCGTTAGAGCGCGCTGGCATCAAAAGCAATCTGGGCTGGAACTACGCTATGAGCGCGCTAGAAATGTCGAGCTTAATGGGGCAAATTCAGGCCTTACCGAGCGAGAGCCAGGGAAGTTTGGTGGGCACTGTCTCGCCGCCCCTGCCCTCTGCAGCAGTGGCTCCAGCTCAGTCAACATCCGGAACCTAAACACACTCTGCACTCTCAAGGGTAGAGAATTAGGTCGGCAAATGTTGACAACTGCATCGCCATTTGAGATATTGATTAAACGTCTAAAATTTCAATTTTGCGGGTATAGCTCAGTGGTAGAGCGTCACCTTGCCAAGGTGAATGTCGCGCGTTCGAATCGCGTTACCCGCTTCTTTAAAATCCCAAAATTATAGTCAATCCTTCATTGTCATCAACATATTTTGAAGGGTCATATCTGTATATTTACGGTGGGTGGGCATCTGCCCTAGCTACAGTCTCTTCACCGGGGGCTGGATCGACGACGCATCAAGGCTCAGGCTCAAGCCGGTTGAGCAAAGCTGACGTCGATGATCGCGCGCAAGTTCCACCAGACACCTCAGTGGTAGGGCGACTGTCGGTGAAAGTCGTTCTGTAATATCGCTGATGGGATAGAAATACTGGGCACATTGGTGCTGACAAGACAGTCTTTGTAGTTTGAGACGATCGCGGTTCTTCAAACTAAAGCTTTCAAGGATGAATAATGGTCGAACTCATCCTGCGGCGCAGCTCAACCCCAGCGAATCTGGGACCAAGCTTAGATTTAATCATTTTTTCATAAATAAGCAGAATAAGATAAGTTGATTCGGCAATTTTGTCGAGACCAATAGTTACATTTACGGCCAGATATGTAATAATCTACTTCGAATCTTTAAATTGGAAATCTGTTCAAAAAGATTTCATGAACTTGTCAGGACTTAGATTGGCATTCCAGGCGAAAACTCCGAATAATCACTTACAGCAGGCCAAGCGAGTGGTTTGTTTTCCAGGAGCCGTCTTCACATAGAGAAAGTAGATTTCCAGCACGTTTGTCTACAGGTCTTAAGGATGTCTTTGCCGGTACTGCCGAGTTGAGTTCGATGAGCTTTGTATGATGCTCAGCGATTTGACCAACGGGTCAAACTTATGCTCTTAGCTTGTTCCTCGTGTAGCTGTTGTCAAAGAAGTTCGGTTGTTTGGGAGATTGAGTCTATGAAGCTAATGCTGGTATGTACCTCTGGTGGTCATTTTTCGACCATGAGAAGCCTAAAAAGCTTTTGGGAACTCCACGAGAGAGTGTGGGTCACTGATCGTAAAAAAGACACCGAAAGCCTCATGGGTGAAGAAGAGGTCTGCTGGTTGCCATACCAAGCTCCCCGTAACGTCATAACGCTGCTGTTAAATCTGCCTCGGATTTTTTATATTTTGCTGCAGCAAAAGCCAGATATGGTGATCTCTACTGGGGCCAGCATCGCGATTGGCACGGCGATGCTGGCTAAGTTGCTGGGCATCAAATTTGTCTTCATCGAAAGCATCTCGCGATCGCAGCAGCTCAGTCTCTCTGGCAAGATCGTCTATCGAGTCTCTGATGAATTTTACGTGCAGTGGCCAACGCTCGTGGAGAAGTATCCCAAGGCCCTATATCGGGGATATGTCTGAAGCGCACAAGCGCGACCAGGGTGCCTCCAAACAATTTTGTTAATGCCGTGATAAGTATTTCTCCGAAGGATAAAGGCCCTCATGATTACTGTGACTTTAGGGACTATTTCGTTTCCCTTTAACCGTGTGGTGCAATGGCTAGAACAGCTGTTAGACGAAAAAGTATTGAATGAGGCGATCGTTTTTCAGCATGGAGCGACCAATCCAGGCGTCGTATCTCGGCATCCCTTGGTGAGAGCCACACCGTTCTTAGAGTTTGAACGGCTAGAGAGTCTGAGCAAGCAATCTAACCTAGTCATTTCCCATGCTGGGCAAGGGTCTACCCGAGGTCTGGCGGCCAAGAAAGTGCCGTTTGTAGTCATCCCTCGACTGGCTAGCTATGGTGAGCATGTTGATGATCACCAGCTCTTGTTTGCCCAAAGCGTTCGACCGCTTGGGGTGCAATATTGCTCTAGCTATGAAGAGATCAAGAGTTCCATCCTCAACCCACCTCCCGCTTTTCGAGGGCCACTCTTGCAAGGTCCCCGGCTAGTCGAATATTTAATGGAGCGATATCAGGCTAGTGAGACCGACAGCCGTCAAATTGCTCAGCGCATTGAAGCTGGAGATCGGCAAACGACATCTGCAGTTGAGTCTCCGACTCATCCAGCCGAGCAGCAAACGACATCTGCAGTTGAGCCACCGATTCATCCAGCCGAGCAGCAATTGACTGTGTCATCACCATAGACAACCGGTTATCGGTGTCTGAAGCGACTCATATTCATGAGTACCTGGTGTCAGGATGGGTATGTTAGCTCGGTTTAGGCATAGAGAGCTGAGCAGCAGCAGGCAAGCATAATCTCTTGGTCTCAGCCATGGAAAGTTCGGTAGAGGGATCTCAAGAGTTTCAGATATAGCAGCCGAAATTTGATCAGGTCACCCCAAATGCCTAACATCACCATCAGATAGGCTTTTCAATTCTGACTACCGATTGCTTCATTCCCAATTCTGCTATATCCATCATCAAAACCGCCAAACTGTTTCAGGTTAGAAACTCAGGCGAGTTCTCAAGTTAGTTAAATCGCCTGCTGCTGAATTTCTGCAACTTGTTGAATTTGATCGCGGCTAAATCCCGCTCGGATGAGATAGTTCAAGTGATCAGCCTGATAATAGCGGGCATCTAGCCGCAGGGCTTGATTGTAAGCAGCGCTAGCGGCGATCGCATCTTGATTGCTCCAGTGGGCCAGGGCCAGGGCCACCCAGGGGTGAGGGTTGTAGGGCTCCAGCTCAGTAGCCCGGTCAGCGTGACGGATGGCCGCATCGACGTCTGGCAGTCGCTGATAGGCCAGACTCAGGTTGTAGTAGGCAATTTCGTTCTCAGGGTTGAGCGTTTTAGCTTGGGTGTGGGTGGCGATCGCCGCCTCAATATCGCCATTGACCAAATAGGCAATACCCAACGCGTTCAGAGCCGGGATGTATTCAGCATCCAGTTCTATTGCCCGATTAAGCACGGCGATCGCGTCGTCTCGCTCTCCGGCAAGGTGCTGCGTCCAACCGAGCAAGACGTAGCCGGAGACGGTTCTGGGAGCCAAGGCCACAGCAGTTTTCAGGGTGGCGATCGCCGTAGCAAAATCATCTTGCTGTCGCGCCGCAAGTCCCGCTTGGCGATAGCCTTCGGCGGCTTTCAAATCTTCTAAAAAGAGCGGATAAGCGAGCGTTGTGGAGAGAGAATCCGCGATCAAACCAGATTGCCACAGCACCAGTGGCTCTGGAGTGGTACAACTGATCATGCTACTGCAGGCGGCCAAAAGGAACGGTAAGAGGCCTCGATTCATCGCCCTAATTCTTCCCTCAGCTGTTAGAAATTAGCATGGATTTCTTTGTTTCTAAAGATATTAAGAAATGCCCTGACTCAAAATAATCCTACCTAATTGATAAGACCTATCAACATCAAACTTTTTCAGGTTTTCAGGCGTCACCGTTGAAGTGAGCTAGATACGCTGTTTTAGAAACGTCAAACGGCTGGTCGCTGCCTGGTTGATGGGAACATGATATATTCTATGTGTTTTGTGGGATACCTTAATCTGTCGTCACAAGATAAGTCCGCCGCTCAGAGGATGAGAGTCTATGAATAGTCCCGCAGCAGGCTGTCTCCGTGTGGGTCAATCAGCCCCTGATTTCATCGCGACCGCTGTCGTTGATCAAGAGTTTAAGACGATCAAGCTCTCTGACTATCGCGGTAAATACGTAGTTCTTTTCTTTTATCCTCTCGATTTTACGTTTGTTTGTCCGACTGAAATTGCGGCTTTCAGCGATCGTTATCCCGAATTTGATGACCTCAATACAGAGATTTTAGGAATTTCTGTTGATAGCGAGTTTTCTCACCTGGCGTGGATTCAAACTGAACGGACTCAGGGGGGCGTTGGTGATTTGAACTATCCGCTCGTTTCTGATCTAAAAAAAGAAATTAGTGCTGCTTACAATGTGCTCGATCCCGATGCGGGAGTGGCTCTGCGGGGATTGTTCATTATTGATAAAGAGGGCGTCATTCAGCACGCAACCGTCAATAATCTCTCCTTTGGTCGCAATGTCGAAGAGACATTGCGGGTGCTGCAGGCCATTCGCCATGTCCAAACGCACCCTGATGAGGTGTGTCCGGCGGGTTGGAAACCCGGCGAAAAGACCATGAACCCTGACCCGGTGAAATCGAAGGAATTCTTTGCCGCTGTCTAATCGTATTGGCAGGTTCCTCAAAGACCGCTGCGGACAGCCATCGCTCGAATGGATCAACTCTACCCTGGCAGACGGCAAGTTCTCCCCCACTGATGTCAGCTAAACCGACCCTGCCCGTTTTTCTATCCCGCTTGCGTCCAAGCCAGCGGCGATAATCTACAGAATTAGCGCCGCCGTCTACGAGCTTAGCAATCGCCCTGACGCCCCTTCCTATGACCAGTCTTTCCTCCTCTGCTGAGCTGCAATCTAAATTAGTGAATGGGCGCTTTTGGCGTCATTTCTTACCGCTCCCAGCGAGTAACTGCCTGACCTTGGGCGATCGCGCCCCTGATTTCACCTTGACGGAGGTCGCGACTCGTCAGCCCTATCGGCTGTCACAACATTGGGGTGAGCGGCCTGTGGTGTTGGCCTTTACCCGCATCTTCACAGAGCGCCATTATTGTCCCCTCTGTTTTCCTCACTTGGTGGCACTGAGCACTGCCGCTGAAAAGTTTCGGGCGGCTGGCAGTCAGCTAATTTTGGTCACAAGCATTGACTTGGCACAGAGCCAAGTGGTCAAGACGGAGCTGAATTTGCAAGCGCCGCTGCTCAGCGACCCGCTGGGAGCAGTCTTTCGGCAGTACGGTACGGGGCAAGCTTTGGGCGCGCCGCTGCCCGCTCAGTTTTTGTTGGATAAATATGGCCGGATTCGTTTCTGGCATCGCTTTTCGTTTTTGGACTACAACGCTGAGCCCCTGAAGCTGCTGTATCAACTGGCGACACTAGCAGCTGATGACTCAGGCTAGTGAAGTTGCCGCTGGTGAACCGATCGCACTATGAGGAGTCGTAACAAACGGTAGAGAAGCCGAGCAAAATTTGGCACTATCAAAGTCAAGATGCCGAAGCATCTGACCACTCGTTTTTTTGAAGTAAGCTGAGTCCCCATTACTGCCATGGCAGAGCCTGTTGAACCCATCATTCTGCCGCCAGCAGAAAGTCCTGAACAAGAGGGCCAGTGGCTAAAAGCCTCGCTGCATCGCTGGTTGAATACGGAGTTTCCACCCGAAGCGGTGAATGCGGAAATCGCGGAGCGAGCGGCCCAGGTCTTTGTGCGGCAACGCATGGAGGGCGAGAACGACTTAGGCTCGCTGGTGTTGGCGATTCTCACCGAGATGCAGGGCTTTGACTTCTCCAAGAGTTTCTATGGCGAGTTTGCGATCGCCAACGCCGTCAGTGACCTGCTGTTAGACAGTTTGGGCATTGATCACTGCTGTGGGGCAGATGCGGGGTAAGACACCTGCTCAGTGATTGGACTGCCAAGGCAATTTTGGCAACGCCGGGGAGCTGAGGAGCAGGGTGCAGATTTGCCGGCTGGTTTCAGCACATCGGTATTAATTCATCAACCTGACGAGATACCGATTGCAGGATGCTGTGCTGACTGCAGGCGACCGGGCATCGAGCTGTTTTCAAGAATTCGCCGCAGTCAATTGTCACAATAGCTTCCTTCGCTGATAATGCGCTGTAATCGTTCAATCAAGGTAAATATGGTGCGCTGGCTCCAACGGGTGCTGCGAGTCGGATTGGTGTTAACAGTGCTGCTGTTAACGGGCTGTTTGCAATATGACCTAGAGTTGCAATTTGACAGTCAAACCCATGGGCAACTCGTGCAGCAACTGCACTGGCGAGGCGGCGCGATCGCGGCCAACAGCGAGCTGCAACAGTGGTTAGCGGTGCTGAGCGATCGCACCCAGCAGGTGGGGGGCCGTACTCGCTGGCTGAGTGACAATGCCTTTGAGATTGTGATTCCCTTCAGCAATGGTCGGGCGCTAGAGACGAAGTTCAATCAGTTCTTTAGCCCCGACGCCACCACGACAACATTTACCCTGCCAGCGGGTGAGCCCATCCGGGCGGAGCTGACCCTGCAACAGGGCAACCGGGTTGTGGCCATTGACAACCACCTCAAACTGCAGGTTGATCTGACAGCAGTGCCAGATCTGGCCACAACGGGATTGCCCCTGCTGCAGGGACAACAGCTACTGGAAGGCCACGTGACGTTGCTAGCCCCCTGGGTGCGTTGGCAAAGCCTCTCCCCAGGAGAATCGCCCACGGATGAATTAGCCACTCAAGCAACCTGGTCACTCGTACCCGGTGAAGTCAACGAATTTGAAGCCGACTTTTGGGTACCGAGTCCCATTGGCATCGCTGCCGTCATCATTCTGCTTTTCGTGTTGCTTGGCTACGGCGTGAAGTATGGCCTCGCCTCATGATAATCTGATTTCCCCCAAACTCTTACCGGCTCCCCCGCTCTCTAAGCTCCCTCGCCCCCTTGCTCTCCCGCTCCTCCTATTCCCCGACGTTCAATTTCATACCCATCCCGTTTCCCCCCTGCCCCTCAGACTTCCTATACTTTTACTAAAGCTGTCCACCAAGATTGAGAGGTTGATTTATGCGATTGCTGCACACCATGCTGCGCGTCGGTGATTTAGAAGCGTCTAAGAAGTTTTACTGCGACATCCTGGGCATGAAGTTGTTGCGCCAAAAAGACTATCCCGGCGGTAAGTTCACCCTGGCCTTTGTGGGATATGGCGATGAGTCTGACCACAGCGTGCTAGAACTCACCTACAACTGGGAGACCGACCATTACGACCTAGGCGACGGCTATGGCCACATTGCCCTCGGCGTGGATGATATCTACGGTACCTGTGAGACCATCAAGGCCCAGGGTGGCAACGTCGTGCGCGAGCCTGGCCCGATGAAGCACGGGTCAACTGTGATTGCGTTTGTGCAAGACCCCGATGGGTATAAGGTGGAGCTGATTCAGCTCAAAACCCACAGCTCTACGCAAACGGCAGATCAGCCCCAAGCTCAAGCCGTCGGTTAGCACCGCAGGGATTCATTCGGGGGGTGAGGCATGGTGATCAGAAAATGCTACTGGGTCTGCTGTGCCTTCGGTTCCCCTAAGGCACCAGCCTGGAATAGCCTGATACACTGAAGTACTTAGGGATTTTTACTTAGTCGCGCCCCGTTGTCTATCACCCCATCATGCAGCCCACTGATCCAGACAAGTTCACGACCAAAGCCTGGGACGCGATCGTTGAAGCCCAAACGGTGGCTCGCCGCTTTAACCATCAATATATGGAAGCTGAGCACGTCATGGTGGCGCTGCTGGAACAAAAAGACGGTCTCGGCAACACGATTCTCACTAAAGCCGGTTTAGAAGTTGAACGGCTGCTCAAAGAGATTGAAACCTTTGCCCGGCGGCAGGCGCGCGTGCGGCTGGCAGCCGACAGCAATTTGTATTTAGGTAAAAGCCTCGATCGCATGTTAGATCAGGCCGAAACGAGCCGCCAGGAAATGGGGGACACCTTCATCTCAGTCGAGCATGTGCTGCTGGGCTTTGCCGAAGATGAACGCATTGGTCGGCGGCTATTGCGCGGCTTTGACATCGGCGGGCCAGAGCTGCTGGCCGCCATCAAAGCAGTGCGGGGACGGCAAAAAGTCACCGACCAAAATCCCGAAAGTCAATACCAGGCGCTTGAAAAATTTGGCCGTGACCTGACCGAGTCGGCCCGGGAGGGGCATCTTGACCCGGTGATTGGCCGCGACGAAGAAATTCGCCGGGTGATTCAAGTCCTGTCACGGCGCACTAAAAACAATCCGGTGCTAATTGGGGAGCCCGGTGTCGGCAAAACAGCGATCGCCGAAGGCTTGGCCCAACGCATCATTAACGGCGACGTGCCGGAATCGCTGAAAAACCGGCAGCTGATCTCGTTGGATATCGGCGGGTTGATTGCGGGTGCCAAATATCGCGGTGAGTTTGAAGACCGCCTGCGATCGGTGCTTCACGAAGTCACCGAGTCTGACGGGCAGGTCGTGCTGTTTATCGATGAGCTGCACACCGTCGTCGGAGCCGGGGCGGGGCAAGGTACGATGGATGCCGGCAACTTGCTTAAGCCGATGCTGGCCCGGGGCGAACTGCGCTGCATTGGAGCCACCACCCTGGATGAATATCGCAAGCATATTGAAAAAGATGCCGCGCTAGAGCGTCGCTTTCAACAGGTTTATGTCGAACAGCCGACTGCCGACGACACGATTTCGATTTTGCGGGGGCTCAAAGAGCGCTACGAGGTGCATCACGGCGTCAAGATTGCCGATTCAGCACTAGTGGCAGCGGCGGTGCTGTCCGATCGCTACATTAGCGATCGCTTTCTACCGGATAAGGCGATCGACCTAGTCGATGAAGCCGCCGCCAAGCTCAAAATGGAAATCACCTCCAAACCTGAAGAGCTGGAGGTGATCGATCGCCGCCTCATGCAGCTGCAGATGGAACAGCTTTCGCTGGAAAGCGAAGACGCCTCATCGGGCACCGCCTATCGCACGGCTCAGGAGAGACTCGCCCGCATCATCGAAGAAATTGAGGAACTGTCGGAACGACAGCAGCAGTTCAGCGGCCAGTGGCACATCGAAAAGCAAACGATCGAAGCAATCAACGCCCTCAAAGAAGAGGAAGAACAGTTGCGCCTGCAGGTTGATCAGGCCGAGCGAGCCTACGATCTCAACAAAGCGGCTCAGCTGAAATACGGCAAGCTGGAGGCCGTGCAGCGCGATTTAGAAGCCAAAGAAGCCCATTTACTCGAAATTCAAGCCCAAGGTAAAACCCTGCTGCGCGAGCAAGTACTTGAGGCCGACATTGCCGAAGTGGTTGCTAAGTGGACGGGGATTCCCGTCAATCGGCTGATGGAGTCGGAACGGCAAAAACTGCTGCGTTTGGAGGGCCACCTGCATGAACGAGTAATCGGGCAAGAAGAAGCGGTGACGGCCGTGGCGGCAGCCATTCGCCGGGCACGCGCGGGAATGAACGATCCGGGTCGCCCTCTGGGGTCATTCTTATTCATGGGGCCGACGGGGGTCGGCAAAACGGAGTTGGCACGGGCGCTGGCGGCCTTTCTGTTTGACACTGAAGAGGCGCTCATTCGCATCGACATGTCGGAATACATGGAGAAGCATGCGGTGGCTCGACTGGTCGGCGCGCCTCCCGGCTATGTCGGCTACGAAGAGGGCGGTCAGCTTTCGGAGTCAGTGCGGCGGCACCCTTATTCGGTCGTGCTGCTCGACGAAGTCGAAAAGGCTCATCCCGATGTGTTTAATATTTTGCTGCAGGTTCTGGATGACGGCCGCATCACGGACTCACAAGGGCATCTGGTCGATTTCAGCAACACCATTGTGATTATGACCAGCAATATTGGCAGCGATCACATTTTGGATGTCGCAGGCGATGACAGTCGCTATGACGAAATGCGCGATCGCGTGCTCAAAGCGCTGCGCAGCCATTTTCGACCCGAGTTTCTCAATCGGGTCGATGATCTGATTCTCTTCCATGCGTTGCTGCAGGAGCAACTGCGGGCGATCGTCACCATTCAGGTGCAGCGCATCGAGAAACGTCTGGCGGATCAAAAGCTATCGTTGTCGTTGTCTAAGGCCGCGATCGATCACATTGCACAGGTCGGTTATGACCCTGTTTACGGGGCTCGGCCCCTCAAACGAGCCATCCAAAAGGAGTTGGAAAACCCCATCGCCACCAAAATTTTGGAAGAAGCCTTTCCAGAAGGCAGTCTCATTCAGGTTTCACTCCAAAGCGGCAAGCTGGTGTTTGCTTGTCGGTCAGACAAAGCAGTAGTCGCCGCAACTGACGAAGCGGCTGTCAGCGTCAAAGGGTAAGGGATTTGCGATTGAATCACATTCCCAGGATAGACAATTTTCTGTAGGGGTTTGGCATTGCCAAACCCCTACGATCTGAGAAGCTATTTTCGAGCAGCTCCCTAACGTAATTTCCAAGCAACCGGAGCGATCGCCCCGATGAAGAGCGTGAACCTGGTGGGATTTACGTAGCCGACTAGCGGCGAATACAGGGCATGTTAGAGACAGCAGTCTGCCGTCTCAACGTGATTTTGGAACCGGCCAATGACCTCCCCCGATGTGGCTTCCCCCCTCTGTGATATTACGATCGCCATTCCTACTTACAACGGCGCTGAACGCCTGCCAAAACTGCTAGAACACCTGCGAAGACAAACTCAAACTGAGCCCATTCGCTGGGAAATTTTGGTCGTTGACAACAACAGTCAAGACCACACCGCCACCGTTGTTCAAGACTATGCCCGCCAGTGGTTGCCCCACGTGCCCTTGCGCTATGCCTTCGAACCGCGCCAGGGAGCTGCCTTTGCCCGCCAAACTGCGGTTAAAGCCGCCGCCGGTGAACTCATCGGCTTTCTCGATGACGACAACTTACCCGCTGACAACTGGGTTGCTGAAGCCGTTGACTTCAGCCGTTGTTATCCTCAGGCCGGAGCTTTCGGTGGCCGCATCGACGGTAACTATGAGGTTCCTCCCCCCGAAGGGTTTGAACAGATCAAGAATTTCCTCGCGATCCGCAATCACGGCCCTGAAGTCATTGCCTTTGAGCCTGACAAATTGCGATTGCCACCGGCCGCTTCTCTCGTGATTCGCCGCCAAGCCTGGATCGATAGCGTGCCATCAGAACCCACCCTAGGCGGCAAGGTAGCCGGTTTATTTGTTCAAGGTGACGACTACGAACCCTTGCTCTACTTGCACAAGCATCAATGGCAGATTTTGTATGATCCGGCGCTGCAAACCGTGCACCAAATTCCTCCACAACGCTTTGAGCGGGCCTACCTGCTGACACTCGCCAAAGGCTGTGGGCTAGCAACCTGCCAACTGAGCCTGATGACGGCCAACCCGTGGCGCAAGCCCATTATTGTGTTGCGCACCTGCTTAGGAAGTTTGAAGCGGCTCGGCCTGCATATCCTCAAACATCGAGGGCGATCGCACGCCGACTTAGCCACAGCTTGCGAGTTTGAGTTTCACTTAGGCAGTTTGCTGAGTCCGCTCTACGTGCGCCGCTGGTCTTAGAGACACATTTTGCCAGGGATTATCATCGCAAAAATTGAGATTAAAACCCTGAAGTTCACTCACAAATCCTTCATCGTAAAAGCCAAAAAGGTTTGCCCGTATTCTTGCTTCTTCGTCCTTACTAAAAGCCTTTTGACTCACACAATATAGCTCACTCAACCACCTCTATGGTCACCGTTTCAGTCATCACGCCTGTCTACAACGCAGAGCACACAATTCAAGAGACTGTGGAGTCAGTCTTAGCTCAAACGTTTACCGACTTTGAGTTCATCATCATCAACGATGGTTCTACAGATGCCACCCTAAAGATCATTGATCAATTTTCAGATCCACGCCTTCAGGTTTTTACATTTGACAATTCTGGCCCACAAAAAAGCCGTAATCGTGGAATTGACAAAGCTGCTGGGCAATATATTTCCTTTATTGATGCGGATGATCTCTGGACTCCCGACAAACTGGAGTTACAGCTCAAAACGCTTCAACAGAATCCAGCGGCATCTGTAGTCTATAGCTGGACAAATGTCATTGATGAAAAAGGTGACTTACATCGGCGCGGCGGACATCGGACAAAAAAAGGGGATGTGTTTATTGATCTGCTTTTAAATAACTTTGTGGAAAGTGGTTCAAATCTCCTGGCCTATACAGAAGCCGTTCGCCATATCGGCGGCTTCGATGAAAACATGGTAGCTGGACAGGATCTCGATATCTTGCTTAGCCTCTCCGTACAATACGCTTTCGATGCTGTGCCGAAAGTACAAGTCCTTTATCGGAAATCTCAACAAACCAAATCTTGGTCAAGCAGTATCAAGAGAGCCAGGGCAGGCATCGATCAAGTTTTAGCTAAGCATTTGTTAGACCGAAAAGACTTGAAGGAATATCGAAAAGCCTGTATTGGCAACTCATATAAGTATCTTGTCTTTGAGTGTCTTAGCAATTCACCCTCTAGAGAGAAAGGATGGTATTCTATTCGACTGTTGTGGATTGTAATTCTTAATGATAGAAGTTTACTCACCAAAAAGGTGTTGTTGAAAATATGCCTGAGAATTATGGCCACGACTCTTTTACCTCACTCGGTCAGTCGCTGGCTCGCCAGCAAATATTCATATTTTTTCGATATCACCTCTTTATATGGATATCTGGAAACGAAACGAATATAGCATTATCTAAAGCTGATCTTAGAGCATCAATATTATGATCTTAGTCTCTGTTATTATCCCTGCCTACAATAGTGAATCGACGATTCAAGCCACCCTGGATTCTGTCAGAGCGCAAAGCTATACACAGCTAGAAATCATCGTGATTGATGATGGCTCTCAAGATTCGACGGTAGAGATTGTTGCATCGGTTGCTAAGCTTGATGCCAGAATTCGCTGGTTTTCATATCCCAATGCTGGCCCTGCTATAGCAAGAAATCGAGGAATAGAAAAGGCTACAGGCGATTTCCTGTCCTTTATGGATGCTGATGATCTTTGGACAACGGATAAAATAGAAGAGCAATTGGCACAGCTTAAAAAACGTCCAGAAGCGGGACTGGCCTATAGTTTTGTCGATTGGATAGACGGCTCTGATGAGTTTCTTCGGCCGGGAAGTCATGTCAAAGCTAACGGCTATGCCCTTGAGAAATTGCTGGTGAGAAATTTCATTGACAATGGTTCAAATGTTTTAATTCGCCGAGACGTAATTTCCGCAGTTGGGAAATTCAACCCCCAGCTGCCACCCTCTGAAGATTGGGACATGTGGCTGAGAATTGCTGCTTTGTATCAATTTGCATGTATCCCTAAAGTGCAAGTTCTGTATCGAGTTCTACCCACTTCATTATCTTCTAACGTCAAAAAGTTGTCGCATACTAACTTAGCTGTACTAGACGAGTTCTTTTCCCATCATCCTGATTTAAAGGTGAAGTTAGGGACTCAAGCCTATGCCGATAGATACCGATACTTTACCTTCAAGTCAATCGAAGGAGCACCCAGTCGGCAAAACGGTTGGCTCGCATTGAAGTTTTTTTTCAAAGCAGTATCGCTTGAGCCTGCTTGGTGGATAAAGCGAATCAAACTTGTGTTGATTGTGTTGATCAAGGCCAGCTTTTTTACTCTGGTGCCGACTCAAGCAAGAGCATCCTGATGCTTATTGATACTGCCGTCGGGTCTCATGGTGTCGCTCTGGCAGGTGTTGCCAGGGCGAGTTTATATAGCAAGCCGCAGTTTGATCAGATCACTCCCAATGCCTGAAATCCTTACTTGATAGACTTTTCAATTCTGACTTCCGACTTCTTCATTCCGCATTCCGCTATAGCGTCACGAGCTGAGCGATCATCGGTTCCGTGAGTGACTGTTGCTTACCCAGCATGAGCGCCGCGAGGTGATTGCGCAGGCGATCTCGCTGCTGCGGATTCACGATATAGATTTGCCGGGTTTGCTTAGTAAACAAGGTTGTCGCCGCGAGTTCCTGGTAGGTGTCGCTGGCTAGAGTATCGCGGCTGAGATAATCTTGGGTCGCAGCATCGGGTCGCAGTCCCGGTGGCAAATGACCTTCTAAGATGGCGGCAATGCGAGATTGACAGGCATCCGTGTTAACGCCCTGCTCTTCTAGCAGGTGCAAAATCCCCTCAAAGGGCATGGGCGTATCAGGCACCGTGCGGATGATTTCATTCAGCAAGAAATAATCGCTGTACTGATGCCGAGGGACATCTAGCAGCTGCGGATAACGACAGAGGTTGGCCAAACCATAGGCGACCCGACTGCAAGTTTGAGGGCGATTGCTAGGATAGGTGTCTTGAATAATGGTGGCGTTAGGAAACTTTTGGCGTAGCCATTTGGCGATCGCGTTAAAAGAGGCATTGCCACCGGTGCAAATCACCTGGTTGATGCCCTGAGACGCTAACCCGGTTTGGCTTAACAGGGCATTGAGCTGTTGATTAAGTCGCTGGATATAGGGCACTAAAACGCGACTTTCGAGATCGCGCCGCAAAACCCGCCAGGATTGATCCGCGAGTTCTAGCTGATAGTGATTCTGATTTTGCAGGATCAGTTTGAGATATCGGGCGGCTTCGAGCAAGCTTTGCCCTAGCCTGGAGGCCTCTAACTGCCGCCGCAGGTGGATGCGGGCACTGGTATCGGGTTCTGCCAGCTGCGGCAGGTCAAGGGCTTCGAGGTGTAGGTCGTCCCAATGGGCGTTGGTCACTTCCGGCAGAGTGGCCTGCCAACTCCACCCCTCTCTAGCCTGGCGGTTGGCGTTGGGGGTAACCGTTTGCCGCCGCTCAGCAGGAATTAGCAGCTGGCAAATAATGTCTAAATCTAAAGCATCACCGCCATAGGCCAGATTGCGCAGTTTAAAGTCTTCGCGGCTGAGAGCATCTAAGGGTTGAGGCAGGTCAACGATGCCGACTTCTGTACAAGTGGCACCGCTGCTGATGACGACGGTGCCGCCCTGCCAGTTGCATTGGTATAGAGTCTGCGTTTGGCGGTTAGACTCTGGCGGCGGTTCGTTCGGATCGGGCAATCCCGAGAGCAATGCGGCGATCGCCTCTTCTACAAAGAAAATCTGACTCGATGACGCCACGAGACCCGCCCCTAAAATTGCCTCTCGAATATTGAGACAATAGGTATCTGACCAGTTGCTAGGGAGTCCTAAAACCACGCCTTGCAGGCTGGCTAAAGCTTCAGACAACATCTCATCTTCCAAACCCACAGCGGTGAGGTGCAGCGCCACCTCACCCGGATGGTTGATGAGCGACAGCAGCGCCGTCACTGCGGTCAAGACCTCTTGCAAAGAAACGGTTTGAGCATCCGCCCACTGAATCACGGGGGTCCAATCACCTGCGGTGGTTTGATAGGGTATCCCGACTCTCAACAATGGGCGAGGCCCGTTCAAGAGCCAAGTCTCCGGGCTCTCAGGGGGCTGCGGTAGAGCGGCTGGCCCCACCGTAACCAAAGCTGATTGCACCGCATCATCACTAGCATCCGGTTGAAAAGCCGCAACCGTAGCGAGGCGGAACGTCGCGGCCCCAGGGTTGGATTCAGATTCGGCTAACCAACAGAGGGGATGGGCGGTGCCACTGCCCTGTTCCATCAACACTGCCGATAGACCACCGGCACCAAAATCCAGGCCCAAAAACCACTCTTCAATGAGTCCAGAGTCGGAGTCAACGGCATCATCGGGCTCATCCGGATCAGCGAGCGGAATCGCGGCTAACTGACCGGAGGAAGCAAACAAAGACTCGTCTGCGGTTGCCGCCAAAGACTCATCTTCCGTCTCGGCCTCGGGAACAGCAGGCGCTTCCAAGGGCGGAGTCGGCACCGATTCGCGGGCGATGACGTTGTCGGTCTCGGCGGCGGCAGCGGTCTCATCCGGGGAAACAAGATTGAGCTCGTCTACTGCCTCATCAGACAGCTCGGTCTCTAACTCCGTAGCCAAAGTCGGCGCGGCGGCGTCTTCTTCGCGATCGCCGTCACTATCGAGCGTCAGGGCAACATCGACCGTTTCTGGCCTATCTGCCGCATCGGCATCAACGTCAGTAGCAGGTGTCAGATCAAGATCAGCGTCAAAGGCGGAGCGAAAGGCTTCGTCACGTTCCAGATCAGCGACTGGAATTTCTTCCATCGAGAGATCAAGAGGCTCAAACAGCGGCGAAGTGGCAAAGTCATCGTCAGCGAGATCGGGATGATGGCCTAGCTCGTTGGCTTGGTCCCGGTTCTCATCATCGGCAAAAATCTCGGTCGGCGAAGGCTCCAGCGGTTCAAACAGAGGAGAGGCGGCGAAGCCCTCAGCCTCATCAGTATCGCTGTCGAGATCATGGGTGAGATCACCATCATTGGTCTCAAAATCAGATTCCATGGGATCCCAATCGATGCCCAAGGTCTCACCCGCCTCAGTTGACTCTGGCTCGGTCTCTAACTCAGAGTCTGCAGGCGTTTCATCTTCGGTGTTTAACGAGGTGGGATTGATCAGATCGACGTCTATAGGCGGCGGAGTTGCGGCGGACTCAACGACTGGCGGTACCGCATCTACGACAGGCATGTCCTCATCAGTGGGGGGAAACAGATCGACAAAATCAGTGTCTTCAGGCAGAAAAGTTAAGGGATCTTCACTGGCTGAATCCACCCCAGAATCATCTTCTGAACTGGCATCAGCGGCCATCTCTAGGGGCGAAGATACCGTGTTGCCATCGCCGAGGACAGTTAAGAGGTCTGCGCTGGTTAGATCGCCGCCAGCTACCTCTTCTGGAGTCGCCGCCGCTGCTATCTCTAGAGGTGCGGGCACCGGGCTGTCATCGTCCTCAAAGAGGACTTCCAGGTTGTCGAGGGGGGCAACGGTGACGGTGTCGTCAGTCGGTTGGGGCGGAAACAGGTCGACCAATTCGTCGTCAGAGAGAGGGCCCGAGGAGTCGGCGGCACCGGCATCACCAGGGGTGGATTCAGCATCGGGGGGAGAGCCAGCATCGACGGTAGATTCAGAGGCGGCGGCAAAATCAGCGGCCATTTGCTCCTCCATCTCAGGCGTCCAGAAGCCATCGCTAGCCGTCGGCACCCCTGGGTCAGCAGGGTCAGTCATCGCCGCGATCGACTCGTCTACCTCGGGAATGAACGGCGCGATCGCTTCAGCCTCGTCGCTGTCTGCGTCGGCCTGATCAGCCCCCATCACATCGAGCCCGGCTAAATTATCCAGCGCAGCGCTTAAAGCTTCATCCTCGTTCTGCCCAGTCGTGATAGTAAATTCTGCTGTGGTCGCAGCTTCAGCGCCTGCGCTCTCGTTCTCAGGAATGGCGGCGATGAGGTTAGCGAGGGTTTGCTCAGCCTCTGTGGTATCTGCCTCACCCCCAAACCCATCGCTCACCGAGCCGGTCAGGGGTGAGGTTGACGTTGGGGTCTGGGAGGCGGCTGACAGGTCATCAGGGAAATCAGCAAATAGCTCCGCTGCGGTACTGATGGTCTCGCTATCGGAGACCGGGGCGTCGAGATCCAGAGAGAGATCGAGATCCAGGTCGCCTAATGATAAAAAATCATCCGCTGTCTCGCCCGCATCGCTCATGATGGCCGACGGTCTCGGCTCCTCTGGAGAAGCCGCACCAAACAGGCCATCCTCGTCGGGCTCATCGCTCACGTACTTAGACCAGTCCTGCGAGGCCTCAAGGGCAGCGGAGTTAGCGGGCATCACTGGCGGCGGCGATGAAGACGCTGTCTCTGGGGCATCGTCATCGGGGAAAAGATCGTCGTCTAAGGTGATGCTGGCACTGGCGGCGGCGATCGCAGGATCACCGTCAGCCGCCTCTGAGGCAATTTCCAAAAGGCTGTCTGAAAAATCCGGCAGCTCTAGTTCTAGAGGGATGGCTTCTTCTAAGGTCAGCGCCAACTCTTCGGTGGTGGGTGGCACGGGTGGAGTGAGGGCTGCGTCGGCAGCAGCGGGGGATGTCTCAGGGGTAACATCGCTCAGCGGATCAGCCACATCATCGATTTCAGGGCCAAAGGCATCCGCCACGCTGAAGCTGCGATCATCAGCTGCAGCGCTGACTGCATCGACCTCCGATGACTCTAGATCAGCTTCTGAAAGTGAAGGCGAGATGGGGGAAGACAAGGGTTCGTCGTCGCCAAAGATATTGTCTAAGGCGATCGCCTCAGCCGCGTCGGGGGCAGCGATCGCTGCCGAGGCGGGATGATCGGCGGCGGGCACATCGGTGTCCAAGTCAGCGTCCAAACCGTCCAAATTCAGATTCAAATTCAGATCTGCTAGCCAAGCGTCGGCGCTATCCTCAGCTGTCTCGGCAGCTGAGACATCGGCGGTAGTATTAGCAGAGGGCGGGGATTCTCGGTCAAGGTCATCGGCGATCGCCTCCGGTGGCAAGGGGGCTGGCTCTGACGCCAGCTCTGACACTAGGGCGTCTAATGAGGTCACCTCGGCGATCTCCGGCTCATCCGCAAATAATCCATCCAGACCTGAGCCTAAATCGACCTCGACGATGTTGGGCGTTGGATCGGCTGCTGGCTCGCGCTCCGGTAGCTCGCGGTCGTCAACCACGGAGTCATCGAGCTCCAACGGTTCTAAGGCATCAATAAAAGCATCTTGGGCCTCATCCACCTCATCTCCATCATCCACCTCATCTCCCTCATCAGCCGCCTCTGTCAGGCTAGGCTCATCTGCCGATGTCCAATCGACCTCGGCTTGGCTGGCCGGAGCCGCTGTTGCCGTCTCATCAGTCGCGGCGATCGGCCATTTGGGTGTGGCTGCCGCAAATCCTTCTAACTGGGAAAGATCAGAGGTCAACTGCCCGAGTGTGGCTTCATCCAACGTGAAATCGAGCGTCGTACCCGGATCGGCGACTGGGGCATCGAGCAGATTCTCTTCCGGCGGTGCCGCAATAAAGGTATCTTCCGACTCCTCAAACGTGGCAAACGGATCGGCGGCTGGTGGGGATTGACCGGGTTCAGTCGTTGGCAGCAGTTCACTCAGAGACGTGATGATATCATCAGACTCATTCTGAGTCTCGCCAACCGGAGCCAGCTCTTCAGCAATCTCAATTCCTAACAGATTTTCTAACGCGGCTGGCGGGTCAACCATGGTGGGTGCGTCAGCCGCCGCTGGGGCCGACTCAGCGACCTCAAGCAGTGACTCTAAAGCTGTTTCTGCCGGCTCAGGGGGAGCGATCGCCTCGGGTTCACCAATCAGGGTTGATTCAGGCGGTGTTGGCTCCGAGATCTCGGGTAATTGATCCAGAGTAAACAACGGCTCATTGACGGTTGCTGTCGCCTCATCATCCGCTTCGCCCAATTCGTCAGCCATCGATGATGCCGCGACAGGACTGCCAAACAAGCTGTCATAGAGTGAATCAATTTCCTCAGTGTAAGCATCGGTTTCAGTGGCCTCGGCGGGTCCGTCGGGCACCGAGGCAGCGGCTTGCCCTGTGACCACTTCCCAGGGAATCGGCTCAGTCTGCACCATGGTCGCTTCGCCAGGGTCAGGCTCAACCCATTCAGGAATCTCATCGAGGTCATCGTCAAAGTCATCAACGGGCAAGTCGGGCAAATCGTCGTCGAGCTGAAAGAGCGTCACCTCTTCATCCGCCTCGACCGCTGCGTCCAGATCGAGATCGCTCAGATCAACCTTGTTCAAGTCAAGACGGTCTAAATCGCTGCTCACGGCACCAGATTCTGGAGATCGCCCAAGGCTGTCTTGAGCTTCCCTCTCGCGGCCCGTTAACCGCGCCTGCTCTGGACGGCTAATGAGATAGCTCGATTCATCTTGCAGCTGCTCCGCTAGGTGATTGATAAAGGTGCGAAAGACAAATTCCCCCTGCTGCCCCAAACCATGCATCGCATCCAACCCTTGGTTGAGGGTGTCGCAGTAGCTGTGAATACTTTGATCTAAAGATTCAAACACCGTGCGGAGGTTGGCGTCTAGCTTCAGCAACAGATGGTCGGTTTGCGCCTGAATTTGCCGCAATTGCTCCAGACGCTGCTGTGGATTCAGCTGCGGCAGATCCGCTGCCACTTCTGCTGCGTCGGGGGGCAGCGCCCCGTACAGCGCGGGAGCACCGTCGATTTGCGATCTCAAGGCGCGAAACTGGGGGGTTAGCTGCTCTAGCAACACCGCACTGAGCCGCCCCACCATATCGTCGATCAAGGCAGGATTGAGGGCGTTAGCGTTGGCGCTTTCTGACCGCTGCAAACGCTCTATCTCCAGCTGACGGACTTCATTCTTCAAAGCCTCACGCTGCTGCTGCAGGGCCATGACTTCATTGGTTAGCGGCTGCACCATTTGCACCCGCAAGTATTGCATCTCTTGCAATAGCGCTTGCAAAACTTGCTGGCTGTTGGTTTCAGCGGCGTCAATCGGCTCACCCGGAGCCGGAGTGATCGCCGCTCCAGGATTTGTGGTCAGCGACCATGCGGGTGACAGGGCACCGGACGCCTGCACCTCTTGTAGATAGGCCAGCACCTGTTCCATGATGCGCCGCTGCTCACCGGCCTCCCCGGACATCACCCAAGGCAATCTGGGCGCAGCTTTATTCAGTAGCGCTTCAATTTCGGTAATAAGTGCTTGCAGTTGCCCTGATTGCGAAGTCACAGTGAGCTCCTTGAAAACCGACCGACTACAGTTAACCCACAGCAGATGAGGTCTAAAATATATCGACTCTTGATCTCGGCTGAACGCCTAAACACCGATGCTATCAGGCACTGCCATTGGCTGCCTTAAGCATACTCAATCCTTCATTTGAGAGGGTGCGACGCTTGGTTTGCCCAAAGTGTAGGACAGCAAACGCAAAACCGTTAACTATTGTTGTAATCGAGTATTGCAATCGAGACTGTCCATAAAATCAGCGTCTGACCGATGGGAATGGGTGTAGTGTGCCCTTAATGGCAGCTTAACTAAGCGCGCGCTGGCGAGGCGGTGGCTCAGGCTGGGGCTCAAAGATGAGAACAATTCAGTTTTGGGAAGGCGTTTGGGGCCATCTCGAGATCGGGCAAGATCGATCAGCCGAAGCGTCGCTGGGCCCTATCTAGGGTGCAAAACCAGTGGGGATCTTATCCATTCAGATATCCCTCAGAGGCCAACGGCAACCCCATCTCCCCGTCACCTTTGCGACTGTCGAGGCGGTCGCTCGCCCCCGAGGCAGCTGGGGAAACCGTGCCAAGACGACCCCCTCGCCCGCTCAGAAACCAGACTGCGGTCAGTCGGCCATTGAGCATAGTCGACTTTCGTCCGTAATTTGGGATATAGAGTTATCCGTAAAGTGCGATTGGACTAGTGGTATTCTAAGAGACCGAAGCAGTGCTCATAGCTGCTTATCTCCCCTAGCAGGAGATTCTTGTCGGATCTTCTGGTATCGTTATCTACCGTTTCCTGTACTGAGTTGATGGTTTGAGCAGGCGATCGCTTGACTAAGTTAGTCTTAGCTTTCAAGCAATGCCATTTTTGGAAACTTTTGTTAAATCTCTAATATTCAAAGTTCATGGATAGCCGCTATGGATCCCGCGACAATTCCATAGGGGGAATGCCCATCCGAGAGACCCCATTCTTTCAAGGGTTGCCTGACGATATTATCGATCAGGCAACGGCTCAGGTGGTGACCCGTCGGCATCCGGCCAATCAGGTGCTGCTGCTGGAAAACGACTGGGGTAGCTCGGTCTATTTCATCTTGGATGGCTGGGTTAAAATTCGCACCTACAATCTTGACGGCAAGGAAATTACGCTGAACATTCTCGGCAAGGGCGAACTGTTTGGCGAAATGGCCCCCCTTGACGAAGTGCCACGCTCAACTGACGTGATCACTCTGGTGCCGACGGTGATTGGCAATTTACCGGCCCAAGATTTTGTCAGCTTGATTCAGGCTGAGCCGCAGGCCGGTATTCGCCTGTCACAGCTGATGGCGCGTCGTCTCCGCCAGGTCAATCGCCGGTTACGCCTGCGGGAATCGGACAGCACCTCCCGCGTGATTGATATTTTGCTGTTTTTAGCCGATGGACAGGGGGTTGAAGCAGCCTCCGGGTTAGAAATTCCGAATCTGCCGCACCGGGAGCTGAGCAGTCTGAGTGGGCTCGCCCGCGAAACAGTAACGCGAGTGCTGAATAAACTTGAGAAAAAGGGGTTGGTGAAGCGTGATCGCGATGTGATGCGCATTCCCGACGTGGTTGCCCTTGAAAAACTTCTCGTGTAACGCTCACTATGCCTGAGTTTTCTCCCGAGCGATCGCCCGATGAGGCGACCCCAGACTGGCGAGCGGATGTCCCCGTGCCCGATCCTGATGAACTGGCCGAAGTCGAAACCTATCTTGACTATCGCCCGTTAGGGAGCTTGGGGGATGCCATCCCTCGGGCACGGCGACCCCAAGTGGGCCCAGCAGCCATGGTCGAGACTGCTTTTTTGGCCAGTGCCGCCAGTTTGATCTGGCTGGTAAATGCTTATTTTCCCCCAGGGCCGCTGTTGCGGATTGTCTTCCCACTGCCGATTGCCCTGATTTATCTGCGCTGGGGGCATCGCGCCGCCTGGATGGGGGCCTTGGTATCGACCTTACTGCTGGCGGTGCTGATGGGCCCCCCCCGCAGCCTGCTCTATTTCATGCCCTATGGTTTGCTCGGCGTGCAGTTGGGATGGCTGTGGCGGCGTGGAGCATCTTGGTACCTCTCGATCGGTATCGGCACCCTGCTCAGCGCTCTCGGCTTTTTTGTCCGCCTGTGGCTACTCTCTCTCATGCTGGGAGAAGACTTGTGGGTTTACCTGATCAATCAGGCAACCCAGGTCATCAACTGGGTGCTAGAACGCCTCGTCAATCTGGGCCTGTTGGAATGGGGCAGTTTGAGCCAGTCGAATACCACCCTCATCCAGATCGTCGCCTTGGTGATTGTCTTGATCAGTTCCCTGGTTTATCTCTTCACCGTGCATCTGGCGTCTTGGCTGCTATTAGAGCGGCTGGGTGAAAAAATGCCGTCTCCCCCCGCCTGGGTACTACAACTCCTTGAGAGTTAGCCTCGATTTCCCCTGCATCCTTGCCCTATGAATTTTGGCCCGATGAATCGTGTTTACACTCAAATCGCCCAAGGGCAAGGATGGTTACGGCGTTATGTCGGGCATCGCCCTCGCCTCGCCTGTATTTTAGGGTTTACTGAAACGGGACTGATTCCCGGCATTTCAGCAGCGGGCAGCACGCCTCAGCAACGTCAAACGACGGCGATCGCCGATGCTGAGTTTTTATTTCGCGGCCCTACGCCATCGCCCCAGCATCCTTTGCCGCCGTTGGTCGAGGGGGTCTCTCCCGCCTTGATTTCACGGGCAGTGGTCTCGACTCAGCTGATGCCGCTGCTAATCTTTAACGCCGGTTTGCCGATCGCACCAACCGTGCCTCATATTGACTTACGGGGAGCGGCAGCGGCTTGCGTGAGTTCGGGTCAGGCGATGCCGCGCCACCTGGTCGAATCTTTATTTCGGTTCGGGATCATGTGGGGACATCGCTTGGGGAGCCAAGCCGACTCTGATTATGTGATTTTGGGCGAGTGCGTGGCTGGCGGCACAACGACAGCCTTGGCGCTGCTACTGGGCTTAGGGCTGCCGGTGCAGGGCAAGGTCGGGAGCAGTCACGCCACCTGTAATCACGCCCAAAAATATGCGATCGCCGCCCAGGGGTTAGCACCATGGCAAGCTCAGCAAGCCGCTGGCCGCGCGCTCGATCCGCTGGATCTCGTGGCGGCGATCGGCGATCCCATGCAGATAGTTGTGGCGGCGATGGCCCTGAGCGCCAGTTGCCATGGTGGGGTCATGCTCGCAGGCGGGACCCAAATGTTGGCCGTTTATGCACTGGCGCGCTCCCTCGCTCACCATCGCCGGGTTTCTTGGCAACCTGAGAAGATTGTCGTGGGCACCACTCGGTGGGTCGCCGAAGACCCCACCTGTGACACCGTGGGACTGGCGGAGCTAATTGGCAGCGTGCCGCTCATCGCCACGCAACTTTCCTTTGCCGAGTCACGTTATCCCGCCCTCCGACAATATGAAGCGGGGTATGTCAAAGAGGGCGTCGCGGCCGGCGGCTGCGCGATCGCGGCCAACATCTATCAAAACTGGCAGCAGCACCAGCTCTTATCCGCGATCGAATCGTTGTATGAGAAAACGCTCAACCAGCAAACACCGCCCCCAGAACTGCGGGTCTAGCAACGTCTGAGCGCCTGAGAGCCAGTGTGGTTAGCTAGCCACCCCCGATTAATCGGGATACCAAAACATGCCTTTGATCCCTTCGGGGTCAGGCATAAATCCCAAATTGCGGTAAAAATCCACCACGTGCGGGTCAGCGAACAACGTCACGTTGCTGATATCTTCGCTGCGCAGCTTCTTAATCAGCTGCTTCATCAACGTTTTGCCCAAGCCTTTCCCCTGATAGTCAGGGTGGATGACAACATCCCAGATAGTGGCGTTGAAGGCATGGTCAGAGGTGGCTCGCGAAAACCCAATTAGACGACGACGACTGCCTTGCTGCTCCCACATGGTCACGACTAAGAAGCTATGCTGAATGGCCTTGCGCACTTTGCGAATGGGTCGCCGAGCCCAGCCCACAGCATCACACAGCTCTTCTAACTCGTAGAGATCAATATCTCGATCAGTGCTAAAAACAATTTGTGTGCCGCGATCTTGATTGGAGACCTCGGTCAACGTGTTGGCTGATGACGCTTGTTCCCGAGGGGGGAGATCGGCCTCAGCACCAGTAAATAAGCTTTTCCAGAAACCCATACAGGTTTGGATGATAGATAGTGGAAGTACAGTAGCGTCTATTAGACTAATATATCTGCTCAGGTTTGTCTTTTGTGGACAAAGAAAAAACAAGAATGGTTTTTCCGCGCTGCCAAATTTACTTCAGCCTGAGGGCATCCTGACTGAAGTGCTGATGTTAGCTTCACCCTAGCATCCACCTGCAGCGATAATATTATGAGGATATTTTGACGGCTCTCGGGCCATGGCCGAGTCGGATGCTCGTATCAGAACTGTTCAGGGTTGAAGTATCCTTCGCTAGAACTGTTCTGACTCTGGTTGACCGTTCAGAGCTTTAGGCGTCAGAGCCGCGAGTTTTTCTTTTAGAACGAGCGGCATTTAGGATAAGGACGCCGCAGTGCCCGGCACCTGCGCAGATTTACTCAAGCTATCTAGTGTTTCCCCGGTTATGGCTGCTGGTCTAAAACCCTCTACGGTAGAGCTGCTCAAGCGATTTAATCGCGCTTTTCCACAATTCTATGAGCAGTTTGTCAGCAGTGAGATTCAGCTGCAAAACTTGCGCTTGGCATATCAGCTCTACAAAACTCGCAAAGCCGTGATTGAGCTGAAGCCTGAAGGCAATCGTAGTGCGTTGCATTTTGCTTATCGCAACCAATCCTTTTTGCTCAGCGATATTTTTGGTGTTTTAGCAGCCTATGGGCTAACCATTCATAATCTCAGCCTGTATGGCCAGATTTATCCCCCCATGCTGGTTTTTATCAAACTAGTGGTGTCGCGCGGGGGAAAGGCGTTGCCCCCCAAAACTGCTGATAATGTCTGTCGCGCCATTCGAGAGGCCCTCGCGGGGCATTTTGAAGTGGAAGAAATGCTCACGGTGGAATTCAACTTAGATGCCGGGCTCGAGCAGGTCGAAACGGAATTTTACGTCGATCCTGTTTTCCATTTGCCCGCATTGCTGATCGAAGCCGATAACCAGCCGGGGTTGTTTTACAAGGTGATGTACGCCATTTGGCAAGAAGATTTGCTGGTCGTCAACGCCAATTTACTCGTGTGGCGCGGGCGTACTCGTTTAATTCTTTACCTGTTAGGTCCGAACGAAAGTTTGATTCCGGAGTACCTCGGTCATAAGATTGCCGAGGGTATTCGCTATCGGTTGCTCAGCAAAAGTGCTTAACGTGGGAATCGCCGGGCAGACAAAATGGCAGCTACCGCAATATATGATGGAAGTATGTCTTATTTTGATGTGTTGGGCGTTCCTCATGCCTATCGCTTGACGCCAGAGACGCAACAGTCAGAAACAACGGTGGTCTTTGTGCATGGCTGGCTGCTAAGTCAAGGGTATTGGCAACCCGTGATCGATCGCCTCAATCCTGATTTTCAATGTTTGAGCTATGACCTCAGAGGGTTTGGCGAATCGAGTCAGGGGCTAGCAGGGCGATCGCCGGTCACCGCCCCCCACTCGGGCGATGGCCCACACCCCTTTAGCCTCGAAGCCTATGCTCAAGACCTAGGAACTTTGCTCAAAGCACTTGACCTCCGCTCGGTCTGGCTGGTTGGACATTCTCTCGGGGGTAGCATTGCCCTTTGGACTGCCAAGCTGTTTCCCCAGCAGGTGCAGGGCATCGTCTGTGTCAATGCTGGCGGGGGCATGTATCTCCCAGACGAGTTTGCGCGTTTTCGCCAGGCAGGGCAGCAAATCGTTCGCTGGCGATCTCCCTGGCTCAAGACCGTGCCATTTATGAACCGGGCCTTTGCCAAACTGATGGTATATAAGCCTTTAGCTTTACAGTGGGGTGATCAGCGACTGGCCGACCTGCTGGCCGCTGATTCCGCAGCAGCTCAAGGCATTCTCCTGGAATCGACCACGGAAGCCGAAGTGCATCGCTTACCTCAGGTGGTTGCCAGCCTAGAGCAACCCGCTTACTTTGTCGCTGGGGCGCAAGACCCGGTCATGGAAACCAAATACGTTAAACACCTCGCAAGCTTTCACCCCTTGTTTGATAGCTCCGAAGGGAACGTCACCGTATTGTCCGAATGTGGTCACATGGCCATGGTCGAACAGCCAGAAGCCCTGGCCGACATCATTCGCCAGCACCTTCCTCAAACCGTGGATCAGGGCCAAAACTCCTGTGCAAGAGATTCTGTCATGCAGTGAACTGAGCTGGCCGTCTGGTGATCAGCTCAGTCAGGCCGGAAAAATAGTGAGGCAGGCAAAAATCTCATTTTTTTGTCGTACCGCAACCAAAACTGTTGACATAGAGGGGATAAAAACTGCTAGGCTATTTAAGCCTGAATGATGGGGTGTCGCCAAGCGGTAAGGCAGCGGGTTTTGGTCCCGCCATTCCCAGGTTCGAATCCTGGCACCCCAGTTTAGTTAAATCTGTAGTCTCTAGTGTGTAACGCTTCAGGTGTCCCCCGTGCCAGAAGCTTTTCTCACTTCGCTACACACCAATGATTTGCACCGCGCTCATCCTTGCTCAAGCTTGGTATATCCAGCCTGTTGTCAGCTGCGATTGACTGCCCGGAGCCAAATATCGGCCTGCTGGCGGGCACCCTAAAGACACTATTGGTCAATCAAAGGGTGTCATGCTATCGAGAATCTGGAGTGCGGCGATCGTCGGCATCGACGCCATTAAGGTTGGCGTTGAAGTCGATTTATCGGGAGGCCTGCCCACAATGGTGGTCGTCGGCTTGCCTGATGCTGCCGTGCAAGAGTCGCGGGAGCGGACTCGCGCTGCGCTCAAGAACTCTGGGTTTCCCTTCCCGATGCGCAAGATCGTCATCAATCTCACCCCAGCGGATCTGCGCAAGGAAGGCCCTAGCTTTGATTTGCCCATCAGTATGGGCGTATTGGCGGCCACGGAGCAAATCAAGCCTGATTTACTCGATGACTTTTTGTTCATGGGTGAGTTGTCGCTGGATGGCACTTTGAGGCCAGTGGCGGGCGTATTGGCGATCGCGGCGGCAGCGAAATCACTTGGTCTCAAGGGATTGGTGGTGCCTGCTAATAATGCCCGTGAGGCAGCGGTTGTGCCGGGGCTAGAGGTTTATGGTTTCAAGCGATTATCTGACATTGTTGATTTTTTCAACCATCCTGCTCAGCATCTGCCCTACCAGCTCGATGGCCAAGCCGAATTGGCGAAGGTCAACGCCAACCCGATGGATTTGCGCGATGTCAAAGGTCAGGCCCAGGCCCGCCGCGCGTTAGAAATTGCGGCTGCCGGCGGCCACAACTGTATTTTTATTGGGCCGCCCGGCAGCGGGAAAACGATGCTGGCCCGTCGTTTGCCCAGCATTCTACCGCCGTTATCCTTTGAAGAAGCCCTAGAAGTGACCCAGATTCACTCGGTGGCCGGGTTGCTGAAAGAAAAAGGCAGTCTGGTGACGAGCCGCCCTTTTCGCAGCCCTCATCACTCAGCCTCTGGCCCGTCGCTGGTCGGCGGGGGTAGTTTTCCGAAGCCGGGAGAGATCTCGCTGGCCCATCGGGGGGTGTTGTTTTTAGATGAAATGACTGAGTTCAAACGGGATGTGCTGGAATTTTTGCGCCAACCGCTAGAAGATGGTTACGTGACGATTACGCGCACGCGCCAGTCTGTGGAGTTTCCAGCCCAGTTCACGTTGGTAGCCAGTACTAATCCGTGCCCTTGTGGCTACTATGGTGATTCGGTACAGCCTTGTACCTGTAGCCCTCGCAGTCGAGAGCAATATTGGGCCAGGTTGTCGGGGCCGCTGATGGATCGAATTGATTTGCAGGTGGTGGTGGGTCGACTCAAGCCCGAAGAGATGACCCGCGTTGTGGAGGGCGAGCCGTCAGAAAAAGTGCGAATTCGGGTGGAGGCGGCGCGCGATCGCGCCCATGCTCGCTTCCAGTCTGAAACCTCACTACAGTGCAATGCTGATATGCAAAGTCGTCACCTGCGCCACTGGTGCCCGTTAGACGACACCACCCAAACCCTCATGGAAAATGCCGTTCGTAAACTTGGGCTGTCAGCGCGGGCCACCGATCGCATCCTCAAAGTGGGGCGCACCATTGCCGATTTGGACAACGCTGACGCTCTGCAAGCCCAACACATCGCTGAAGCGATTCAATATCGCACCATCGATCGCATGCAGTAAATACAGATAAGTAGGTAGACAGAATTAATCAACATCCCGACAACGGCATCTCAAGGCTTCCAGAAGCTCAGGACTACGTTTAATTACGTCCATGTACTTAACAGACAAGTGCAGTTAGATGAAAGACACAAAAAAGGCGATCGCTTCGCCAAGGTTCAAACCGACGATTCCCTAAATTAACCCCTGCTTAGACTGCCCAATCAATAATGTTGATGTTCAATTGAGAAGGACAGCTCTCAACGTAATCATTCACCCTTTGCCATGAAGAACAACGACTTTGGGCAATTGCTACAGCGCTTATCAGGAGTAGCCACTGTGGTAATTGGCTTCATCACCACAATTTTCGGCTTCATCAAACTCTGGCAGGGGAATGCAGGTTTAGTAACCTGGATTTTGATTGGGCTGGGCGTTGGGCTGGTGTGGTCTGCCTGTCTGTACTTTGCCCGATTTTGGCAACCGGAAAAGCGCAACCAAACACCAGCGGGCATTCAACCTGCCCTAACCTCTGCACAAGAGCAAGCCCAAGCTCGCAAAGTGAAGCAGCGTAAAACTGTGCGCTGGTTGGCCCGACAGGGACTGTGGCTCGTGCCACTGCTTGTTGTGGCCGGGTACTTGGGCTGGCAGCATCTGCAGAGCCTGCCAAGTAAAACAGTCACCATTTTGGTAGCCGACTTTGAAGGGCCAGACCCGAAAAACTATCGCGTGACGGAAACTATTCTCACGAAGCTGCGCGACGCTACGGCAGACTACCCCGACGTTAAAATCGTCGCGTTAGGAGCAGCCGTCACCGAGCAAGCGGGTAGCGAGATGGCTCAGGCCAAGGGCAAAGATCGCAAAGCCGCGATGGTGATTTGGGGTTGGTACGGTAAGACTGCAGATGCGGCGCCTATCAGCGTCAATTTTGAAGTGTTGCGGCCCCCGGAGAATCTGCCAGAGTTTCGCGAAACCGCTAGTGGTGTTGTCCGAACCTTTGCAGTGGCAGAACTGGAGAGCTTTCAGCTACAGACGCAACTTTCTTCCGAAATGGCCTATCTCACCCTGTTTACTCTGGGCATAGCTCACTACGCCGCCGAAGACTGGCAAAATGCTTTGACTCGCTTCGAAGCGGCTCTCCAAAATCTTGGAACCTCCTCGGCCAGTTTAGACGCGAGTATCGCATTGTTTTATCGAGGCAATGCGCTGATTGGCTTAGAGCGGTATGAAGAGGCGGTTGCCGCCTATGAGGCTGCCTTTCAGCTACAGCCGGACTACCATGTAACCCTTTATAACAAAGGCGTTGCGCTGGCTGACTTAGAGCGTTATGAAGAGGCGATTGCCGCCTATGAGGCCGTCTTGAAAATACAACCGGATGCTCTTGATGCCCTCTATAACAAAGGCGTTGCGCTGGCTGACTTAGAGCGTTATGAAGAGGCGATTGCCGCCTATGAGGCCGCCTTAAAAATACAGCCGGACTATCTTGAAGCTCTCAACAACAAAGGTAATGCGCTGGCCAACTTGGAGCGTTATGAAGAGGCGACTACCGCCTATGAAGCCGCCTTGAAAATACAGCCGGACTACCCTGACGCCCTCTATAACACAGGCGTTATGTTGGCTGACTTAGAATTCTATGAAGAGGCGATTGCCTCCTATGAAGCCGCTTTGACAATACAGCCGGACTACCCTGACGCCCTCTATAACACAGGCAGTGCGCTGGCTAACTTAGAGCGTTATGAAGAGGCGATTGCCACCTATGAGGCCGCCTTGAAAATACAGCCTGATAATACAGTCGGTTACTTTCAACTGGCTCGGTGTCATGCACTTTTGGGCAATACTCAGATGGCGCTGCAAAATCTTGAGCGCTTGTTTCAATTAGATTCAAAGGTTGGAAGAGAAGCAGTTAGAGGGGCTAGCGATTTTGATAGTTTACGCAGCAACGCCCGCTTCCAAGAGCTGATGCAAGCTAATTAGTTGTGAAGCTGTTCAAAGCGAGTGACCTGTCTTTCTGGGCAATCAACGTACTTGCAAACTTAGAATGTCGCCTCTGGGACACAATATTTTTCACAGCTTTCAGCTTTAATCTCGAATGTGACATTTCAAAGTACGGAAAGTGAATTGGGGTAGTCGGCACCATAAACAAAACTCCCCGACGCAAGGCATCGAGGAGTTTCGCATTATTCACCTAACAGCTGCAGTCGCTAGCCAAATCGGCTTGACGTCGAGGCTATCAGGAAG
>ERZ1740058.413-NODE-413-length-33383-cov-6.938370_pt1 | contig 33383 bp, 26 predicted proteins | sample MGYA00581745_ERZ1740058 | MGnify/ENA primary metagenome ERZ1740058 (study PRJEB43018, sample SAMN04849742) | marine metagenome | isolation source: floating plastic debris | place: Pacific Ocean | collected 2008-08-30 | study: EMG produced TPA metagenomics assembly... | reverse complement strand
TTTTCGGTAGTCCTAAATGGGTAAGGATGCGTTGTAGTAGTGAACGAAATACCAGATAGCTCCAATGTGATTCTCTAATTTTTTGGAAAACGAGAGTGTTTTACGAACTAATCTGGATACTCTCTGTCTTGGTGAGCATTCCTTAGCGCCGCAAAGCGACGCAGGGTCTCACCGCTGTCGAAGCGTGCAATTAAATCGCTTAATGCAATTGGTCTGTCTGGTTTCTTTGCCCACCGCTCTATGTCGTTTGCTCGGAATTACGGCGTGGTGCAAACTAGGGTTACACATTTAGATGAGATCAGGTAGCTCGGAACCGCGATCACGAATAGGCTGAGGAGTGTCGTTATTGCTCGTTAGCGATCGCCCTGCATGAGTCCAAACCTTTCCGTTGCCGCCTGCCTATCTCCTGACGTTCGCCAAGACATCGGGATTCAAGTGCTTTCGGGTTCACAGCCCATCAGTCATTTAGCTGCGACCCATCAGGTGAGCCGGAAGTTCATCTATCAACAAGGCGACAAAGCGCAGCGATCACTTGATGCGTCGTTTGCGCCGACGCCCGCAGATGATGAGGTTCTATTTCATCTGCCCGTGACCAAGAACTGGCTCTACCAGTTGATATTAGGACTGGTGCTGATTTGCCACAGTTCTTATCGCAATGTCGTTGAGCTATTTCGCGATCTGTTTGATCTGCCGATCAGCATTGGCACCGTCCATAATCGTCTCGAAGCGGCAGCGGCAACAGCGGCTGAAATCAATCAAGGCCAGGCCCTATCTAGCATTAAGGTCGGCTTACTAGATGAAATCTTTCAGGCCGATAAACCCGTGCTGGTCGGTGTTGATGCGGTATCCACCTACTGCTATCTGTTGCAGGGTGTAGAACACCGCGATGAAGACACCTGGGACTATCATCTGTTGGATTCGATGGAACAAGGCTTCGAGCCAGACTCTCGCGTTTGCTGATGGTGGCAGCGGTCTGAGAGCTGGTCAGAAAGCGATGATGCCTGAAACACCCTGTCACGGCGATGTCTTTCATATCCATCAGCAATTTGAGCAGGTTGCCAATGGTCTGGCTCGCCAAGCCCAAGGGGCGACAACACGACACATCAAGTTGGAACAGAAGATTGCTCAGGCTAAACTGACGAACAGCATGACCCAAAAGCTGACGATTCAACAGGTGAAAGCCAAACGCCAGGAGGCCGGACTGATTGCCCGTGCTCAGGATGTCAAAATTCTATGTCAGTGGTTTTCACACGATGTCCTGGCTCTGGCTGGCCCGTTATTGGCAGTGCGTCATGAGTTGTTCGACTTCATTGAAGCTGAACTCCAACAGAGAGAGGGCAAGCAGTACCCCACCATTCGTAAATTGAGAAAGGCGTTGCACAACCAGCGCGTTGGCGAAGCCATTCCTGCGGAATATCAACTGCTGGCCTTCGCCGGTGTCCTTGACCGAAAGCTAGCTGACATAGCGACAGCGTTTGAGTTACCGTTACAGGCGGTTCGGGATGTTTGCTTGCTGCATCGAAAATACCCGACATCCAATACCTACTGGCAACGGTGGAATCAGTTACAGAATCAGCTTTCAGTTAAGTTCTACGATGTGATGCAATCCATGGATGCAGCGCTTAAGCAAACGCCACGAGCCAGCTCGATGGTCGAAAATCTTAATTCTCGTTTACGCAATTACTTCTTTCTGCGACGAAGCCTCGGCGAGTCCTATCTAAGCACCCTTCAGTTCTTCCTAGACCACCGATGTTTTCTCCGTTCTCGGTTGCCTGAACGGGTGGGTAAAAGTCCTACGGAATTACTCACTGGGCGGCCTCATCCGCACTGGTTAGAACTCCTTGGATTTGAGCGCTTCCAAAGAGCGTAGAAATGGATCAGAGCAGTAGGTGAAGCCATCGTTGATTATGGCCTAATTTGTGCTGCGAGTGTTAACCCAAAATTGGTCATTTGTGAACCACGCCCAACCTATACATGCAGATTGAGACTGTGATTTAATTATTGAGAATAGATAGCATTAGTGTTTGCCCCTTGATTAGCTATGACCCTGCTTCTATCTGTCCCAGAGTTTTTGAACCAGCACCCTGAGATAGCTGAACGACAGCAGGCGCTGCGATTGCCCTGGACACTGCCGCTAAAAGACGCTAGCGGGAAAAATCAGGGGTACCGGCAAGGCATAAATTTACGCCCTGGGTTAGACATTCTCATTGACGACTACACGCTTCAAGAAGAGTTGCGCGTAGAAACAGGCAGCGGCAAGAATTCTCATTCTTTTTTGCAGATAGAAATGAGCTTTATGCTCTCTGCCGACAACTGCGTAGAGGGGGTACCGGCTCATCATAATTTCTTAGACGCTGGCTGGTATGAGAACTTTGCTGGAGGCGTGTTTACCTGGCCACCAGGGGAGCGGATTCTGAAGTTTGATATTCATTTTGAGCCGGCTGTTTTCAGTGCACTCTTGTGCGATCAGTTAGATGCATTGCCGACTGCTTTTACCGAGATTATTCAGAGTTCTCAGCCTATCCGGCCTGAGCGCTGCTTCTGGCAACTAGGTATGACCACGCCCGCTATGCACTCAGCGATTTACCAAATGCTGCACTGCCCTTATCAGGGAGCGACCCGCTGGATTTATTGGGAGAGTAAGGTACTGGAGCTGCTGGCACTACGGTTAGAAGAGGTGAAACAGTTAAATTCAAGCACTGCCGCAAAGCTCAGCTTGAACTCTGATGATATAGATCGCATTTACTACGCGAGAGAAATTTTGCATCAGCGCATTACAGACCCGCCGTCACTAATGGCGCTAGCAAGGCTAGTCGGATTAAACGATTACAAGCTTAAGGCAGGCTTTAAGCAAATATTTGGCACCACTGTTTTTGAGAATTTGAGACGACATCGACTATGCCAAGCGCGGCGACTGCTGCAAGAGAAACAGATCTCTGTGGCAGCAGCGGCGGCAGCGGTTGGGTACACCAGCAAGGGACATTTTGCCGCTGCGTTTCGTAAACAGTTTGGGATAAACCCCAGCAAGATTTGTCGTTAATATAACGCCAACTTCTTTAAAAAGATCCAGATAGGGATCTAAATAGATCCGGCTAGGGATCTGTAGCAATTGTGCGTCGCTGTACCGTTTTTATAACGAGAATAACTTTCAACAGTAACGGTGTGAGCATGACCAGCTTGAAGACGCTTTACGGACTATTGGTGACTGGAGTTTTGACATTAGGGCTCTCACCAGCGGCTCAGGCGCAGACGGCCCGCGTAGAAACTGATGCCGTGCAATCGACTACTACCACTGCCAACGTGGCTACTACAGTAGATGAATGGTTCACGCAGATTGCTCAATCGCAGGTGACGATTACAGACATCCGAATAGAAACAACGGATGCTGGATTGCAGCTAGTACTAGAAACCGCAGAAGGTGCTCTAGTAGAGCCTGTGACCTCTGTTCAAGGGAATGCGCTAATTTTAGAAATTCCCAATGCGGTACTGTCGACAGAAGGGTTGGAAGCATTTGCCCCGGTAGAGGCGATTGCTTTAGTAGAGGTGTCACCATCAGCGGGCGATCGCATACAGATAGTCATTACAGGCGCAGACGCGCTGCCAGAAGTCGCGGTAGGTAGCGATGCGGCAGGGCTAACGCTGAGCGTGGTGCCAGGCGTCGCTCAAGCAGGTGAGACAGAAGAGGCGATTCAGCTATTGGTAACCGGAGAGGAAGAAGAGGGATACGCCCCTGCCGATGCTTCGACGGCGACGCGTACAGACACGCCTTTGCGAGATGTTCCTCAATCGATTCAGGTCGTCCCTCGTGCCGTGATAGAAGATCAGCAGGTTGTTCGCCTTGATGATGCACTGCGTAACGTCAGCGGCGTTTCGCAAAACAGCGCAGACCCGAGAGGTCAAAGATTTCAAGTTCGTGGATTTGACAGCAGTAATTTGTTACGAGACGGCTTTAATTTGAACTTTGGTGGGTCGTTCGGTAATTCTGGATTTCAAGGGCTTTCAAATATTGAACGAATAGAAGTCCTCAAAGGCCCCGCAGCAATTCTCTACGGAACTAGCCAACCGGGAGGGGTAATTAATTTGGTCACAGAGAGACCCTTGAGTGAGCCATTTTATGAAATTGAATTCAGTGCAGGTAGCCGAGGCCTGATTGAGCCTGGCATTGATTTGTCTGTTCCTTTGACAGAAGACGGGCGACTACTCTCTCGACTTAATGCCCTGTATCGGCGAGAAGATTACTACCGAGATTTTGATGTTCCGGTTGAACGCTTTTTTATTGCGCCGGTTTTTCAAGGGACGATTAGCGATCGCACAGAATTACTGGTCAACTTTGAGTATCTTAACGACCGGCGTCCGGCTGACTTTGGCTTAGTTGCTGTAGGCGATCGCGTCGCTGATATTCCCCTCGACCGCAATTTGGGCGAACGCGATGACGAGATTACCGCAGAGTCAGTTCGAGCCAGCTATCAGCTTGAGCATCGCCTGAGTGATGATTGGACTTTTAATAATGCCTTTAGCGTCTTTACCTACGACACTGTGTACCTAGCCGCAGAATCTAGAGACTTTGATGAAGCAACTGGTCTCGTATCTCGTGCCTTTATTCAAGGAGATCAACCCAGTACGCAGTACGAACTGCAAGCAAACGTTACGGGTCAGTTTGATATGGGCTCAATCGGCCATCAAATTTTAGCGGGCGTTGACTATCAAAGTCGTCGCGCTGGCAACATATTTCGAGGAGACTACAGCAATCTCAATACAATCGATATTTTCGATCCGGTATACGGTGCAACCCCTCGACCAAAACCAGAAGATGAACCGCTTGGATTCGATGGAGATACTGGGCAAGAGCGAGTCGGGCTGTATTTTCAAGATCAGGTTGAACTATTTGAAAATCTCAAGCTTCTGGCAGGCATTCGCTATGATGCCGTTTGGCAAAACAGCAACTTTCGCCCCTCTGTTTTAGTTCCAGATGGTGCACAGAGTTCTCAATTTACCGATGCATTTTCTCCTCGTGTGGGTCTTATTTATCAACCCATTGAAGAATTGTCGCTCTACGGTAGCTTTAGCCGTTCCTTTTTTCCTAATTCCGCAACCACCGTTGCAGGCGACATCCTTCCCCCGCAGCGAGGTGAACAATTTGAAGCTGGTATCAGAGGCGAGTTTCTAGACGGTCGGCTGATCGGCAATTTGGCGCTGTTTAACCTAACGCGTCAGAACCTTCCTACCAGCGATCCTAACAATCCGCAGTTTTCAGTGGCCACCGGTGAGCAGCGTAGTCGTGGTGTAGAGCTAGATATTGCTGGGGAGATTTTGCCTGGGTGGAACATGATTGCTAACTACGCCTACCTTGATGCTGAAATTACTGAAGATGATGATATTCCTGAGGGCAATCGTCTGTTTAATGTTCCAGAGCATAGCTTCAATATATGGACAAACTATCAGATTCAATCTGGAGACTTAGAAGGTCTGGGCTTTGGCGTAGGCCTTAACTATGTGGGCGATCGCTTTGGCGATGATGCTAATAGCTTTGGCCTCGATAGCTATTTTTTGACCAATGCTGCAATCTCTTATGAACGCAACAATTGGAAAGCTGCTCTCAACTTCCAGAATTTGTTTGATGTAGACTATATTCAAGCCACTGAGAATCGTAGAACAGGCGAAATCTATCCGGGACAAGAGTTTACCGTTGTTGGCACTGTTTCAGTGGAGTTCTAAAAATGATTTTTCGCTTTGTTCATCGCTCTGGTCGTCGTTTTGTTCGCTTCCTCTTATTTTCGCTATCTCTGTCGCTATTGATTGTTGCTTGTCAGACACCTTCGGTAAAACAGATTTCTACATCAGCAGAGGATGAATCTGCTGATAGCAGCTGCCGCATCGTAGAGCATGCCGCAGGCCAAACAGAAGTGTGCGATCGCCCCCAGAAAGTGGTCGCACTCAGTCCGCACATTTTAGATATTATGCTGGCATTAGGCGTGCAGCCCGCAGGCTTTGCTCAATCTGTTGCTCCTAAGTTCGAGATTTATGATGATCCGGCATCACAAGTTCCCTATCTCGGTAAGTGGGTAACAACAGAGCCGATAGCCGTCGGTGATCGCGCTGCCCCATCGCTTGAGCGGCTGACCCAACTGCAACCAGATTTAATCTTGGGAGAAGATTGGCAAGACGACAAATACTCTCTGCTGAGCCGAATTGCGCCCACCCTGCTATTCAATGGACTTGTGAATGAGGGCGATACGCGATACTGACAGCACAATATAGAAGGGATTGCCTCTGCTTTGTGGCGGGACGAGCAGGCGAAAGAACTATTGGCCGCACGCGATCAGTACATCGACCAGGCAAGCGCGGCCTTACAGCCAGTGATCCAGACTTACCCACGCATATTACTGCTGGGGTCTGATCTGGCTACTAGGGTCGTTTTACAAGCGGAGAATGTAACAGCTGGGTTACTCAAAGAGATAGGCTTTGACGTTGTTCAGCCGGAGGGAATGGATGCCTCCGCCGATATTTCCTGGGAGAGGGTGCCTCAAATCGAAACCGATATTATTGTGGTTTTAGATTGGAACGACGATCGTTTTATGAAAGCCGACGCGCCTAGAAGAGAAAAATGGGCACAAAAACCGATACTCAACGCTATGCCAATATTTCAGCAGGGTCGAGTCTTTTTTGCAGATTATTATCTATGGGCTAACCACATTCGCGGACCTCTAAGCGAGCGCATTATCTTAGAAGCTTTGCCAGAATTGTTATTGCCGACTGTAGCAGAAGAACTTGCGGCAGACGGACCTGCGACAGTCGAACAAACCGCGCACCCCAGTGCGTAGCTTTACGTTAATTTGGCTAGGACAGCTGGTGTCTACCGTTGGCAGCTATATGAGCAGCTTTGCGCTCACGCTTTGGGCCTGGGAGCTTACCAGCTCGGTGACTGCTCTAGCGCTGGTCGGTTTTTTTACCAGCTCTCGCGTATCTTTGTGTCTCTGTTTGCGGGCATTCTGGTTGACCGCGCCAATCGCAAACATTTAATGCTGCTAGGAGATGCGATCGCCGCCGCAACAACTTTATTCATCCTCGTGTTTTATCTGTTAGGCGCTCTAACAGTTTGGCACCTTTATTTGGCTGCGTCTGTGCAGGGAGGCTTTAGCCAAATCCAAGAACTCGCCTATTCCACTTCAGTGACACAGCTTGTTTCTGCTAAAAACTACACCCGCGCCAACAGCATGAGTTCGGCAGTTCACTACGGCTCTAATATCGTTGCCCCGGCTTTGGCTGGCACGCTTTATCCCATCATAGGACTCAGTGGAATTTTGCCGATTGATTTAGTCATTTTTGCAGTAGCGACCGCCACCCTCACAGGTGTGCAAATACCCCAAGTGAAACCTGAAGAAGCCAAAGAAAATAGTGAAAGGCAACCCCCACGCCCGGAAAAACTAACCACAAAGATAAGCAGCATGTGGAATGAGCTGACCTTCGGCATTCGCTACATCTGGCAGCGGAACAGCCTGCGAAGCTTGCTGTGGGTAACCGCTTTGTTTTGGTTTGCTCACGACTTGGGCGGCGCAATCCACAGCCCAATGATTCTGGCTCGCTCGGGAAATAACGCTCAGGTGCTTGGGGCGATCGCAACAGCCGCCGGTATGAGTGGCGTAACTGGAGCTGCGATCCTAAGCACGTGGGGTGGTCCAAAGCAACGAGTCAAAGCCATGCTAGCTGGCTTTATCGGTGCAGGCTTGAGCAAAACGATATTTGGATTAGGTCGCTCGCTTCAAGTTTGGGGGCCGCGCAGTTCTGTTCTTCTTTAAGCTTTCCGCTACTGAGCAGCGCAGAAACCGCCCTGTGGATGACCCATGTTGCACCCGCACATCAGGGACGCGTATTTGCTGCGAAAGCATTGGTACTACAGAGCGTAAGCGGTCTTTTTGTATTGCTCTCAGGCCCCTTGGCCGATCGTCTGTTTCAAACAGCTTTCAAGGCTCCGACTGGAATAATGCGTAGGTTTGTGCTCTTATTTGACACTGGAGACAGCGCTGGATTATCTCCACTGTATGTGCTGTGTGCGCTAAGCATGGCGCTAGTTGGTTTAATCGGGCTTGGCCTATCGCCGCTTCATCTGCTGGCAATTTCTCATAATGAGCATGTTGACGATAGGTGAATCACCTAACTTTTTATGCGTTTCTTTCTCTTCTAAAGTTTACGGCTCTTGATTTATGCGTAAACACGCTTCCACATCAGCCAAAATCTGATTAGCGGCTAAGATACTGCGTCCCCCAGACCAGTGGGCACTACTGACCTCACACACAATGCCCTGCTGAACTGCATCTAGCCGGGACCACAGTGGATCACTAATAAACGCCTCTTTACCAGCGCTGGCCTCTAAACCGGAATTATGGAGCAGAAATATGACGTCGCCGTCTATTTGAGTCAAATCTTCTTTCGATAGCTGAACTCCGTAGCGTTTCCCTTCACCCTGAGCCGGATTTCGCGCCAATCCAAGGTCTTTCAACACTGATCCAGAAAAGCTATCTGTGCTGTAGGCCACGATACCGCCGCTCCAATGGGCAATGACTGACACCTCAATCGCCTCTAAATCTTGAGGCAGAGCAGCCTGCGCGGCTTTGACGCGCTGTTGATACTCCTCTAACAGCTGCTCTGCCCGTTCAGATTTTCCCAACGCTCTAGCATACAGCTGCAAGTTATCCTGCCATCTCCCTTTGCGGCCGTTGTCTCGGGCGAGCACAGTCGGCGCAATTTGCGATAGCTGCCGGTAAATACGGCCAGAGCTCACCTTATTACTCAAAATAAGATCCGGCTGCAGCTGCAAAATAGTTTCTAAGTTAGGCTGAACCCCACTCCCGACCAAAGGAATATCGTTGATAGCTGCCGGATAAATCTCAGAAGGCAAAATCTCTAGTCGGCCAATGGGTTCAATTTCTAAGGCCAGCGCACTGTCGAGCGGAGCGTAGTCAAGGACCACGACGCGCTCGGGTGCAGACGGTACGGCGGTTGTGCCCATAGCATGATCTACAGCGCGTGTGGCAGTACGTGTGGGTTTCTCAGCAGTCAACGCTGGCGGCGCTGACTGCTGCTGGCAACTTGTGAGTAGCGCCCACAGGGCTAGCCCAACCAAACTGGGACGAAACATGTTGGTCATTTTCTAAAAGATGATTCTAAAAGGTATTGCTAAAAGGTGATTGAGTAGCGCAAGTTGACTGTGGTACCCGGCGCAGCAAATCGCCGTTCCTCGAAGCGGCCAACGCGCTCCTGTGAGGTGAGGGGCAAATAGTTGGTGTTAAGCAAATTTTCAACGCCCAAAGTCAGCTTTCCTTGGCCTAACTGTAGGCTGCTGATGAGGTCTAGCGTGACATAGCTGTCAATGTCAAAGATATCTACCTCATCGTTGAAGGCGCGATCGCGATCGCCCACCAGCAGCATCTGCAATCGATTGCTCCAAGTCGGCGTGGTGTCATTTTCGAGATAAAGACCGATCTGATAAGGCGGTACATTCAGCGAGCCGAGCGCGAGAAACTCACCATCATCACCGACGTCGCTTTCTCCCTCACTCCAGCTGGAATAGCCACCCAGTCGCCAGACTTCGCTAGGCTGCCAATCGACCGTGGCCTCCAGGCCGTAATTACGCTGCGGGGCGCGCACCAGTTGAGAAAATCCGGTGTCTTGATTGAAGCGAATTGAGCTGCCTAGCGCAGACTCGCTGTAAAACCCGGCCAAACTGGCCTGCACTTGGCCGAATTCACCCCGTACCCCGACCTCAAAGTTATCCACAACCTGCGGCTCTAGCAGTAAATTATCGTCCACGCTAAATGTAGCGGCAGCACTTGAGAAAACTGAGCCTAAGTTAGGGATAGAAAAACCCTGAGAGAAATTGGCAAATACTCCAACCTCTGGAATGGGGCGATACAACAAACCGGCATTAAAAGAGACATCGTCAGCACTGCCGCTACCGCCTTCCCGTTCACGGGGAAATCGAAATGCCAGCGCGTAATCGTCTACCGCAAAATCAAAGTTGTCGTAGCGGATCCCGCCGCTGATTTGCCACTGGTCAGAAATATCCCACTGAGTCTGGGCAAACAGCCCCAAACTGTCTAGGTCGTACTGGGGGAACAGAGAAAACTCATCAAAGGCACTGACCTCTCGATTATCGGCAAAGGCTACCGGATCGATAAAGGCGGCGGCGACTTCATTACTTTCTTGGGAGTAGTCAGCACCCCAAAGCACACTGGCAGAATTGCCAATTGGCGTATCAATTTGTAGACGAGCACCAAGCTCTGAAATGTCGCTCACGCTCTGATAGATCTCGGGGAAAAAGGCGTCAAACCCTCGATCGCGCAAATCGATAAAGCTACTAGCAGATTCTTCGTCATTGTAGTAAAGCTGCGCGTCTACCTGTGAACCTAGTAAATCGGCGTGGCGGTACGTCAGGTTAAGGAGGTTGCTGGTGAAGCCAGGGTCAATATCGTAATCAAAACTCCCTACCCTGACCGCTCTGGCTGTTTGGGTACCTGGAATCTGAAAGATCGAGAGATCGGTGTCAAATTCGGTGTTTGGATCACTTGTAAAATGGCTGTAGGACAGCTCTAGTCGCTGCTGCGCATCAAGGTCATAGCCGACTTTAGCCAGCAATCCTAGGCGATTGTTTTCACTTGTACCCGTAGGCGGAATGCGATCACCATCAGCGTCGAACTGGGCATTGTCAATATCGTAGGTCAGCGAGATCCGCCCATCGGCTGGCCCTTCAGCTGCCGCCGCATCCAACCGAAAGTTGTAGCTAAAACTGTCGCTCTCAATTGAGGTGAGGCCAACACGAGTACCCACGCTCAGGTCATACACTGCGCCCTCTTCGACAGGCGCTCGCGTAATGAGATTAATCACACCGCCTGTTGCTCCATCACCATAAATGGCGCTGGCCCCAGGCACCACTTCGATGCGTTCAATCGAGTTTGGAGCGATGGTATTGAGCGCTCGCTGAGTGCTGCTATTGCCGCCCTGCGGGACGCCGTCAATCAAGATCAAAGGATTACGACCGCGCAGCGTAAAGCCTCGGGTCGTTGACTGCAAGGGCGGCGGTGATAGGCCAGGGACTAACGCGCCCAAGATATCAGGCAAATTATTGGTCAGCTCTAGCTGCTGTTCAAGTTGTTCGCGCTCAATCACCCTGACCGATTGCGGCACGTCTAAAACATTTTCTTCTGTCCGCGTTGCTGTAACCACGAGTTGAATCGCGTCGGTGTCTTCGGCTTGGGCCACTGCCGCGCCCGGTGTCACTATAAAAATCTCCCCATCCATCTGCAGCTCAGGGGGGGCATCCGTCCCTGTAATCGCGACTTGCACATTGCCATTAGCCAGTGTCGATATCTGCACAAGCGCAATGCCTTCTGCTGGGGCGAACTGCTGGGCGGCGGTCTCATTTATCAGCGCTAGCGTGGCATTGGCTATTTCGGTCACGACCACGTTGCCTGATGTCTGGACTGGGCCTACTGAAAGGGGCTCCTCAGAGACTAATGTCAAACTGAGCCCGTCAGGCATTTCACTAATTTGCACGTCGGTAATGACGGCAACGTCTCCTTGCACAATTTGTTCAACGGTGAACAATTCCGGCTGCAGATCAATCCGTTGGACGCGCAGGGCGGCGGCTTCTATATTGTCTTTACTAGATTGTGGAATACTCCCTGCAGCTATGGGTAGCGGGTCATCTGCGATCACTTCTGCTACCGTTTCTTGACGAGCTGCCAAGGTAGATGCTTGTACTCTCGCAGGATAACGACCTCCAGCCAAAAAAAGACTCGCTAGCGCACTATAGCCAATCAGCTTGAGGTAGCTAATCAGCTTAATCTGAGTTGTCATGATTTCTCACACCTAAACGTTGCCTGCTGCCGTCGGGGGCTATTAACACCTAAGGCCGCTGAGCAAACGAATTGGTTGCTTACGCCCAGTAGCAGACAAACTTTGAATTATTAACAATTGTTCTCAATACTAAGTGGTAGGCTAGCCCGCGTTAAGCAAAAACTGTCTTCGAGCCCGAGCGTTTTGTCTTCGAGAGCAATTTTTATGTGATTTTGGTGCTTAAGATGGTCAATATGTTCTTTCCAGCGCCTGCTCACAACGACAAAGAGTCTCGTTTTCCTCAAATGCTTTTGTAGGCCCATTCTCAGCCCATTTTCTTTCGGTAGTGGCTAGGGGCGACGTCAAATTTCTTCTTAAAGGCAGCGACAAAAGAGCTGCGGCTGGCGTAGCCTACTCGACAGGCAATTTCTTGAACATTGAGACTGTTAGTTTGCAACAGGTGGCGAGCCTGCTCCATGCGGTGATTTTGCAGGTAGCCAAAAACAGTCATATTAAAGACTTGGCGAAATCCTTGACTGAGTTTACTCTCATTAAGATGAACTCGCCGCGACAAATCAGTCAGTGACGGCGGAGCATCCAGATTCTGAATCAGAATATCTCGCGCTTCATAAATACAGTCCAAATCTCGAGGTTTTAGCGGGCTGGAATTATCTTGTGGCCTGGTGGTGAACTGACTGAACTGTAGCGCTAGCAACTCTAGGACTTTGCCTTCAATGTAAAGCTGTCGGGTCAGCCCATGATAGGGCCAGTCTAAAATTTGCTGAAGGATTTGCTGCTGAGCGGGCGTAATTCGACTGGGCAGGCAAAACAAGGATTTTTCAGGCTGCTCGATTGCTTGCTTTAGCTCAGTGGGCCACTCATGCAGGCAGTCGCTAAAGCCCTGAAGCAATTCTGGTGAGATGCGAATTTGAATCCGGCAGATGCGGCATCCGGCTGGATATTTTTCGAACTCAGCCGTATTGGGTACACAGTACAGGTAGCTTTTGCCAGCGATTTCTTCATAGCTTGTTTTGAGTCCATCGTTATTTACCTGACACCCGCCCGTCAGATAGTAGCTTAGCGTAAGCGGCATCGATTTTGAATGCTGATGAATCTGGTATTGGTGAATCTGGTGTTTTTGGAAATCCATAATGCTCAGCTGCAGTCCTTGGCGCAGGCACATTTTCCGCCCATACCCATGAGCTAGAGATAGTGGAGCTCTTACAAAAGTTTCTCGACCTTGGCGATACTCTGATAACGTGCCATTAGCACGACATTCGGCCAGAATGTTGTTCACTTCGAGACCGGTTAGGAGCTTAGCCATGGAGCATTACTGGGTTACACCCCTTTAGTATGGCATTGTTGAGACTGACTATCAATAAGTTGACCTAAGCTTGATTAAGTTGGCCAAGATGGGCCTGGTTCAAAGTCGGGTGGCACTTTGGGGCGTTCAGATCGTCTCAATACCTACTATTATCCCACCGCATTATGTGATCGCTTCCTATGAACCCAGCTCTATCCATCGCCGCCCACCTATCTCCCACTACGCGTAAGGAAATCGGCCTCAAAGCAGTCGCACGTACTGTTCTAATCAGCCACTTGGCAGACCAGCATCAGATTAGCCGAAAGCTTATCTACTAGCAGGAAAACAAGGCACAGCAAGCGCTTGATGAGTCCTTTGCGCCGTCCATAGGTAATGAGGATATCTTGTTCCATTTGCCTGTGACCAAGCACTGGCTGTTTTAGTTGATACTGGGCTTGGTACTGATTTGCCACAGTTCCTATCGGGGCATCGTCGAACTGTTTCGCGAGCTCTTCGATACATTGAGCAGTGTCGGCACGATTCACGATCGGCTTACAGCCGCCGCTGCAACCACCGCTGAAATAATCCAATCTCAAGACCTCTCAGGGATTGAAATCGGACTAGAGGAGATTTATCAGGGCGATAAACCCGTCTTGGTCGGTATCGATATAAGCTCTAGATTCATCCATCGCTCTTATGATTGCTTAAATCTCTTCAACGGTAAAGGACTATGGTGATTCAATAGGTGGAAATTTAAATGCTGAAATCATCTTGCTCCATGGATTGCTCTGAATCCACCCTTTAGAAATCCCCCACTCCCATGCAGCATTAATAACAGAAAAGTACTCTGCTGCACTGATAGGTGCAACCTGGGTCAACAGATGATCTCGAAATAAAATTGTCGTTCGCTCGGTATAGTCAGAAACTAGCTTTGTTCGAGAGAATTTGGCGAGCTTCTTCCCGATGTGCTCACACTTCTCTAGTGTCTTAGCCGCAACCAATGTTGCCTTAGACTCTGAGAATTCCGTTAGCAGTGTTTGACCGGTCATAGGCCTAGCCCCCGGAACCAGTTCCCCTTTGTACTTCTCAAGGGTCGGGTCAAACTGCCCAGTCGCTATATCAATTTCAATCTGCCGAGCCTTCATTTCGGCATCGGCCTGGCTAATGACGTCCGCATGTGGCTTTGGACTGAACTAGTATCGCTTGCCGCGCCAAGACCATCGGAGCGAAAGCAGTTGGTTGCGCTCAAAAACGACAACGGACCCTGCTTTAGCCTTCGACTTAGTAGCCATAAATCTTGCACCAATCTTTATCGAATTCGATGCGATTTTATCGAATCTGATGCAACTATTCCGTCTCAAAGCGAACTAAGGAAACGACTGAACGTCAGTTATACTAGGACTCCTGTGTACAGTGACTAATTAACTGTCATAATGACAAATTAGTGTCGTTAGCTGTAAATCCTTATAGAAAGGTGATTTCAAAGCTTTTCTTACTCTAAGAGGTTTCTAAAACAACCTCTTAGATGTGACAAATTAGATGTCGAAAACGATAAAAGCGACAAATTAATTGTCGTAGATTGGATTCCCTGATTACAACAAGAGTGACAAATTAGCTGTCGTAATTTTGTGTGGTTTCAATGCAAAGGGATGACAGATTATTTGACGTCATTAGTTCTTTTGTACTAAAATATAGGTATTATTTTTTACTTGTCTGTTAGTGAAGTTGCGAGGAAACCTCAGCAGCGGCACTTGCAACTGTCATCCGAGGTAGGAGATGAATCCTGATATAGCACTGCCTAATATCAATGAGGAGCGGGCTGCCGAAAATAACGTAATTGTCACTAAACTTTCGGAAGAAGGACAGCGAAAGCTAGTAGTGATTCAAAGGCTGATTGAGCCTTGCGATCGCAATACCTATGGGCAAAAGCTAAGGAAAGCTGCCGAAACGCTGAATTGTAGTGTTCGTAGTGTTCAGCGATTGGTTAAACGATGGGAAGCTGAAGGGCTATCTGCTTTGAGCTATTCAGGTAGATCAGACAAAGGAAAACACCGGATTTCAGAGTCTTGGCAGGACTTTATTGTCAAGACCTACAAAAGCGGTAACAAAGGTAGCAAGCGGATGAGTCCGAAGCAAGTTGCCTTGAGAGTTCAGGCTAAAGCGAGAGAAATAGGTGAGGACAAACCGCCTACCTATCGAACAGTTTTGCGTTTGCTAAAGCCCATTCAAGAGCGGAAGAAAAAGGCTCAAAGCATTAGAAGCCCTGGCTGGAAAGGCTCAACCTTATCGGTTAAAACCCGTAAAGGACAAGATTTATCCGTTGAGTATAGTAACCATGTTTGGCAATGCGACCATACGCGGGCAGATGTCCTTTTGGTCGATCAACATGGGGAACTGTTAGGACGACCTTGGTTAACGACGGTCATCGACACCTATTCGCGTTGCATCATGGGGGTTAAATTTAGGCTTCGATGCGCCGAGTTCTCAGGTTGTGGCATTGGCGCTTCGAGATGCGATTCTACCGCAACACTATAGTGCTGAATACAAACTACATTGTGAATGGGGTACCTATGGCAAACCGGAGCACTTTTACACAGATGGAGGGAAAGACTTTCGTTCTAACCATCTTCAGCAGGTGGCCGTGAATTTGGGATTTGTTTGTCATTTAAGGGATCGCCCCTCTGAAGGTGGTATCGTTGAGCGTCCTTTTAGAACTTTCAACGATCAGCTTTTTTCGACGCTGCCAGGATACACTGGCTCCAATGTTCAGGAGCGGCCTGAGGATGCGGAGAAAGATGCCAGTTTAACCCTGCGGGAGCTGGAACATGTGATTGTCCGATTTATTTCCGATCGCTACAACCAGAGTATGGATGCCCGGATGGGTGACCAAACTCGTTTTCAACGATGGGAAGCTGGATTGCCAAAGGTTCCTGAAGTCATAAATGAGAGAGAACTCGATATTTGCTTAATGAAAGCGAGTCGTCGCAGGGTGCAGCGAGGAGGGTATCTACAGTTTGAGAACTTGATGTATCGGGGCGAATATCTGGCAGGTTACGCTGGAGAAACCGTTTCTCTGAGGTTCGATCCGAATGACATAACGACAATTCTGGTTTATCAGCAGATAGGTAGTCGGGAGGAATTTCTTTGTCGTGCTACTGCTCAAGGGTTAGAGACTGAGCAGCTTTCCTACGAGGATGCAAAGGCTAGCAGCCGTAGATTGCGCAAAGCTGGCAGAACGCTCAAAAATGAATCAATCTTGCAAGAATCTATTGAGCGAGATGCCTTGTTGAAGAAAAAGAGCCGTAAGCAACGCCAGAAAGAAGAGCAAACGCTGGTGCGATCGCGCCAAAAGCCAAAACCTCAACAGAGCTCTGTTGAACCAGAAGTAGTTCAGGTGGAATCTGACATTGAGGAGGTTTCGCTTGATATGGAATTATTTGAGCCCATTGACTGTGATGAATTACGGAGATCTTGGTAAGCATGGCGCAAGCACAAGAATGGGCTGAGGTCTTAGGGGAGCCAAAACTTGATGAAGTCTGGCTTCAGGTAGAAACAGCAAGATTGCGGAAGAAAACAATTCTCCCTCTAGATCATGTAAGACTTTTGCACGACTGGCTCGATGGTAAACGTAAGGCTAGACAGTCTTGCCGTATTGTTGGCGAGTCTAGAACGGGTAAATCTATTGCCTGTGAAGCTTATTTTCATCGTAATAAACCTCAGCAGGAAACAGGGAAGAAGCCGATTGTGCCCGTAGTGTACATTCAGCCTCCTCAAAAATGTGGCCCGAAGGAGCTGTTTAAAGAGATTATTGAATTCCTTAAGTACCGCGCAACTAAAGGGACAGTGACAGATTTTCGTGGCAGAACTATCGAAGTGCTTAAAGGTTGTGAGGTCGAGATGCTGATTATTGATGAAGCGGATCGCCTTAAACCAGAAACCTTTGCAGATGTAAGAGATTTCTACGACAAGCTAGCAATCTCTGTGGTGTTGGTTGGGACGGATCGTCTAGATGCTGTGATTCGACGGGATGAGCAGGTCTATAACCGATTTCGAGCCTGTCATCGTTTTGGAAAGCTCTCTGGGGGAGATTTTGCAAAGACGGTTAAGGTGTGGGAACAGACCATTCTAAAGCTGCCGGTGTCATCTAACCTCACTAGCAAGCCTATGTTAAAAATTCTGCTGGAGGCGACCGCAGGATACATTGGGCGATTGGATGAGGTCTTGCGGGAATCTGCGATTCGAGCTTTGACTCAGGGGCTCAAGAAAATTGAAAAACCAGTACTAAAAGAGGTGGCATGGGAGTACAAATGATGGTCGATTCAGGGATTCAGCCTTGGTTATTTGAGGTAGAACCTTATCCGGGCGAGAGCCTTAGTCACTTTTTAGGACGGTTTCGTCATCAAAATCGTCTAACGGCGAATGGATTGGGAAAAATGGCCGGTATTGGCGCAGTCATTGGCCGCTGGGAAAGGTTTCACCTGAATCCTTATCCCACTAAGGCACAATTTGAAGCCCTGGGGAAAGTTGTGGGAGTTGCTTCAGAGCAGCTCTGGGCAATGCTGCCTGCTAAAGGCGAGGGCATGAAGTGTGACCCCATTCGGCTATGTGGCGCTTGTTATGGAGAAAGCCCCTGCCACCGGATTGAATGGCAGTATAAGTCGGTGTGGCAATGCCCCCGCCATCATCTGAAACTGCTCTCTAAATGTCCAAATTGCGGGGCTAAGTTCAAAGTACCGGCCCTTTGGAATGATGGGTTCTGTTCCCGTTGTCATCTCTCTTTTAGCTCATTAGCGAACTGGCAGAAACCAGCTTCAACGTCCAAGAGAGACTCTCAAAGTGATATTCAGAGTCCTGTGAAACGGATAACTTAACTAGCCATCGTACTTGGTTATGCAAGAGAATTTAGAAGCTTACCAGCCATTCCTCATCAGCGTATCAATGCTCCTTCGAGAAAGAACTTTAGCGCAGTTACGCCATTCATCTTCTTCGGCATCGAGGTTTTCGTTATATCGGATGTCAAAGCCATTTACTCGCTTCTGCGAATTAATGTACTCGTCAATCTTTTCATCGAGTGTTTCAACATTTTCAATCCATGCATCTTCAATTGTGTCTGGCAGAGAACCAAAGAGGTCAAAGCGATCGCGCATACGAGCTGAAAGGCGTTCGTAGATATCCTCATCGACGGTGCCTTGATAAACTAAGTTGAGCATGTCTACCACAGGGCGAGTCTGGCCGAAGCGTTTAATGCGGCCAATACGCTGCTCCAAGCGAGTTGGATTCCAAGGCAAATCAACATTGATCAGGGTGCCAAGGCGCTGAAGGTTGAGCCCCTCACAGGCAGCATCAGTTGCGACCATAATGCGGATAGCTTGATCTTCTACCATTTTCTTCAAGGTTTCTCTTTTAGCTCTGTTTGGGTTTTCTGGCCCACGAAACAGGGCGCTTTTATCTGCACCAGCGTAGAGGCCAATGAGTTGATCAGGAAACAGAGCAGCTAAGTTTTTGGCAACCCAGGCAGCGGTGTCGTAATACTGGCTGAAGATGATGCAACCATGCTGAACCCAGTTTTCCTGCGCAAGATAGTGCTTGACTGCCTTGAGTTTTGGATCTTCGCCTTGCATTCCCTCCAGTGCATTGATTAGGTCATGGAGCGCTTCTTGTTCAGCAATCGCAAGGTCAATGTCTTGCATTGTCTCTTGTTCACTTTCGTCTTCAAGCGCTTGTTGTTCCAGCAGTTTCTGCGCGGTGTTTAACCCGGCGACACAGCTAGAGCAAAGGCGTTGAGTTACCAGGTTTTTCATGAAGCCCCCGCCGCCGACTCGCCTGCCATACGTGCGGCCAAAGGCTTGGGCAGCTTCGTAGGCATTTTCAAACGCTTCGTTAGTTCTGAGGGCGCGTTGCTGAAACAGAACGGCGAAAGTGTTTGGATCGCGACTTTTGTCTTGGTTAGGATGAAGGTCTACACCCACTCGCTGAAGGATTCCGGCATCTTCTAATACCTTTCTCTTACGCAGTACGACGTGGCGAACAATAGGGTTGTGGCGCTGAAAGAAACCCATATTCGATCTTTCGATATCTATTAGATCTTCCAGATCTTCGCGGACGGCGCGAGGTAAATTTACAACTGAGGCGGCAGTGTCAAAATCTCGGGGCTTGAGCCCTAGTTCTTTGCGAACTTCGCTCATGACGCGACGGAAGTCATTTTCGTTAGAAGACTCCCATGGAGGCAGGGGCGATCGCACATACCGCCATGCCGTTTCTATATCCTCGACTTTCTCCTTCCCAGTCACCACTGGTACCACGTCCTGTGGATCATGCCAGGGACTAAAGTCATTGCCCAGAACAAACCGCCCATCGCCTTGATGCAAAATCTTGAGCTGATCCCATAGGTCATCCACTTGGGTTTGCATCGGCGTAGCAGTGCCCAACAGCACATGCTTGGAGCGACCCGCAGCGGCAATCATAAACTGCAACAGCGCGTTGGGTTCGCCAGCATCTTTGCCCATTCCCTGCTTGGTGCGCGATTTGTGAGATTCGTCTTGGATGAGAATTTCAAAGTTCACTTGGCTCAGCAGCTCTCGCTTCCGAGTGGGTTGAACGATTAGCCCAGTTGAGATAATGCCAATGCGTAGCGGACATCTCACTACGTTTTCAGGGCCGGTAGGCGAGATGGCTCTATCTTCAGAGTCGAGCCATACCTTTTGCCGCGATGACCAGCGGGCACAGGGCAGCCCTAACTTATCGAGTAGTTCTGTTTGCCATTGCTCAGTAAGAGGGGCAGGGGCGAAGATGACAATGGGGCGACGACGTGTGCGGGCACCACGTTGAGCAATTTCTTGTTCGTTGATGAGGGTGAGCGTAAGTGCTGCTGTCGCTAAAGAAAGCGTTTTCCCAAGGCCTACTTCATCGGCAATCAGGAGCCTAACCACGCCATGCCAACGCAGGTGTTTCATGCACTCTGAGACAAAGGCCCGCTGCCAGGGCGACAAAGATAGCCCCTCTCGGTACATGGGCGATTCGACTAGCGCGGCGGGGGCTAGACTGTTGTCGTCAGGTTGTTCGCCTAGCTCAATTTCAATTCGATGGGCGCGGCGGCCTACTTCCTGCACCACAGCTCTAGGCAGCGGAACGGAGGCTTTCCATAGCGCGTCGAACTCAGCCTGTATCCAATCGACTCCTTCGGGGCTTTCGTCTGACCAAACGATTTCGTAATGGGCTTGCCATCCGGCACGGGTCTCGTTCATAGAGCCCATGAATCCAATCCGACGACCGTCATGCAGTTCGATGATGCCTGCTTTGCCATGAACAAATCCACAAAAATCGTCTGGTGCGACCTGAATTGCATTGGGATGATTGCCCAGAAAGTCATAAAGCCATTTGTAGCGGGGTCTATTCAGCAGTGATTCGGCTTCTACAGGCAGGTCGTTTAAGCGTCCTAATAGTTTGGATTCTTGAATCTTGGCGACTTTGATATCTTCAGAGCGGACATCGGAATTACAAACGATCCGAACGTCCTCAATGCTATCGATGTATTCTCCGGCAATTTCAAACAGCGATGAGGTGAAGTATCCTGCGATGCGGTGGTAGCGTTTTGCTTGCTTCAGGTACTTGGTGAGTACCGTTTGATCTAGGCGTTCGGTTCTAGAGGAAAAGCGATGGATGGGGGATGGCTTCATACTTCATCCTCCTCGCCATCATCTTGGGCTTCTAGGCCTTCGCCTAAGACTTGCTTACCCATTGCTGTTGAGATGAGCTTTAGTAGCGCCTGTTTTCGCTCGTGATAGAAGCCCTCGAAATCGTCTTTGCGTAGCGTTTCTGATGGAATGCGATGGCTCTCAAGTATTTTGTTCATTGCTTCGCTGTCGAGCTGAACTTGAGTGTGCTCTTGGAGTTTTTGAAGATAGGTTGAGGGTGCTGAGCCACCGATCATCCGATTGGCTTTGTAGGAGATAGGTGTTTTGTTAACGATGGTGTCGTAGCGTCGTTTAGCAATACCTTCTTTCTCGCACCATGCACGCGGGAAAATGTGGTGAATATCAAGAGCAATTTCCTGGGCGTCTAGTTCTTTGATGCTGGCTTTCCAAAAGAAATCTTCGGCTCCCTCGCGCAAGACTAATACGTTAATGCCTTTATAAGCTGCACTTAACCGTGTGGTTAGCCGGTCTAGGCGTTCTGGCTGGAAAGAGGCATCTCCTACAGTTCGAGGAATATGGGTATCGTCATTAATCCAGAGGAGCAGTTCTTCGAGATCATTGGCAATGCGGGTTTCAACGGCTCCACCATAAAGTTCGCCTAAGATGCCACACCAAAACCACTGGGCGAGTTTGTCGTAGATGCGAGGCTCTAGCCAGCGTTCTTGGAGTTGTGTCATGACCGCTGCTAGAGGCACGATTTGTGTGCGATAGGGCAGTTCGCGGACAGCGTAGAAGGATTGCTTTTTGAGGAATTTGGCAGCGAGCTGAAAGCCACCTTCTACTTTGTCGGCCCATTGTTGATAGGCGGATAGTGGCAGCTCTAGCACTGAGCTACGCTTGGCGCTGACTGGTGTGACTTGTTTGCCTTGCTTGCCAGAGGATAGATCGATACGGCGTTTCTCTAGTGTGTGTAGCAGGGTAATAGCTTGGAGAAAGTCTGTTGATTCTACTTGGGTAAGAAGAGGTTCTTTAGCAAGATTGCCCTGACGAGATTCAACAGAGCGAATTTTGCTGCCATACCAGTCATCTCGAAGGTTGTAGCCATCAGCTGCATAGCTGGCAGTGATTAGTTCAAAGACAGAGAGTTTGACGCCACCTGTGTTTACTTTCTCAAAGACTAGGCATACTGCTTCTTTTGAGGTTTCCTTCCTAAGCTCAATGACCGGTACTTCGTAGGTGCTAAAAACATTGAGTACTTGATCTTGAAAAGCCAAAAGCTGCCCGAGTTCTTGACCGTTGAATTTATTCAGATCTTGTAGCCATTCTGACCAGTTGAGAATTCGATTGCACGGGAAGTAAAGCTGTTGGCATTCTAGTTCTCGTGAAGAGAGATCAAGGTCAATTTGACGGCCAAAATTAGACTTAACTTGCCGACTCTCATCAACGGATAGAAGCGCGTCTTCAAGACGTTCTGGCCCTTCGAGTGCCGTTGGAATGTGGAAGTAGTAGTGGCGTTTGATGGCTTTGCCCTTATCGGTGCGCGTTTTCACTGGCTCGTCTAGAGCGAGCACTTGAGTCAGTGTTGTTAGGCGCTGCTGGCCATCTAGGATGAGTTGTGCAGCTTCTGAGAAGGGCGATCGCAGTGTCACATTTTCGATAGGCCTTACCTGAAACTTCACCTCACCACCTGTTTCTAGTAGCATGACTGCACCGACAGGAAACGAACGGCCTATACTCACTAGCAAGCTCTGAATATGGCTATCGTCCCAAACCCAACCTCGCTGAAAGTCTGGAAGCTGGATTTTGCCTGCAACAATATCTGTCAGGATTTTAGGTAGCTGTAGCTTAGTGCTATCAAAAGTAGTCATAGGGATTTGTATAAAAAGAACGATAGAGTAGCGTTATTTAGACTTTCGAGACGGTTACTGAATACATCAAGGTTTTAAGGGCTGACAGTGGCAATTGGATGCGCTAATTCGTAGCATCTAAAGATTCAAGCTTTGAGAGCCATTCATTGAAATGTGAGCAGCGATCGCGAATCACTGACAATCCTACTTTCGCCGCTAACTGCGGACCGAAGGTAGTTTTTGCCTTTTTATAGTCAGGGAACACGTCTATAATTCGTTTGCTAGGTGCTGTGTGTTCCCCTCCGTTGATTAGATCAGGAGTCTCATACTGACTAGCAATATTTTGAAGTGTCTCAACGGCTTGCGCACTTTCCGCACCAAGATACTCAAAACAAGTAGGATCAGAGAAAAGATATGCCTCGTATTCATGTAACTGAAGATAGGGAATGAATTGAGGGTCGTCAATGTCTTCTGCGAATTTTTGTTCTAGAAATTTGACTCGTTTAAATGGGTCTGACTGCATCTGCTCGGCTTCGGTTAGGCCAGGGAAGTCGCTATAGAGGGCGTATAAATCAATCATGGTCGTGAAATACACATCTGGCTTTTTGTCTTGTTTGAGAAGGCGTATGATATCGTTTCTCATTGGTGCATAGCGGCGACCGCCGCCTCTATGTACTCTCCCTTTCTTTTTTGTATTAGCAACAAGTACGGGATTTTGCATATACACTTGGCGTAGTGCTAGATGTGGCTTTATGAGAGTGTCTGCAAAGGTCTGTTCGGTTTGTCCTTCAGCAATGAGGTAAAGGCGTTTCATCAATGCGGCCCTCCACCAATAATATTTTTCTCCCAAACTTCTCCTAAGCTATACTCGTCGAGCCAAAGATCTAGCTCTGTAGGACTTAGCCTTTGAAACTGTGACTCCTTACCTTCTCGGTTTACCGCAATGACATCTTCTGGCTCAAAGTTATCTAAAAAAGTACTAGATTGAGTGCTTATTAGAATTTGAGTATGCAGGGCCGCTCTATTAAACAAATCAGCCAATACATTTAAGGCATAGGGGTGAAGACCTAGCTCGGGTTCATCTACGACAATGAGTTTTGGGAGTTCATCTTCTGGTTGTAAGAGCAGCGTAGCGAGGCAAATGGCGCGCAAAGTCCCATCTGAAAATTGATGAGGACCGAATACCCGGTCTGCGCCTTTTTCCCGCCAGTTCAAAATGACATTGCGAGAAGCATCTGGTTCGAGAACAAAGTCATCAAAAAAGGGAGCGATCAGTTGAATAGTGCCGATAATTTGTTGATAGGCTGATGTCTCTTCTTCTCGAAATCGCAGAAGTAGCGCGGCTAAGTTACCAGCATCTGGCATGAGCCATCGACTATCGCCAACGTAGCAGGATTGTCGCACCGCTGCTGTAGCCGAGGTATCGTGAAAGTGATAAACGCGGCAGCGGTCGAGCAAGTACTTGAGGGCTTTAGCAGTGTTTTGTCCGTCTTCCCCTGCAGCTTCGCCAAGTTTAGATTCTTGGTGCCCTGCGCCTAACCCATCAGTTCTCGGAGAAGTCCATCCTTCTCCTAAAAAGCTCATTGACTCTTCTGCAAAAATTAAGATGTCACCAGCGGCATGAAATAGCCTCATGTCGTATTTATCTACGCCATTTTCAACTTCAAACTCTAAGTGTGCTTCTATTTGCGGTGTTATTTTTGGCCCGAAATGCAGAAGCGATTGCGCGCGTCCTGACATGCCGATGTACTGTTGAAAGCGCCCCGCCATCATTTCATTGAGCATTTTAAAGAACGAGATAAAATTACTTTTCCCCGCTCCATTGGCTCCAATGAGAATATTCAAAGCATGAAGCTCAAGGTCTAAAGCTTTAATGGACTTAAATCCACTCAAGGTCAGTTTTCGTAAATTATCCAAGATTTAGACTCCTTTCTCATTCATAGTCATTTCTGTTCATTTTTTGTAGAAGTTTGAGTTTGTGAATTTAGCAGCATCAAGACTAAAATCCTTATTAAATGCCTTCGTTGCGGATTCGGTTTGCGATGATTTCAGCCTTTTGGGCTTCTTCAGAACGGCGATCGCGCCACATATCAGCCAAGTAATGAGCCATCGCCATCAGGTGACTCCGTTTCTGAAAGTAGGTAGCATCAAGGCTAGAGCGAATTTGACCCAGCACGACTTTGGGATCTTTATCGTTCAGTAGCTCTTGAATGGCCATGAGCAGTTCGCTGAGGAGGGTGCCACCCAGGTCGCCGCCAGTTAGCTCACGAGGTTTGAATTCTTTTGCGCCTTTGAGTCTGGCTTTGTTGGCTTGCAGAGAGGCCATTAGGGGCTGATAGGCGACGTTGAAGGCTTTAGAGAAGTTTTGATAGTTGTCGAGTTTAGCGGCTCCGGTTTTCTCGATGGCGATCATGCGCAGATAAAAACGCTCAACACCGGAGACTTCGCGCCAGGTGTCGGGGTTGAGTTCTTTAAGGCGTTCGGGAATGAGTAGGTTGTTAGCGATTTCGGAGGCGTACTCTACGATGTCATCTACAACGGTGGTGTCGCCTTTTTGTCGGGGTTGCAGGGCGAGGGTGGTCATGTCGCGACCATCGACTTCGGTGTATTGGGTAAGGACTTTTAGGGCGGCGGCGTAGCCTGCCATTTGCAGGTCGGAGTCGTTGAATACGGATTCGCCATGGGCCTGAGCGGTATCGTTCAGATTCATCATGGCTTCGATTTGGGCGGTGACTTCCTTGCGGATTTTGGGAAGCAGTCTTGGCTTGAATGTGGATGCTGTGGCGAGTCGTTTGCGAAGCAACAACGTGACGGTGCCCTGGACATAGCCGCCTTGTTTGAGTTCGGAGGTGGTTTCGGTGGCGATGTACCAGGCGCTGACGACTTGGAGGCCCGCTGCCCAAAAGATGGAGACCATGTCGGCCCACACGCCCGTGTCTTGGTGGTTGAACATGACGCATTGTAGGCCGTTGTCAGGCATGTGGTTGGTCATGGCGCGGTAGGCTTCGACCATGCCGTGGCGGAAATCTTCGCCGTCACCTTTGATGGCGAGGGCGCGGCGGGAGTCCCAGGTCCATTGATCGAAGGGGGCGGGAGGATTTTTGCGGAGCCAGGCGATGAAGAATTCTGTTATTTCTTCATAACTAACGGCATCAGCATACGGAGGATCCGTTATCCAAAGATCACAATTATTTGATGAGTTTTGAGCATTGATGCTACAAGTTAAGAAATTCCCAGATATAGAGTGCGAGCGACGCTCATATCTGGAGATATACGCGCCGATTTCATAAGCGCTCCTTTCTGCATACGAAAAAAAAGTGTTGAGTGCCTGATTGTAGAAAACATGAGCAACTTTATCCCCAGTGACAGCAACACCCGGTTTGCCCGGACTGCCAGGAGTCCACTGACAAAGCTTTGAAGCGTAATCTAAAACTTTACAAAAATCGATAAGCAGCTCAGGAAACTCTTTTGAATATCGCATTAATGTCGAAAGCAATAAAAGTTGTCTAGGAGAAAACAACTGATGCCAATATTGCCATCCTCGCTCTCGGTGTAACCTTGTAGTCTCAGCGCCCAGCTCAATGGCCATATCAGGAACTAAGCCTTCTTCTTGCCAAGTAGTCAGATTATTTTCAACAATATGTTCAACTTTCCTATCTCGTTCCAGATCTTCCTCAGTGACTGAGGCGAAGTAAGTCTCTTGTCGGAAATTTTCTAGCGTCTCCTGAGTGATCCACTGAATACAATACAACCGCTCTTGAAAGATATCGCTTAACTGTGGCTTAAAATTATTTTTCTCCCATTGCCGAAGACGATTTTTATTAGAACCTTCTTCTGTCCGGTAGTCACCACGAATAGTTTTTATTGGAGTACAATAAACCTCTCCATTTATCTCATAAACCAAATTGCCGCTCTGCAAAGTCCCCTCCGAGGCTGCTTTTATTTCGTCAGCGCTAGCATCTGAAACCACTTGGATATCGAATCGTTTCTTCTCAGCATCAGGAACAAGCTTTGCATAGTTTTTTTTATTCTTAGAAATCACCCAACTCGGTGCCATCGGCACCATCCACCCCGTTTCCGGACACCGCATCTCCAAACAATACAAAAACGCCTTTGCCCGATCTCCCCTTTCATTGTGCTCAATCCCCAGATCAGTAATCTCTCGATCCACCGCTTCCGCAACTTCTCTTTGAGCCTTTTCAATCTCTTCTTTCTTTTCCGTACTCGCCCCAATAATATTCAGCGCCCCCCAGGTCAGCATACAAGCCACCGGATTGAGATCCGACGCATACACATCACACCCCATCCGCGCCGCCTCAAACGGTATCGACCCACCCCCACAGAAGGTATCTCCCACCTTTGGCCGATGCTCGTAGCGCAGCATCCCCAACTGCTCTACCAGCGCCTCATGAGAATCCGCCTCCACACCAAACCGTGCCAAGTGCCCATTCACCTCATCCCAAATCGGGCCATACAGTAACGCTGGATCAAGCTCTTCCGGACGACGACACAGTCGCACCTTCTCCTCATAAGCCAACCCTTCTAAAGCCTGTTCCAAAAGCGGATACTTCTTCTCATCTACCAGCTTCCTCTTCCAGCGCACCTTCAGCTTCGGATACTGCGCTCTATCCAAAGGAAATTGCAACGCATCAATCTCATCTTGGTCATAAAACTTGTTGCTATAGTCAAAAAAATCCCAAGGATTCTCCAACGTAATTCTCTCTGCAATCTCCACCACCTTCAGTTTCGGCTCCCGCCGCCCAAAGGCCGCATCATCCATCGCCATCAACAGCTCAAAAATGCGTAGATCCGCCTCCAAATCCTCCGTCACCGGCAGCAAACAGCCCAGCACAATCGCCCGCACCATAATCAGCGGCTTGCGCCCCTTCCAGTAAGACCCCAGCGCCGTCAGCGTTTGCCCCGCTCCTGCCTTCCGCTCCTTCTGCGCCTCCGCCGACACCTTCTGCGCTGGAAACACCCGCTCTATTAGCGAAGGTGCATCTTTGAGAGCAAGTGGCGTTAAAGGCGTGGTCGGCATAAAAGAGCTAATAGAGTGGATAATTATTATGGGAGTAGCGTAAAACTTTCGCAATGTAACGGTCTAAAAAGCCTGAAATCACGCTGATCGATAGTTAAAACTGCTGTGATGTTTAGTCGCTCTGCGATCGACATCACAATCGCATCCACAAAGTCAACTTTGCTATCTGCATACTGCTCTAATATCTGAGCAGTTCGCTCAAGGTCTTGATCTGACGCTTCAATCACTTCAAATCGACTAGCTGGTAAACCCTTCAAAAATCTAACAACGGTAGAGATTCCAGCTTCACGACCCACTAAGTAGGCGACCTCAACCAGCACCATTTGAGGCAACAGAATCTGTCTGTACTGTTGGTAAATAGGCGCAACGTCGGCGTGCCTCTGGTCAGAACGATTCGCTAAAGCAACAACAAAGCCGCTATCTGCTAAGACTCTTTCCATGTAAACCCAGAACCTGAATTAATCTCTTGCTCCAAAATTTCTTCAGAGCGCGTAGCCAAGTCTACAGAGCCTGAGAAAAGACCAATTAAAGGGTCTTCCGTATCCGGTGGGATTTGAGCCGGTTCAGAATCTGTCTGAAGTTTTTGGCGGGCTGCCTGCATAAGCTGACTAGCCAGTTGGAGTTGGTCTGGCAAACTCAGCTTTTGAGCCGCGTTCAATAATTCTTTGACAGTCATAGTACAAGCTCCTGCGCTTATCTGGCATTCCTAGCCTAGAGGCTAAACCTAATTCTGAAATAATGGCAGCGTTTCATAGTTCTCCTCTGCGTGCTTCTCAACCCGGCGCGGCTCTAATATTACTGGTTGAGGCGAATCCCCCAACGCATACTTCAGCGCCATCCGCCAGCCCCGCCCCTTGTCACCCAAGGCCCCCACCGTAGAAGCCGTCATTCCAAATAGCCACCAGCGCTCCTCCGGACGCAACGCCAGCCAGTTTCGCAGCGCCGAGCCCACCTTCTCCTCTTCCAAATCCTCAATCGCCCAGGCCAACACACACAGCTCCTTTCCCAGCAACCGATCCACTCGGTTCTTACCTACCTTCCATTGCCCCGGCTTCAGCTTGTGCGCCTTCAACCGCTCATTAAACATCCGCTTCACCGGACCCGCAATCTCTGACCACACAGCACGCGATAGCGCCACACGATCTAGCAGGTCACTCTCATCGCCGCAAATATGCATCCCCAAGTCTTCGACGATCTGCACTGGCTGCTTAGAGCCCCGAGGAACAACCACCACAAAATGATGCGGCGCAGCCGTCAGCGGCACTCCAAAGCCTTGAGTCGCATGGGCCGGTGACTTAGCAGCCTTCTTGCGCGTCTTTTTTGAGGTCTTTTTTGAGGTCTTTTCCAGCTCTTTGGCCATAGTCATCGGATTAGCCTGTACTAGCGCCATATCACTGCACTGCCTATCATTGCTCCACCGTATCCGGCGTCAGCTCAATCCCTGCCAGCTCAGCAAAGGCTTTGAGGTCGAACCCGGTATCAAAAGCAGCACCATCCCGGATAGTTAACTGTACCAAAGCATCCGGCTCATCCAGATTTTCCCTCAGGGCCGCAATCACCTTTTCCAAGACGGGTGGCGTCACCGCGCGATCATTAAACCGTACCTGCACCGCCTGCTCCCCCTCGCCAACTAGCAGCGTTACCCCATGAAAAACAACACCCTGCCGCTCCTTGAAGGTTGTAATCATGTCAAAGACTGCATTCGTCGTATCAAATCTAGGCTTCTGACGCTTTAGCTTGGCGGGCAGTGCTTCATCAATCTCAGCCCGCTGGGTGCCCTTCTCAGCAATTGTAAACGTCTCAGTTGCTTTCGCCTCTCCCGCACTGGCATACACCTGAAGCAGCGTGCGATCATCTGAAATCGTAAACGGCTCGTCATAGACTCTACCTTCACGCGGGTTCGTCGCATCAGTCGTGTAGCGAATCTCAGCAGCAGGCGTGACCGCCAGCTCAACCGTGCGTTGATCAGGCGCGTCATGAACCTGATAGCGAACTTTGAGCTTCGCAACCCACCGCTTAGGCTCCCCAGAAGCATGATTACCCGTGCTATCAAAAGCCCTGAAATAAAGCGTCGGTTCGCTCGTGCGAAAAATATCCAGATCATCCACCACCGGGTCGGCCTCACTGACTGTCGCCGTCGTCGCATAATGCACTTTCGGGCTCGGGCCAGCATGACTCGGCGTAATAGAAAGTACCGATTCACCGCTGCGAGTATCTTCCTGACTCAAAACATTGACAGCCGTTTTTTCCTTCGGGAATGGGCCTTTTTCAATCCAGCCATCATTACCTTCTCGCCAACGCCCCTGAGAGATCGCCTTTACCTTCAGCGACTCTAGCCCTTTAATACCGGGTAGCCAGGGCCAAGCCGGATTGCTTTTTGCACGCATTAGTACATCGCGCCAGGGCGTCCGGCGATCGCTCTGGGGCCAAAGGTCTTCTTCAGCCATCGCAAAGTACTTGATCGGATTTTCATCGACATCTACAGCCAGTTTTTCATCACAGCGCATACTCGCGAGCATGGTTTCGAGCTGGGTTTCAACGCTATCCGCACTGCTCTGCCCAAACTTCAGCCCATTTTCAATAGTGGCCGGTTGAAGCTCATCTTCAGACGGATAAAACACGCGGTTGTAAGTCCCTTGCAGCGCCTGAATAAACGACCCTTCCGCATCTTCCCTGGCATCTTGCGCCTGAGCATATAGCGGATCGCTAGAATTCAGACTCCTAGCAATATTCTCAATGGCATAGAGCTCCCGCAAGGCTTCCTCTACCCGGCTCGCCATATGGGTGTCATTTCCAGAGAGCAGCAATAAATTGTTCTTTTCTGATACAGACTGATAAAACCGCTGAATATCCTCAGGCGGAACCCGATTGTCGGGTGGAACGACCACTAAGATTCGATGGCTACCCAGCTTAATTTCATCGATCTCAGGCATCACCATCACTTCCTGATAGGCCCGCCGCGACTGAGCCTCCAGCTCGCCCTCAAGCCGGTTCCTCAACGCCTTATACACCTTTGGTTCCGGTAGACCTTTCGCCTCTCGCTGAATACGCTTGGTCAGATTCTCAGTATCTTTGAAGTAAAAAAGCTCACCCTCAGAATGAAGATACCAAGCGCTCTTACGCAATCGTTCAAATGCCTGAGAAAACTCCTCCGGTTTCCGATTCGGCGCAGATAGATACTCAATCACTTCCTCACGGCGCAACCCCATGTGGCCCTTCACAGCCAAAGATAGCGACGCTGACAAAATCATTGCTGCCACCTGCGAAGCTGCATCGCTGTTCAGGTTAGCGTCAATATCTTCCGCATGGGCGTTACCATTATCGGCAATATCCATTGTGATTGCCGGTCGCAGCGCCCGGTTAATGTCTGTGACCTCATTCATCACCTGAGAGTCATTCAAATCCAGATGCTGAGTACCCACCAAAAAGACATCGTTATGGTCTCGCTGCCACACCGAGCGCACTACTCGTGCGGCAAACTGCAATAGCCCCCGCGTCTCACGAAAATCTGGATTGTCCTTAAACAGCGCAACCAAATGCTTAAACGACGGATGAAACGGATAGGTCGCCCGAATTTCGTCGGCAATTTGCTCCAGACTACGTGCGGCTAAGTAGCCGCTATCCTCCGCTAGTTTTACCTGCTCGGCATAGGCTTCTGCCACTTCATCAATTTCCTCATCCGTTGGCATTGAGGAAAATAGGCGCTTGCGCAAAATTGAGTAAACTTCACTGCCTTCTAGCGAAACGGGCGTAATCTTCTTAGCCTGCCGAGACGCTTCTCTCTGCACATCGGCCACGAGCTTACTCACTTCTTTGACTTGCTCGCGATAGCTATCAGACAGGTTTGCCAGTACCACACAGCAGCGCGGTAGCTCCAGCGCGGCCACAAATAAATTGGACAATGCCCTAGTGAGCACATCTACCATCGAACCCTGCCCGACTGGCATCGTCCGAGCTTCAAGGAAGTAAGGGGGTAGCTCATCGAATAAAATCAGCGTCGGGCGATCGCCAATCATTTCCTTCCAATGCTCTTTACCAGGAGCCTTGGGGCCATTCTGCCAAAACGGACGCATCGCTTCTTGGGCACCAAGTTGCCTCGCAAGCTCACCCCACAGGTAATGATCCGGACTGTCTCGACCGTCGAATATGGCAACCTGAGCCTGGGTGTCATCTAGCCGCTGCACGACATCTGAAGGTAAGACGCGCGATCGCGCAGATGGATACTTAGCCAGCAGTCCTAACGCGCACATCAGGTGAGTTTTACCACCACCCATCGCCTGAGCCAACTCAAACAATGCCTGATCCGTCTGCCCCGATAGCCTTAACAGTCCCTCACGGAGCAGCTCTTCCATGCCTCGGGTCAGATAGCTCTTCTCAAAAAAAGCCTTACCCTCATCTTGAGGGTCAATCATCTGAGCCAAGCTCTCAACGCCACCAGATACCTGATAGTCCAAAGTAGATGGGTGAATTTTGCAGCCGTCTTTGACCGTCTTTAACATATGGATTCTCTATATTTAAGCTTAAGCGCCTGAAAAGCGCTCAACCAACATCTCTCTCTCAGGCAAACTCTACAGGGACAGTAGGTTTACCCTTGTGAGCAAACGCACATTATCCGACGTTATAGAATCTACTCTAATTTCTCCAGTCTGGCTTATTAGAATCAGAATTTTATGTGAAATTTGACTAATTTCAGCATGTATACAGCCATAGGCTAAAAAAAATGCATTATGTCGTCGAATAGTGAAGATTGACAGTTTGGCACCACGACATTTGGCACCAATGTAATGACCGGCGTTATTTCAATAAAAATGATGGGAGCGGAAAAATATAAGTCTCAAATGATACACTTGAACTAATTTCGCCGATGATGACCCATGGCTCAAAAAACAATTCAATGTCGCCTTATTGCGTCATCGGAAACTCGCCAATATCTCTGGTCGTTAGCAGCCGAAAAAAATACCCCTCTCATCAATGAGCTAATTCGATGCGTTGTTAATCATCCTGAGTTTGCGACATGGCGCATCCGAGGAAGGCACCCGGCTGATATCGTCACTAAGTTTTGTGCTCAATTAAAGTCTGACGAACGATTCTCTGGACAGCCCAGCCGATTCTACGCCTCGGCTGGGAAGGTTGTGAACTACATTTTCAAGTCATGGTTTACAATCCAAAATCGCCTTCAGCAGAAGCTTTCTGGTAAGCAGAAATGGCTCGAAATCCTTAAGAGCGACGACGAGCTAGTCGAAATCTGCGAACAAAACCTAGCCTCTGTTCAAAAGAAAGCTGCTCAAATTCTCAAACAAATCAATAAGGCAATTGATCAAGATTCCGAAGAACAGAGCAAAGGGATTAGACGGACAAATTTAATCAGGAGCCATCTTTTCAAGAAATATCGTGCGGCCAAGCAACCACTCAGTCGCGGTGCTACTGCTTACTTCTTGAAAAACGGCGGCAAGATGCCCTCAAAAGAAGAAGATCCAGCTAAATTTTCTCAGAGGCGTCGCAAAGCCGAACTACAGATTCAACGACTACAGACTCAAATTGATAGCCGAGTCCCAAAAGGCCGAGATTTAACCGGAGAAGCCTGGCTGGAAACCCTCCTAACCGCTACTTCAAAAATCCCTAAAAGTAATCAAGAGCAGAATCAATGGCAGGCTTGCCTTTTAGCGAGACCGAAAACCCTGATTGACTGACAAAAGTTTAGTCAGGAAGGAACTTGACGGTGATCGCCA
>ERZ1740058.410-NODE-410-length-33456-cov-12.401994_pt1 | contig 33456 bp, 33 predicted proteins | sample MGYA00581745_ERZ1740058 | MGnify/ENA primary metagenome ERZ1740058 (study PRJEB43018, sample SAMN04849742) | marine metagenome | isolation source: floating plastic debris | place: Pacific Ocean | collected 2008-08-30 | study: EMG produced TPA metagenomics... | reverse complement strand
CAGCACATCTGGAAAGGACGGAAGTAAGGATTTATTCCTGAAGGAACGCGCCTCTTTCACTACACGATCAACAACTCTGTTGTTATTTGGAGGCGAGATTATGAGCTTACGTTATCGTGGTGTCCAGTACGAACCCCAGGGCAAGCAGTTCAATTACTTTGAAGAAGTAATTGGTCAATATCGCGGGGCAGTTGTGACTCGTCGAGTGGCAACTAACGCTCCTGACCAGCACATTGAAGGCTTAGTCTATCGCGGTGCCAAGGTCAATTAACTGTTTGTCCGTCCGCCGTTCATCTTGTTGAGTTTTTCAGCAAGACGGAAGTAAGGATTCATTCCTGAAGGAACGCGCCTCTATCCTTTTCTAACTCATCATTGGAGGCGAAAACCATGGATTTACGCTATCGCGGCGCTGACTACACTACTCGCGCCAATCAAGTTAAAACTGTTTCGGAAGTCATCGGCCAATATCGGGGTGCAGTAGTATCTCGTCATGTCGTTGAAAATGCTAACTCAGCTCATGTAGAAGGATTAGTTTATCGCGGTGCGAAGGTGCGATAAGCGTTTTAATTGAACTGAGCATACCGTTGAAGCAGTTTGTTTAGTTAGCTTTGGGAGTTAAAAGGCACCTACGGGTGCCTTTTTTCTTAACCTTCAATTGCTATCGTGTGGAAGAACGTTTAGTTGGGTTACAATCCGTTTTTCTGGAGATTGGATTGTAACCGAGGTGACAACAAAGCTATGGATACAGTCGCGGAACTGCTGTTTGTGGGAAGCACGATTGCTAGCTTTGGGCTAGGTTGGCTTCTTAAGGGCAAGTTCACCTCCCCATCCCCACTGGCAAATTCTTCTGATGCTTTGGCTGTAGCTGCACCATCGCCAACCTCAGCTGATTACTTATTACTCCAGCAGGCTCCCGTCGGCTATCTGGAAGTTGACGACGAAAATCAGCTGCTATGGCTCAATGTTCTTGCCGGTGAGATGTTGGGCATTTCACCCATTAATTTATCAACCGCATCGGCTGCGGGGCAGTCACGACGGTTGTTGCTGGAGTTGGTACGCTCATTTGAGTTAGATCAGCTCATTGAAAAAACTCGCCAAGCGCAGCAGCCCTGTCAGCAGGACTGGATTCTCAATTTAGTGTCCCCTGATCCCATTAATCCCAATGAAGGCGTTGCTCATCCGCTGCGGGGATACGGCATTCCATTGGCCAACCGACACGTCGGCATCTTTTTAGAAAATCGCCAAGAAGCGGAAACTTTGGTTCAGCAGCGCGATCGCTGGACTTCCGACGTTGCTCACGAACTGAAAACGCCGCTGACTTCGATTCGATTGGTAGCGGAGACTCTGCGAGAGCGGGTTGATCCAGCTGCGCAAAAATGGCTGGATCGCCTATTGAACGAAATTTTGCGCCTCAGCAACTTGGTCGAAGATTTGCTGAACCTGAGTCGCTTAAAGCGCAGCGGTGGCACCGGCCTGACTTTGGAGCCCGTGGAACTGCCGCACATGATTTTGGCGGCTTGGCAAAGCCTAGAGCCTTTAGCCGATATCAAGCAAGTACAGATTGCCTATGAAGGTCCCTCAGATCTGATTGTGCAGCTAGATAAATCACTAATGCACCGAGTATTTATCAATTTGATCGACAACGCCATCAAATACAGCCCCCGGGAGGGCACAATTCACGTTAAAGCGGTGTTCGAGGCTGAGGCTGCCAAAGATGACCCAGAATCGATGAGTGCGCAACGGCTCTATGTCGATATTATTGACGAGGGCAAAGGCTTTCAAGAAAGCGACTTACCTTATATTTTTAACCGGTTTTATCGAGCTGATTCCTCGCGTACCCGCTTGCTGGCTAGCCAATCCACAATGCTGGCTGAGCCACCTGTAGATTTTGTCAATTCTGGCAACAGCGGCACTGGATTAGGCCTAGCGATCGCTCAGCAAATTACCGAAGCGCACGGCGGTCTACTACAAGCCCATAATCATCCCAAAACGGGTGGTGGTTGGCTAAGAATCAGTCTGACAGCCAAGGAATGCTCGCTTCAGAAAGCAAGCATGACTAAGCAACAAGTTCTTAACTAATCTGATAAACGGGCGAGGAGGGATTCGAACCCCCGACACCGTGGTCCGTAGCCACGTGCTCTAGTCCACTGAGCTACACGCCCTTACAGGAGTTAAATAGTAACACAGTCTACGATGCAAAAAATAGCTTTTCTCCTATGACCGAATCTAAAAATGCTGTAACTGGTCTTAGCCACCTCAATTCTCAGGGCGAAGCGAATATGGTGGATGTTTCTCAAAAGGGCATAACCGTGAGGGAAGCGATCGCTGAGGGGGCGATTCAAATGTCGCTGGCAACGCTGGAGCAAATTGAGGCGGGCGACAGTCCCAAAGGCGATGTATTGGGAACAGCAAGACTAGCGGGCATTATGGCTGCAAAGCAAACCGCAGCGCTAATTCCATTGTGTCATCCGCTGCCGTTGAGCAAAGTGCAGGTGACAATTGTCCCTGAGCGATCGCTGCCGGGCTACCGCCTGCAAGCCTCAGTCAAAACCAAGGCTGAAACCGGTGTCGAAATGGAAGCGCTGACGGCAGTTTCAGTTGCAGCGCTGACGCTTTATGACATGGCAAAAGCGCTGGAAAAGTCTATGACAATTCAATCGGTGCGGCTGCTGCGTAAAACCGGTGGCAAATCAGGAGACTATGAGGCTGACGACTCAGTTTAAAGCGGGAGTTTTGGCTTTGAGAAAATGGCAATAGGACGACGTTCGTGGCAAATTGGTGGGCTTTATTTACGGCAAATTAATGGGCTTTAAACCGTGAAATGGGGTCGGCTTGCCGCTTAAAATAAAGAGTGAACTATTTGGATACCCTTTATGCCGCCCGTTTGGCCCCGAAAACCCGATCGCCGTGACCCTGCTTTTCGCAAACTAGATGACCGTATGACCTTTGCGGTTCATGTGGCAGCGTTTGCTGCCGTTAATTCAGGGCTGTGGTTTGCTCATCGTATCAATCCGATCTGGGTGCCTTGGGTGACCAAAATAACGCCGATTTGGATGGTGGTGCTATTTATCCATGCAGTCTATATTTTCGCTATGGCTGACTATTCTGAAAGCTATGTGATTGAGCCTGAAGACGTCTCGGAAAGCGGTGGCTGAAGTGCGATCGCAACTCTGAAATTCCCTGCTGTAATTATCGACCCAATCAGGAGATTCGGTTATGTATGACTCGCCCCCGGCAGAAGTCCTGGAATCGCTAGCAGCCAGCATTGGAGAAGCAGTCTATATGGACGTCGCCAAGTGGCATCTTTATCTTAATGACGCTAAGCTCCATACTCTGGTCGCGCAACGGCTCTATCCTCTGTTGGCCGATGGCCGCACCTCAGAAGCCGACATTACGCCCATTTTGCAAGACATTACGGTTCCCATTGGTGCGGGGCGCAAGCAGCTGTCACTGATAGACTTGATTCCGTCTACGTGCATCAGTGATCTAGTGCGCGTGCTCGAAGATTTTGATGTTTGAAATTAGCAGCAGCGCTCAAAGTTCAGAGCGCAGAATGCGAATGTAGGGTTACTTTTTTGCCCAGATGTTTTGAAAAAATCCGCCACTCTGAAAATAATGCGTTGCTGCAGTCGCAGAGTCCTCGGTCACAGCTACAAATTCAACAGCTGATTCACAAAATTGGTGTACACCTCGCCGGAGAGAAACTGGGGATTCTCCAGCACCATCTGATGAAAGGGAATGGTGGTTGGCAGTCCAGTGATGGCGCATTCGCGCAGGGCCCGCTTCATGCGCAGAATAGCGGTGGAGCGGTCAGGCCCCCAGACAATTAGCTTACCCACCAAAGAGTCGTAGTAGGGCGGAATTTCGTAATCAGTATAGACGTGGGAATCGATGCGGACGCCAGGGCCACCGGGCGGTAGATAGCCGTTGATGCGTCCAGGGGCAGGACGAAAATTATATTTGGGATCTTCGGCGTTGATGCGACACTCAATTGCGTGTCCCTGCAGCTTTACCTGGGCTTGGGTAACCGAAAGGCGATCGCCCTGGGCAATGCGAATCTGTTCAGCAATCAGGTCAAAGCCCGTCACCATCTCAGTTACCGGATGTTCGACCTGGATGCGCGTGTTCATCTCCATAAAGTAGAAGTCACCGTAGGCATCTACCAAAAACTCAACGGTGCCAGCCCCGACATAATTGATGGATTGGGCTGCCCGCACTGCCGCCGCCCCCATTTTTTCCCGCAGGTCCGGATTCAGGGCCGGGCTTGGCGCTTCTTCGAGCAGTTTTTGGTGCCGCCGCTGAATCGAGCAGTCCCGCTCGCCCAAATGAATTACGTTGCCGTAGCTGTCGGCTAAAATCTGAAACTCCACGTGGCGGGGCTTTTCAATGAATTTCTCCATGTAGACGCCAGGATTGCCGAAGGCTGCTTCGGCTTCTCCCTGGGCGGCCAGGAACAGCTTTTTCAATTCGTCGGCGTGTTTGACTAGGCGCATGCCCCGTCCGCCGCCCCCCGCCGTGGCTTTGATCATCACAGGGTAGCCGATGCGATCGGCGATCGCCCGCGCCTCCACGTCACTTTTCAATAGTCCTTCACTGCCGGGAATAGTCGGCACGCCGACCCGCTGCATGGTTTCCTTGGCCGTGGACTTATCGCCCATCGACAACATAGCGGCTGGCGTCGGCCCAATAAAAGTCAGATTGTGATCGGCGCAAATTTCGGCAAAGCGAGCATTTTCAGCCAAAAAGCCATAGCCAGGATGAATCGCCTCCACGCCACGGGTCAAGGCTGCTGCAATGATATTGGGAATGTTCAGGTAGCTTTTGCTGCTGAGCGCCTCGCCGATACACACTGATTCATCCGCTAGCTGTACGTGCAGGGCATGGCGATCGACCGTGGAATGTACCGCCACCGTAGCAATTCCCATTTCCTCGCAAGTACGAAGAATTCGGAGCGCAATTTCTCCCCGATTAGCAATCAAAATTTTGGCAAAGCGCATGAGACTCGTGGTGCCCTCAGCAGCATGAAGAACCGGTCGTTAGCTGACTCACTTGCCCCTCATCAAAGGGGGCACGGACCGGCCAGTGAGTGCGGCGGCAAACCATAGGACGGTAGCTAATCCTACCATGTGGGCAGGGTTGCAAGCAGCTTGGAAACAGGAGAAATTGTGGGCGGTTGGGGTAGGCAGATAGGACTCTGCGCGGCATCTGTAACCATTACGGATTGAACAGGCATCGTTCTATGGCGGCCCGTCAGCAGCATCAGCTATCGCCAACGCCCATTCAAGCTCGCTAGAGGTGGTGTTGAGGATTTCAGCCGCTTCAGTGAGCAGGGCTTGGTCTTGGGTAGCCTGGTAGAAACGAGCAAAATTACGCTTCGATATACTTAAGCCGTGCTTGTCATCAAATTCGAAGAAGATTTTCAAAGCTTCCAGAAAATAGGCTTTGGCGTTTTCAAAAGCACCAGTCTCTTCCGCAACCTGACCAAGATGATAGTAGGTGCCGGCCTGGGAAAAGCTATCGCCAAACCTGATTTTGATGTCCAAAGCCTGCTGATAATACTGCTGGGCCTGCTCATAGTGCCGCTGCGCCTGCGCCATGATGCTCAATTGGTGATAAATGCGAGCTTAGTTAGAGCGATCGCCCAATTGCTTTCTGACGGCCAAACACTGCTCGTGTAGAGAAGATGGCGGCAAAGAGGCTTGGACAATCTGAGCAGCTTTAACTAAACATGTCGGTTCTCTTTTACCGATTTTCTTTTCTAGAGCTGCCGATATTGAAACTGTAGACGTTGGGATAAAAACGGTTTCGCTTCCACAATCAAAAATCAAAAATTGGAATAGATGGATAGATTACCACGGCAGGGCTAGCGCTGGGGGCGATCGCTAGCGCATGCGGAAGTGGGCACTTAAGATAAGATTTCGCGACGACCCGTGCCGCGATATTGATAGCGACGGCTAAGCAGTTCGCTATCGTCAACCTGAGAGTCGGTTTCAATCGCGATCGCACTCTGCCACACGGCGCCCAGAGAGGCTAATAGCGCGATTGTCAGGGAACTAATGATCAGTGTCTTCATAGTCGTTAGGAAGTAAACAAGGACACTCCACTTTTCGGCAACTACGAACAAAATCCGGATGCCTGATGACGCTCAGTTGTCCCATCTCGGGGCAAGATGGAGATGAGAGGATACCAGCCAATAACGCTTCCTGAGCTCAGGAAGGACCTGCCCGCCATTGGGAAAAATCCCGGCAGTGGCGCCAAGTCAGGCTAATTTTTAGCTGGCAGACTCTTCGTTGTCCATATTTGACCTGTCATGGAGAAACTTGACGCTAGCCAGCGACTACAGCCTCGGGGGGGCGGTCTACCCGGCATTTTTATTGGGTTCAGCTATCCCTTGCGTACGCTGCGCCTGTTACTTAAGCAGCGATCGCTGATGCCTTATGTGCTCATACCGTTGGCCATCAACATGGTGCTCGGCCTCGCGCTATATACGCTGGGAATCTGGTGGGGCCTACAGCTCATCAACGGCTGGACACTGCAGTTGACCAATTGGCTCGAACCCGCCTGGCTAGATGTCGCCGTACAGGTCCTGGCACCCGTCATCAAAGGCGTGCTGATTTTAGTTCTCTTTGTGATTTTGGGTTTGGTGCTGCTGCAGTTTGGCAGCATTCTCGGCTCGCCGTTTTACGGGCAACTGTCGGAAAAAATTGAAATCTTACGGGCGGGCAAACTCGAAGCGCCGGCATCGATGGGGACTGCCGCTATTTTGGTCGATATTTGGCGCGCCGTATTGTTCGAGCTCAAAAAACTCCTGCTGCTAGCTGTTATCGGTTTGCCGCTGCTGTTGTGTAATTTTGTACCCGCGATCGGCCCGCTAGTGGCAACCGCGGGGGGTGTAACGCTGGCCTCGCTGCTCGTCTGCCTTGACATGTTTGATGCGCCCCTGGAGCGCCGCCGCCTTAAGTTTCGCCAAAAGCTAGGCATTGTACTGCGGGGCTTACCGGCCAGTGGAAGTTTTGCCCTAACCTGCTTCTTTTTGGTCAGCATTCCCCTAATGAATTTGCTAGCAATTCCCATTTGTGTGGCAGCAGGAACGCTGTTCTTTTGCGATCGCATTTTGCCTGTCGTTCGGGAAGAAACTTGATTTCTGGTCGTCAGAGTGTATTAATAAAGATACTTTTAATAGGAAAGGTTCGCAATAAGCTAGGTCTTTGAATGTCTTCTAAGTTCTCTGAAAATGAGGTTTTGCCCATTTATCCCTGCGATGACAGAAGATTTTGTGAATGACGCTGGTCGTCAATCCGATCAGTTACGGCCAAAACGCCGAGTCTGTGTGGGCGAAATCTTTTATGAATAACGCAGCCCTTTAATTCGTTCAATAATTGCCCAAACTCTATTTTCTCCACCCCGTTACCGGCCCGCCCCGTTACCCATCTACCCCGTTACTCATCGACTCTGTCACCCGCTCCCCCCGTCACCCACTCACTCCCAAAAACGACTCTCGATCCTCTGCTTTTCTGAACAATGACCTTTGCAATTGATTTTGGCACCAGCAACACCGTTGTTACCCGCTGGAACAGCGCTACCCAGACCACAGAAATCGTTTCACTGCCAGGACTGGCGCAGCAGTTAGGCCAAAATCCGCCGCTTATCCCGTCGATGGTACACATCGCCGATGCCGCCAGTGGCGCCGTACAAATTGGACAGCAGGTGCGCGATCGCGGTCTTGATGTGAGCACTGATAAGCGCTTCTACCGCAACTTTAAGCGGGGCATTGGCACTTCAATTCAGGGATTCTTGCCCGAGTTGGACGGCCATAGCCTCTCGTTTGAGCAAATTGGCAGTTGGTACCTCAGCAGCGTCATCGCCGCTACCCAAAAGCAAATGGGCGGTCTCGACGCTGTCGTCTTCACAGTGCCCGTGGATAGCTTTGAGGTGTACCGCAACTGGCTTGACCAAACCTGCGAGGCCCTGAATCTGCGACAGGTCCGAATGCTGGATGAGCCAACAGCCGCCGCGCTAGGCTATGGCATTCAACAGGAAGAAACTGTGCTGGTAGTGGATTTTGGCGGCGGCACTCTAGATTTTTCGCTGGTGGAACTGGCGATCGCCGCCGACAGTAAGCCCTTGGGGTATGTGCTGCAGTGGAACGATCGCTCGCTAGCGGCCTCCGCCGGACAAAGGTCCCAGCGCGCTAAAGTGCTGGCCAAAGCAGGAGAAAATCTTGGCGGAGCCGATATCGATAATTGGCTAGCTGACTACTTCCATGAGCAGCAGGGCATTGCCCTTACGCCGCTGACGCAGCGGCTGGTCGAACGCCTCAAAATTCAGCTTTCCGACAAAGCCGTGGCAACCGAGAGCTTCTTCGATGATGAAACGTTGGAGAGCTTAACCTTGGAGCTTGATCGCCCGACATTTGAGGGAATTTTGCGCCAGCATCAGTTTTTTGATCGATTGGATAGCTGTCTAGAGCGTACCCTACAGCAAGGACGTCGCTGGGGCCTGAGCGAGGAAGATATCGGCTCTGTGCTGCTGGTGGGAGGAACGGCACAAATTCCCGCTGTACAGGACTGGTTAGCGGAGCATTTTGCTCCAGAGCAAATTCGCAGTGATCGCCCCTTCACTGCCGTCGCCGAAGGAGCGCTGCAGGTGCAGCAGGGCATTGAGCTTACCGATTTTCTTTACCACAGCTACGGTATCCGCTATTGGGATCGGCGCCGTCGCCGTCACGGCTGGCATCCCATTGTCCGTTCCGGCCAGCCCTATCCTTCCATGAATCCGGTTGAACTCGTGCTGGGCGCCTCTACTGAAAACCAGCCCAGCATTGAACTGGTGATCGGTGAGCTGGGCAACGAGGATGCCTTAGTCACCACTGAAGTCTTTTTTGACGGCGATCGCCTAGTTACTCGGCAAACCCAACAGGATGCCCAGCAAATTCAGCTGCTGAACGACACGGGCGCCGGTCGAACTATTGCCAAGCTTGACCCCCTGGGTGTTCCTGGCAGCGATCGCATTCGCGTGCAGTTCGAAGTAGACAGTGATCGAACTCTTCGCATCACGGTAGACGATATCCTGACGGGAGACACGCTGATTGAGAATAAGCCAGTGGTACAGCTGAGTTAAGCGAGGACCGGGGGGTTGAGGGGGCTGGCGCCGGTAGGGGAGCGGATATTGGATCTTCAAAACGGCTGCACATCGATAGGAAAATAGAAGCTACCTTCCTATTACGAGCTCATCAACGCTTATCTCCACACGTTTTTAGTATCAATTGATTAGGAACTAAACCGCTTCCCCTGTGAGAAGAAATTCGAACGAGCTTTAATAAGCTAATCTCATTTCATGGAAACGGCCATACGTATCGTCGGCATGAGAAATTTTCTGAAGACCAATCTATGCCAATACGGCTCTAAGGAGCGATCGCGGCAATTTGTTAGCTGTGATCGCTCCTTAGAGCTGAAAAAGCAGTACAGGGCTTTTTATCAAGATCGTTGTACTGCTAATTCTTCACTTGATTTGCTGCTAAAAAATTAGCCGCCGTAGTTCCATCCAGTACTCTCCAGCAGTAGGGGATCGCCCTCGCGGTGAGTGGCCGCGCCCACGACTTCGCCCACAAAGACTGTATGGTCACCGTGTTCAACGGTTCCCACAACCCGGCATTCAACGTAGCCCAAGGTATCTTTAATCACGGGACAGCCGGTTTCCGGCGCTTCGTAGAATTCGATGTCTTCAAACTTGTTGCCCACGCGGCGCTGGGGCTGAAAGAAGGTCTGCGCCATATCTTTTTGCCCCGCTTCCATGATGCTAAGAGCAAATACGCCGCTTTGTTTCACCATTTCATGAGAGCCCGTACCGTTTTTAACGCAGTTCACTACGAGGGGTGGCTGAAAAGACGCCTGCATCACCCAACTGGCCGTAAAGCCGTTCATCTCTTCGCCATTGCGCACGCCGCAAATATACAGACCGTGGGGAATTTTGCGCAGCAGCGTCTTTTTGGCTTTTTCGTCCAACATGGTGAAATCTCCTAACTTCACCCCCATTTTACCGGCTACGATCGCCCCACCAGCCGACTATGCTGCAATTTAGCCCTTCCGAGAGATTTCTTCGCTTTACACACGCGCCACGCCTTCTTCCCGAGCCGCCTGCTGCACTGCTGCGGCCACTGTTGTTGCCACCCGCGGGTCAAACACGGAGGGAATAATGTGCTCGGCGGTCAATTCATCGGGGGATACGAGGGCGGCGATGGCGTGGGCGGCCCCAAGAAACATGCCCGTGGTCATCGCTTTGGCGCGACAGTCTAACGCGCCACGAAAGACGCCGGGAAACGCTAAGACATTATTGATTTGATTAGGGTAATCGCTGCGGCCAGTGGCCATCACCGCCACCAGGCCCGTCACCAGTTCCGGTTGAATTTCCGGAATCGGGTTAGCCATTGCCAGCACGATGGGAGCGGCTGCCATCGATTTCACCATATCCACAGAAACCACACCGGGCGCACTGACACCTAAGAAGACATCGGCATTTTGCATGGCGTCGGCAAGCTGCCCCGACTCCGCCACGGCAAACGCCTGTTTCTTAGCATTCAAATCAGTGCGATCGCGAGAAATAATACCCTTGGAGTCACACATCAAGATGGTTTGCACGCCCGCTTTTTGCAGCAGAAGGGCGATCGCCACCCCCGCCGCGCCAGCCCCGTTAATCACGATGCGGATTTCTGAAAAGGGTTTACCGACAAGCTTTAAAGCGTTGGTCAACGCTGCCAATACAACAATGGCAGTGCCGTGCTGATCGTCATGAAAGATCGGAATGTCAGATTCTTGCTTCAGGCGGGCTTCAATTTCAAAACAGCGTGGAGCGCTAATATCTTCTAAATTAATGCCGCCAAAAACCGGTGCAATCCGCTTCACCGTGGCCACAATTTCGTCGGTATTTTGGGTCGCCAAACAGATGGGAAAAGCGTCGATTCCAGCAAATTCCTTAAATAGCAGTGCTTTGCCTTCCATCACGGGGAGAGCCCCTGCTGGCCCCAAATTGCCCAAACCAAGAACCGCGCTGCCATCGGTAACGATGGCCACCATATTTTGCTTAACGGTCAAATCATAAACTCGCTCTGGCTGCGCCGCGATCGCCTTGCACACGCGCCCCACGCCCGGCGTGTAGGCCATGGCTAAATCCGCCTGATTACGCACCGCGATCCGACTCGTAACTTCAATTTTCCCCCCCTCGTGCAGCCGGAACGTGCGATCTTCAGCCTGCAGCAGTTCAACCGCCTCCACCCCCCTAACCGCTGTCACAATAGTCTCTGCATGCTCACTGCTGGCGGCATCAACAGTAATTTCGCGCAGCACTGACTGGCGGGTTCGTTCAAGCAACTTCACATCTTCCAGATTGCCACCTACGTCGGCGATCGCCCGCATAACCAGCGCCAACATACCGGTTTGGTTGGGCAGCCTAAGGCGCAAAGTTAAACCATAGCTGGAGTTAGGCGTCAGTTGAACCATAAAGTTTCCTATGATGAATCCGTAAAAACCGTCGCTGGCAAATCGCTGCTGGCTTCGGCAAACTGTAAGAGAATGGTATGTCGTTTTGCCAGCGAGTCAAGAAGACGCAGTTGCTAAAGTAGAGAAATATTGACGCAGCGAGAGTTTGAAACTCAAAGGTCGGAGTTGGGAAACCAAGAACTCGGAAATCTGTCTGTGAGATTCACACTCAAGCTCTCCAGGCAAGCTTTCCGCAAGGGTAAACGGCCACTTGGCTCCACCTCACCCCCATGCCCTCCGCTGGGCAGGCTCCGCAACCTCCTATCACCCAGTCACCCCAATGCCCACCCTTCGCACTCAAATTGAAATCAATGCTCCCCGTGTCGTGGTTTGGGAAGCGCTGATGCGTAAAGAGGAGTGGCGACGCTGGAATACTTATTTATTTGATGGCGATCCAGCCCTAGCAATGCAGCCAGGCCAGGAGGTTTTTCTATCGGTTCGACGGTTAGAGGATGATGAATTCACCGATTTTGAGCCGGTAATCACTCTCGTGCAGCCTCAGATTTGCCTGCAGTGGATTGCCAAAATGCCGGGCTTCCGGAGCGAACATTCTTTTGAGCTCCAGGATCTGAGCCCTACTCGGACACTGTATACCCACCAAGAGCGGTTTAAAGGGATACTTTCTACAGTATTTTTGCCGTTTATTCGTCAGGATGAAAAACGAGGCATGAAGCGGATGGCGCGACAGCTCAAGCGCTATGTTGAGCGTCGAGAATATCGCCAGTATCGCCGCGAAAAGCGCGATCGCTCCTATCGATTCTGAGCTATCCCCAGTGCCAAAGCCGGCTCATACTTAAGAACATCAGCCCTTCAAACCGTTAGCGAAATGGAAGAGCGTAATGCTGCTCCGATTGCTACTAAAAAGCTGAGTTAGAGAGCCAAATTAACCGATACGCAGCAGTTCCACATCAAAGAGCAGCGTTGCATTGGGAGGAATAACGCCGCCCGCCCCTCGGGCTCCGTAGCCTAACTCGGGCGGAATCACGAGTTTACGCTGCCCGCCCACTCGCATTGTCGCCACGCCTTCGTCCCAGCCTTTAATCACTTGTCCAACGCCAATAGTGAAAGAGAAAGGACGGTTGCGATCGCGTGAACTATCAAACTTTAAGCCGTTTTCTAGGGTGCCGGTGTAGTGAACGGTAACTCGCTGACCCTTTTGCGGCATGGCGCCTGTGCCTTCAACAACTTCCTCGTACTGTAATCCAGAATCCGTCGTTACCATATTCTCAGAGGGGTCTGCCGTCATCGTTTCTGTCTCGACTGCTGGTTCTTCTTCTACATCGTCTGTTGCCTGGGCAATTTGCGTTTCAGTTGCGACAGCAGCTTCTGTTTCGCTTAGGTTTGCTGCGATCGCTTCGCCCTTGCCCCCGGTGAATTGAGCCACCAACAGCACTACGCAAAACGCCGTTAGCACTGCCAAGCTAATTAGAATGTCTCGCACGAAGTCTTTCCCCCAAAACACATAGCCATAGTGATCATACTACCGAGATTTGCGACCCGTTTGATGAGGACAGCAAATTAATGACTACCGATATCCGGCAGGGTAGCCGTCGACAGTTTCATTAGGGCAGGACGGCGAACCCTCTAGTTATCGGCTAGGCATCCGAATATTATTGGGTGCATAAGCCCAAATGCTTAAAACTATAAATTTTTGCCCAAGACTGCCCCACAGAGGCCTCCCCGAGTTCTTGCTATCCCTATGGGACAGGCCTGCACATAAGAAAATGAGCACAGCTAGTTAGCCATGCTCATTTCTGAGGGTAATAAATTCCGCAGGGCGATTTAGCGGCCAACGCCAAGATATCGGAAGCCCCATTCCTCCATTTGCGCTTGCGGTAAGAAGTTCCGTCCATCAATCATGATGGGAGTGTGCATCAGGTCAGCCATTTTGGCGTAGTCCAGAGACAGGAACTGCTGCCAGTCAGTTACTAGCACTAGCGCATCACAACCGTCAGCTAAGCGATCCGGGTCAGTCTCAACAATCACGCCAGACAGACCATCACGGAGGCCGCTTTGTGAAACGATGGGGTCATAAGCCTTGACCTTAGCGCCCAAACGGTTTAACTGCTCAATCAGAGTCAACGAAGGCGCATCTCGCATATCGTCAGTGTCGGGCTTAAAGGTGAGGCCCAACAGCCCAACAGTTTTACCTTTGAGAATTTTGAGTTCCTGCTGCAGCTTCTCCAGGGCAATCGTGCGCTGATGTTGGTTAACGCTGACTGTCGCCTTTAGCAGCTCCGCGTCGTAGCCATAATCATCAGCAGTGTGCAGTAGCGCCAGCACGTCTTTCGGAAAGCAGGAGCCGCCCCAACCAATACCCGCCTGAAGGAATTTGTGACCAATACGGGAATCCAGACCAATGCCTTTCGCTACCTGTACCACATCCGCGCCGACGCGATCGCAAATGTTGGCGACTTCATTGATAAAGCTAATCTTGGTGGCGAGGAAAGCGTTGGAAGCATACTTCACCATCTCAGCGGAACTGAGGTCAGTTACCACGACCGGTACCGGCGGCTGAGACTGATCTTCAGAAAACTGCCGATCTACCAAGGGCGCGTACAGTTCCTGCATTTTTTGAATGCCTTTGAGACTGTTGCTGCCCAAAACGATGCGATCGGGATTGAACGTGTCATAAACCGCCGAACCTTCACGCAGAAACTCAGGATTACTGACTACGTCAAAGTCAGCGGTAATCTCTTCTGTTGCAGTCGTCGGGGCTCCAGCACCAACCAGCGACTTCTGCCGCTCAGTAATGCCGTCCATCACAATCATGCGTACCCAGTCACCAGAACCGATGGGCACGGTTGACTTGTTCACAATCACCTTGTAGCCCTCATTGAGGTGAGCTCCAATACCTCGTGCTACGGCTTCAACGTAGCGAGTGTCGCTTTCACCGGTAGGCAATGGCGGTGTTCCCACGGCAATAAAGAGTACTTCACCATGCCCGACACCAGCCGCCAAGTCAGTTGTGAAGGTCAGTCTTCCTGCCTCCATCGAAGACTGCATAAGCTCCGATAGGCCAGGTTCGTAAATAGGTGATTGACCTGACTGCATCAACTTCACTTTCTCAGCGTTGTTATCGATACAAATCACGTCATGGCCGATATGAGAGAGGCAAACGCCCGTCACCAGGCCAACATATCCAGTTCCAATGACACAAACACGCATAATAATTTCAATCCTTCAACGTAGGCGAGTTAACAAAACACTTAAATTTTTGGAAGCAATTTTGGCTGGGCTTAGTTTTCCCGTTTAGATCAACAAAATATAGGAAAAGGAAATAGGCTGCTTGAACTTTGTCCGTGCTGACATTTTGGCAAATGAAGGCCAGCTATTCTAACCTCGGCCTCCATTTGCCAAGATGTCAGGTCAACGTTGTCTCTAAAGAAAGTCGCTTCTCTGTCTGCAACCTTGTCCGAAAATCCTCAACTGTTTTTTGTAGGCCGTCTTGCAGAGGGATAGTGGGCTCCCAACCTAGATGAGTTTTAGCACGAGTAATATTGGGTTTCCGTCGTTTAGGATCATCCTGGGGCAGCGGCTCAAACTTAACGTCAGTATCGGGGTTAACCATTTTTTGGACAGCTTGGGCCAGCTGCAAAATAGTATATTCATCAGGGTTTCCCAGATTAACCGGCCCAATAAAATCGCCGTTCATCAGGCGCATCAAACCGTCAACCAGGTCAGAAACGTAACAGAAGCTGCGGGTTTGAGAGCCGTCACCATAAACAGTTAGAGGAATACCCTTGAGCGCCTGGCCCACAAAGTTACTGACCACTCGCCCGTCATTTTCCAACATGCGAGGTCCATAGGTATTAAAAATGCGGGCAACTCGAATATCGACGTTATTCTGCCGGTGGTAGTCAAATGCGAGGGTTTCAGCTACTCGCTTACCTTCGTCGTAGCAGCTGCGAATGCCAATGGTATTAACATTGCCGCGATATTCTTCTGATTGGGGATGAACTTCAGGATCACCGTACACCTCAGACGTTGACGCTAGCAGAAACCGTGCTTTGATGCGCTTAGCTAGCCCCAACATGTTGAGCGTACCTAACACATTAGTCTTGATCGTTTTGACTGGGTTGTACTGATAATGAACGGGGGAAGCTGGACAAGCTAAGTGATAAATCTGATCAACTTCTAACCGAATCGGCTCGGTGATGTCGTGGCGAATAATTTCAAAGTTGGGATTGCCGAACCAATGCTGAATATTGCGCTTATGCCCAGTGAAAAAATTATCTAGGCAGATAACGTCGTGCCCACCCTGCATAAGACGGTCAATTAAGTGAGAGCCGATAAATCCAGCACCACCTGTGATTAAGATTCTCATATAGATTATTCAGCTAGTAAAGAACATAATTTCAGAATTCCCGTATTTTACAGAAACTCTCACTCCCTGATGGCGCGATCGCTACTCGGCCAAAACTTTAACTGACCGGCGGTTCAAGGTCAGCAGCGGCTGTCACATTCTTAACTTTTTGAGCTCTGACAACAAGTTCGAGTTCAGGCTTCGGGAGTTGGAATCGTAATGTCCAACTGGGTAACTGTTTGGTCAGGGGTGAGAACAGTGAGGGGGGGATTGATTTCCGCCGCATTGCCCACCACGAGAATCACCAAGTCTTCGGGTTTGAGATGCGCTTGAGCCGCAGCTTGAATAGCTTCTGCCGAAGTGTTGGCCACCTTTTCCCGAAACTGAAACACAAAATCTTCGGGATAGCCGTAGTATTCATAACGCACTAACCGAGACAGGGTTTGTTCTGGATTCTGGAAATTGAAGACAAAGCTGTTGAGCACTGAATCTTGGGCCCGGGCCAACTCCTCCTCTGCAATGGGCGCTTGGCGAATGCGGGCAATTTCTTTTTCAACCGACTCAATGAACGGTACGGTGGTGTCCGATCGCGTCTGTCCACCGCCAATAAAGATGCCGTCATAGTCATAGCGCGCGGCCCAAAATGCATAGACCACATAGGCTAGGCCTTGACGCGATCGCACTTCGTTGAACAAGCGACCGCCAAAGCCATTGAGCACTTCATTCATCACTGCCAGTTCCACATAATCAGGCTCGCTCCGCTGGCCACCGATATGGCCGACCTGCACGTAGCTTTGAGAGAGCTGAGGTTGATCAACCAAAAACACCCCTGCTTGGGCCTGTTCAGCTAATGGTGCCGCAGGCAGGGTAGCTGCACTGGCAGCCGCTTGCCAGTCACCAAACTGCTCGGCGATCAGTGCCTTCATTTGCTGCGGATCGATATCCCCGGCGATCGCCAAAATAGTTTGATCGGGCCGTACGGAGGCGTCGTAAAACGCCAAAATATCTTCCCGCAAAATATTGTCCAGGGTCGCGTATTCATAGGTGCGGGCATAGGGACTGCGATCGCCATATACCAGCTTGCGAAACTCGCGAGCAGCAATGTCATCGGGGTTATCATTCCGTCGCTGAATGGCGCCGCGGTACTGATTTTTCAAGAAATCCAGACGATCTGGAGCAAAGGCAGGGCGCTGCACGACATCCGCAAATAAGGTGAAAATCTCGGTCAAATCTTCAGTTAGCGTACTAAAACTGGCGGAGCCAGAATCCACGTCCACCGACGTTTCCACCGATGCAGCGCGCTGTTCCAGAGCTAAATTTAAGGCGTCCGCTGGATACGTAGCTGTGCCTCCCAACCGCATGGCATCGCCCATAATCTCGCCCAGTCCCGTTTGTTCAGCGGGCACCAACCGCTCGCCGGTCCGAAACGTGGCGCTGCCGCTCACCAGCGGTAGTTCATGATCCTCCATCAAATACACCACCAGCCCATTGGCTAACTCGTAGCGTTCATAGTCAGGAATTTGAATATCCCGAAGTGGCGGAAACTCTAATTCTGTGTAATGACGGGCGGTGATGGCCGCCGCTGGTGCCGGTGGCAGGCCCAGAACTATGACCGTGGCGAGACTGATGATTCCTAGCGCTAGGGGCAACCAGCGCAAAGGACGGGCAGTAATGGCAGCAAGAGTTCCACGCATAGGAGCAATCACGATAAACAATGGATAACTTAAAGACAACAAGCGACCGCGATCGCCTATGGGGCAGCGGCTGAAATTAACTTGCCGGCAGTGCGATTTTCTGGCTGAAAAGTGGTCTGGGCAACCCGCTGAATATCCTCAGCAACCACGGCTTCAATTTCTCCGAGTTCGGTAAAAATATTGCGCCAAGAGCCAGTTTTAGCTTCGTACTCAGCCAATAACGACGCCATCCCAGAATTAGAGTCTAGCCTTCGCAGCAGGCTAGCGCGGGCCTGGGTTTTAACGCGATCGAGCTCTTCGGCAGATACCGGTTCGGTTTTGAGGCGCTCCAACTGTTGGTGAATGGCATCAGCAATTTGTTCTGGAGTGATGTTAGGAGCGGTGATGCCATAGAGCACCATCATATTGGGATATTTATCTCCAGGAAAACCACTAAACCCACCAACATCCAAAGCAATCTGCTCTTCTTCGACCATCTGCTTATAAAGGCGAGAGGTGCGGCCCTGCAACAAGATGGCTTCGATCATGCCATAGATGGCATGGTCCGGGTCGGTCAGGCTGGGACGATGATAACCCTCCAAGTACCACGGCTCGGTTGGCAGCTCTAACGTGAACGATTTGGGCGCCGTCTGCGGCGGTTCCTCAATCGTGACTTCGGCTGGCAGACTGCGAGCCTCAAAGCGACCAAAGTAGGCATCAGCCATGGCCTGCACTTGGTCAGCTTCCACATCGCCCACCACCACGCCAATCAAATTGTTGGGGCCGTAATAGGCGTCAAAAAACTCCCGCACCGACTCACGGGTAGCAATAAAAAGGTCGTCTTGATAGCCAATGATGGGACGGCGATAGGGATGTACGTCAAAGGCTTCTTCCAAGAAAACTTCGATAAATTTGCCGATGGGTGAATTATCGACTCGCATGCGCCGTTCTTCGAGAATGACTTCTTTTTCCTCGTAAAATTCACGAAAAACTGGCTCCAAAAAGCGTTCTGACTCTAACGACATCCAGAGTTCCAGGCGGTTGGAGGGCAGGCTATAGAAATAGCGGGTGGCGTCAGCACCCGTTGTCGCGTTCAAGCCTACGCCACCGGCCTGCTCAATAATTTGCCCATACTTGTTTTGCTCTACATATTGGGCGGCTTCTTGGCGAAGCACCTCAAGCTCGGCTTCGAGCTCAGCGACTTTGTCCGGTTGATCGGCTTGCTGAGCCACCAGGATTTCGTCAAAGACGGCATCCATTTTGGCGATCGCGGCTTGCTCGGCAGCATAATCAGTAGTCCCAATTTGCTCAGTGCCCTTAAAGGCCAGGTGCTCCAGATAGTGAGCGATACCGGTTTGGCCATCGACTTCATTTACCGCTCCCACGTCGGCGTACAGCATAAAAGACGCAACTGGAGCCTGATGGCGCTCCAGCACAATCCATTTCATGCCGTTGTCAAGGGTGAATTCGCTTACCTGCTCGGCCACCCGGTCGAGGTAAGGCTGAATGTCAGCCGTCGGCGTTGCGGCTCGCGCTTGGACAATCGCCGGCCAGCCCAGTAACGCCGACAGCCCCAGCAATAGGGCCGTGAGGAGGGCACAACTCCGCCGCATTGCTCCCGCCTGCAATCTATATTTCTGAAAAAATGCCATTGCGATCGCCCATCGTCATACGTCAATCATTTCAGCACATCTCGCTCGGTCTTGACCATAAAACTCAATCATTAAAAATCATCTCTGTAGTCTTTCGGAAGATGGCAGGTCGGGACCGACAAGACAAGGCCGCAGCAGCGGGAACTTACACTCAGTTGCCGCCACAGAAGCGATACCATCAAAATGATTCGTTAAACAACCATTGAAGATGGCATTGAATTCGGCTTTGCAAAGCCAGACGGCATCATGTTTGGCCGGTCATACCAATAGCGCGTCGCAGGCGGCCTACATTCATATTCCGTTTTGTCGTCGTCGCTGTTTTTACTGCGACTTTCCCATCACGGTGGCCGGTGATCGCGCCAGGGGCGAAACCTCGCCGCGCATGCAAATCTATGTAGACGCCCTTTGCCGCGAGATTCAAGCTACGCCCTGCGGCGGCGAAGCCTTACAAACCGTCTTCTTTGGGGGCGGCACGCCGTCATTATTGGCGATCGCTCAAATCAACCAAATCTTGACCACGCTGGATCAGCAGTTTGGCATCGCCGCTGACGCCGAAATTTCTTTAGAAATGGATCCTGGCACGTTTACCCGCACCACTTTGCAGGCCCTGCGGCAGCGAGGCATCAACCGGATTAGCTTGGGGGTACAGTCTTTCACTGACCAGCAGTTGGAGGCGTGCGGTCGCACCCATCGTCTGGCCGACGTGCATCAGGCCGTCGAGGATTTGCTGGCTGTCGCCATGCCCGCCTGGAGCCTGGATCTAATTTCAGGACTGCCGCATCAGGCGATCGCTGATTGGCAAACGGCCTTAGAAACCGCGATCGCCTTCGCTCCCCAGCACCTCTCTATCTATGACCTGACGGTGGAGCCCGACACCGTATTCCACCGCCGCTACAGGGCTGGAGCCGCGCCTTTGCCTACCGATGAGCAAACTAGCGAAATGTACCGCCTGGCTCAAGCAACGTTGACCCGAGCGGGCTACGACCACTACGAAATCTCCAACTATGCCAAACCGGGCTACCAATGTCAGCACAACCGCGTCTATTGGGAAAACCGTCCCTTCTACGGTTTTGGTATGGGAGCCGCCAGTTATACTCAAGGCCGCCGCTTTCAGCGACCTCGCACCACCCGTGACTATTACGACTGGCTGCCCACCTATGAAGCAGCAGGCGGGGAGCTGGCAGTCGAGCCGGTGTCAGAGAGCGATCGCTGGCTGGACCGGCTGATGATGGGGCTGCGACTCGCCGAGGGCATTCCTTTAACCGTATTAACTCAGGAATTTGGGGCTGACCAGGTGGCCCAACTCCGACGGTGTGTGCAGCCGTATCAGCGGCAGGGCTGGATGAAGATGGATGAAGGGCAAGTGTCCACCATCAAATTCACTGACCCAGAAGGTTTTTTATTCTCTAACGTGGTGCTGGTGAAGCTCTTTGAGACCTTTGGCGATCCCTGAGATTGCCCGTGTGGGGGCTGCGGTCATACAGTAGAATGACATCTGGAAAATTTTTGAGGTAAAGTTTGTGCGCCCATTTGGCATTCCTCCTCAGATTTTACTTTCCATGTAACGGCGCCCCTTTTTACTTCTGACTCACCATGCCCAAGGTTCTTGTTTCTGACCCGATTGATCAGGCCGGTATCGACATCCTGTCGCAAGTTGCCCAAGTTGATATCCAAACAAAGCTGCCGCCAGCAGAACTGGTCAAGATAGTGGGAGACTACGATGCCCTGATGATTCGCTCGGGCACCAAAGTCACCAAAGAAGTTATCGAAGCGGGCGACAATCTCAAAATCATCGGCCGTGCCGGAGTTGGCGTTGACAATGTGGACGTGCCGGCGGCGACTCGCCGCGGCATTGTCGTAGTCAATTCGCCAGAAGGCAATACTATTGCCGCCGCCGAACATGCCTTAGCCATGATGCTGTCGCTATCGCGCTATATCCCCGTGGCCGATCAGTCGGTCAAAGCTGGCGACTGGAATCGCAAAGCCTTTACGGGAGTCGAAGTTTATAAAAAGACTTTAGGAGTTGTAGGGCTGGGTAAAATTGGCTCTCACGTGGCCACTGTCGCTCGCGCTATGGGTATGAAGCTGCTGGCTTACGATCCCTTTATTTCCACAGAGCGGGCGGAGAAGCTAGGCTGTCGGTTGGTTGATCTGGATCTGCTATTCCGCGAAGCCGATTACATCACGCTACATTTGCCCAAAACGCCAGAAACAGCCAACTTAATTAATGCCAAAACCCTGGCAGCGATGAAGCCTACAGCCCGGCTGATCAATTGTGCTCGCGGCGGCATTATTGATGAAGTGGCGCTGGCCGATGCGTTGACCCGCGACGAAATTGGGGGCGCCGCCTTGGACGTCTATGCGGAAGAACCCTTAGATGCCGCGTCTCCTTTGAGAGCCCTGGATCGCAAAGTCATCCTCACGCCTCATTTAGGCGCCTCGACTGCGGAAGCGCAGATCAACGTGGCCACAGATGTCGCAGAGCAAATTCGTGACGTACTGTTGGGGCTGCCGGCGCGATCGGCAGTGAATATTCCCGGGCTGCGGGCCGAGGTGATGGAGCGCATGCGCCCTTATCTGCAGTTGGCCGAAACCCTGGGCAATCTGGTGGGGCAGTTAGCCGGCGGACGAGTAGAATCGCTGAATGTGCAGATGCAGGGTGAACTGGCGCAGCAGGATAGCCAACCAGTAGTCATCGCAGCGTTGAAAGGGCTACTCTTCCATGCCCTGCAGGAGCGCGTGAATTATGTGAACGCCAATATCGAAGCGAAGGAACGGGGGATTCACGTGATCGAAACCCGAGATACCGACATTAAGGACTACACTGGCTCATTACGACTAACGGCGGTGGGATCGCTGGGAGAGCATTCCGTCAGTGGGGTGCTGCTGGGGGGTAGCGAAATTCGCGTGACTGACATTGACGAATTTCCCATCAACGTGCCTCCAACCAAGTACATGCTGTTTACCCTGCACCGAGATATGCCAGGCATTATTGGTAAGATTGGCTCGTTATTGGGCAGCTTTAATGTAAATATCGCCAGCATGCAAGTTGGTCGCAAAATTGTGCGAGGCGACGCGGTCATGGTCTTAAGTATCGATGATCCGCTGCCGGAGGGTATTTTAGAAGAAATCACAAAGGTTCCTGGCATTCGCGATGCTTATACAGTGAGCCTTTGAGGCGATCGCATCTGCTGTTTAAGGATAATCAACTGCTTTGGTTAATAGCTGGTGGGAAATTCAGGTGTTGTGCGAGCCGGCCCTGGAAGATACCGTTTTCTGGCGGTTTGAAACTTTTGGCGGGCACGGCACGGCTAGTCAACGACGGACGCACTATCGACAGGTACAGGCTTATTTTCCGCAGGATGATTTGGCACTGCTGGACTTAGCGGCGATCGCTCTGCGGATTAAGCAGGACGCTATTTGCGCTAGACTGGCCGTGCCCCAGACCACGTGGCGGCTAATTGACGCCGAAGACTGGTCCAAGAGCTGGAAAGATCATTGGTCGCCCCAAGAAATTGGCGATCGTTTTATCATCAATCCGGCTTGGATGGCGAAACCCAAAAACCACGATCGCCTGGTGCTGCAGCTCGATCCAGGGGCAGCTTTTGGCACCGGCACCCACGCCACCACTCAACTCTGTTTAGAATCGCTAGAAATGCGCGTCAATCAAGCCGCTGACGCGACCATCGTGGCTGATATTGGCTGTGGTTCCGGCATTCTTTCCATTGCCGCGCTGCTGCTGGGGGCCAAACATGCCTATGCCGTGGATATTGATCCCTTAGCGGTGCGGGCGACGGCTGAAAACGCCGCCCTTAATCATCTCACGGCCGCTCAAATCGAGGTGCAGCAGGGTAGTTTAGATGCCCTGGCGAAGACCCTTGACCAGCCAGTGGATGGTGTCACCTGCAACATTCTGGCAGAAGTGATCATTGACCTGATTCCCCAATTCAACGAAATTACCCATGCCCAAAGCTGGGGAATTCTCAGCGGCATTTTGCTGGAACAGTCTAAATTGGTGGCCGATACCCTAGAGCAGCATGGGTGGGTGGTGGCAACGCTGTGGCGCCGGCAAGAATGGTGCTGTCTGAATATTCGACGCTCCTAGGAAGAACCGCATCAATGATTTGGGATCAGGTAGGATTTGTCACTAAGGTGATTGGTGTGGCGTGGGCGATCGCCCTAGCTTTTAAGACCATCGCGCCGAAACTGTCCATTCCTAACACGTCGGCAGTCAGCTTAGCGATCGTGCTCTTGCCCGCTGCAATTGTCGGGGCTATTCTGGCTGGGCAACTGTGGATTGCAAACCATGCCGACTCCCCGCCCGCTGGCAGCGATTAATGACAAAATTCGTCGTCAAACTGTTGTCGTCGAAACGGCGGAAGCGTTCAAAGCCCGGGCCGCCGCCGACGGTGTTGCGGCGGCCTTTGCCGCAGTCGATGTGGTGACTACCGGCACCTTTGAACCGATGGAGGCCTCTGGTGCTATTCTCAACATCGGCCATACCGATCCGCCCATCAACATTCGCGACTGTCGCCTGGATGGCGTGCCCGCTTACGCGGGTTTTGGCGCAGTGGATCTCTATTTGGGAGCTAGCCAACCCGCCGCCGCCGCCAGCCCCGGGGACGTGATGCCCCAGCGAGAACGGGGCGGCGGCCACGTGATTGCCGATCTCGTGGCCGGTAAGCCAGTACCGCTTCAGGCCACGGGGCAGGTGACGGACTGCTATCCGCGCGGCAGCCTCAACACCACCATTACCCGAGACACCATTAACCAGTTCTATCTGTTCAATCCGCGCAACCTCTATCAAAATTTCATTGTCGGCGTAAATGGCGGCGATCGCCCCTTGGCCACCTATCTCGGCCCCCTGCAGCCCAACCTGGGCAACGCCGTTTATGCCAATCCAGGGGCCCTGTCGCCTTTAATGAATGACCCAAATTTGCATGTCATCGGCATCGGCAGCCGCATCTTTCTTGGCGGCGGTATTGGCTATGTGGCTTGGGAAGGCACGCAGCATTTTCCTCTGCAAAAACGCTTGCCCAACCAGACCCCAATCGGCCCTGCCGCCACCGTAGCGCTGATTGGCGACGCCAAACAGATGCAGTCCAAGTGGGTGCGGGGCTGCTATTTCAAAGGCTATGGTCCGTCGTTAATGTTGGGAGTCGGCGTGGCTATCCCCTTGGTGAATGAGGAGATTGCCAATTACTGTGCCGTGCAGGACCAGGATCTGGTTGCGCCCGTAATGGATTTTTCAATTCCCCGCCGGGTGCGGCCCACCTTTGGCTTGGTCAGCTATGCCCAACTCAAATCCGGCCAGATTACGTTAAATGGCCAAAAAGTGCGCACGGCTCCTCTAGCCAGCATTTATCTCTCGCGCCAAGTTGCTGCTGAACTCAAAGACTGGATTACCGCAGGTAAGTTTGAGCTAACCGAGCCAGTGGCCCCATTGGAGCGCGATCGCGCCTTTCTCGCCCAGGACACCTGGAATCCCCAAACGGGCCTGAGCTGACAGACGTCCGCTCGTAGGAGAAATGGAGAAGAATAAATGATTTGGTAAATAGGTTTTGGATTTTGGTGCTTATTTACCGAACCTGGCCATGACCATCGACATTCCGAATTTTGAACTTTAGCCCTAACTCTCTGCGCTATCAGGAGTCCCAGTCAGGACATTTTTCTTGCTCTGGACCATAGGGATACATGGCGCAGACAAAAATATTGCCGCTGTAGGTTTGGCCGTGGTAATGCTGACAGCCAACGCAGGCCATATGGTCGTTCAACATCGGATCAATGCGACTAGTGACGGGAGCAGCCAGCGCCTCAACCCAGCTCTCCAAGGCGCTGGCCAGAGGCGTAGCTATGGGATTAACAAATTCAGTCAGTTCTTCCGAGAAACGTACCAGTTCTTGATCCAACGCTGCCTCTAAAGGCTCTAGTGACTGATTGAGATTGTCGGCCCAAGCTTCTATGGTCGGCGCGAGCTGCTTTTCAAGTTCAGATGCGATCGCATCTGCTGTGTCCACAGCCTCTTGAACAGTTTGTTCGGCCCAGGCTTCTGTTTGCTGGGTAGCGGTTTCAAAGAATGTGACTAAATCCCTGGTCCAGTTGGAAAAATTACTCATTGACTACTGCTTACGTTTTAGCTCGTTTAATTGCTGCCGCATTGACTCCACCTGTTGGCGCAAGGCTTCCGCTTCACGAGCTTCGCCCGTGTCCGCTGTGTCGTCCAAAATTTCAATGCGACGAGGTCCCTCAGCAGGACGCTCCGCTTCCGTTGTCGCATTTTCTTGGGCCTGCTGCATCATTTTGTTGAACAATTGTTGCGCTTCTTCCGCCGTCAGTTCGCCGCGCTCCACTAGTTCATTCACGATGGCTTGCGTCTGCTCACGCAATTCCTTAAGCGTTCCTCCGGCTTTTTCTCCCGCGTAGGAAGCCGCTCCAATGCCCAGATAAAACGCTTTTTGTACTAAATCGCCGAAGCCAGCCATCAGTCAATCCTCAAAAATGAACAATTTCAGAATAAAGATTGTTGAAGAAGGGCGGCCATTAGGGGTAACCGCCAGCCAACGGCATGTGCAAATTTTCCCAAAAACCTTGAAACGCTGGGTCAAAAAGCAAGAGACCCGGAGTCCACGCCTGTCACAAGCATCCCGTAATGCTGCTACCTTCCGGTCCTGACATGGTTTGGGCGTTGTGACCGCATGGGTCCAGGTCAAATACACAATAGCACCAATCCAAGTCTTCCGGCGAAAAGGCTATAGCGAAAAGAGGAAGACAGAATTAAAAGCATTACTGCATAAGGACTGTAGCCACTAAAGATAACCAGGCCCAACTGCGGTTTGCCATACCAAGTGTGCGCACGATCGCTGGTCTGCTCTACAGTCAGAGAGATGGCGTGCCACCTTGTCACCACTCAACTGGCGACGGCTAAATCAAGCCAAAATTGCCAAGCCAAAACCCCAATTGGGATCCGCTCCTTGCCATGACTTTGATTGTTTGCCCCGGGATTCATGATGCCGCACTGAGCGATCGCTTCCTCTGGGCACTTAATCAACAGCTTCAGCAGACAGATAGTGCTCTTGTACCGACTCATCAGCTGCTGCCAACGTCGCAATATTGGCCATTTGATGGCTGGGCAGTCTGGTCGTTTTTACAGCAGCAGGCTGATCCCCAGGCGCCGCTACTGCTGATTGGGTTTAGTGCTGGAGTCGTAGGGGCGATCGCTGCGGCAAATCTCTGGCAGGCCCAGGGCCGTTCGGTGGCAGCGGTCATTGCTTTAGATGGCTGGGGAGTGCCGCAGGTCGGGTCTTGGCCGCTACATCGGGTCAGTCACGATCACTTTACCCACTGGAGTTCAGCCTTACTGGGTGCTGGGCACGACAGCTTTTATGCGGAGCCAGCGATCGCTCATTTGGCGCTTTGGCAGTTTCCAGAACAGGCGCTGGGCAAAAGCATTGGGCAATCAGGCAAGCCCGAGCCAATGACGGCGATCGCGTTTATCGCCAAACTAGTAGCGCGATATCAGATTTGACGGCAGCCAGGGAGAGGCAGGAGCGAATGGCCGTGCGTCCGCACAGTCAATGGGGGCAAGGCGAACCATATTAATAGCACCTTAGCGGTTCAAACTACTGGCGGAGTGATGGGAGGACGAGATTTGAGCGGATCGCGCTCAATCGCTTGAATGTAGTTAGCGATCGCATGATCGAGGGTTGTTTTCGGTTTGCGTGACTTCAGCGTCAGAAAAAACAGCAGCGCATCCAGGTGTAGCAGCAAGATCACCAGCACATCATTGCTGATGTTGCCTTGGGCAGGAATGCGCCCTTTAGCCGGGTCGAAGTAAATAATTTCCTGCACGTGGGTGTAGTTCAGCAGGGGAGGAACTCGCGGCACGATGTCGTTAGCATGAACACAGCGGAACGCTCGGCCATTAAGCGTGCCGTTAATTTTGCGGCTCAGCAGCCGATTGACCACTCGTGGACTACCAAATGTATAGAGATAAATGGCATTGTGATAAGTTGCCGCGTGATAAGCCGTTAGCGTCGCGATCGCCCCTCCCAAGCTATGACCGGTAACAAACAGTGGACTCCATTCATTGCGAATGTTTTCATCAATAATGTTGCTGATGCCGCGCGGACCAATCCATTCACAGGCCACCATACGAGCGCGAATTGCCTCCGGCAGCGCCGAGCCCCAAACATTTTGAAACGCCTGCAAAAAGCCCGCATGGGCAAATAATGGCCCTTCGTTATATGCTTTATCCTCGACGTCGGGCAGCTTGTTTCGCAAGATGATGATGTCAGTGAGGATGTCGATGTAGTTTTTTTCAGTGCCGCGAAACGCCAGCACGGCAAACGGTCGGACTTCTCCAGGGTGCAACGCTAAAAAGCCCTGAGTTCCTCGGGTGTCAAAAAAGTAAACCTGATCAAAGCCCACTCGTTGTAAATTGCTGACGATGTTGGGCTTAGAGTCATAAGCCAAGCGGGAACACTGAGCAAGCCACCAGGCCGTATGGGGCTGGTAACCCTCATCCCCTGTCGGCAAAGCAATCTGTTCGGCGTTGGCAAAATAAACTGGCGACGACGCTGCTGCCATAACTGCACATGCTCCCCATTTATGTCATCGTCACCATAGCCCACGGCAGGGCGGTCAGCGAAAATATGCTGAGTTGTATTGATGAAGATGAGGTTTTGTTGAGATCTGCCCCATGACCTTATTTGCCTGGCCCTTAAATCGTGCTCGCCGCTTACGATTGACGCTATGGTTGCTCGCTGGCCTGTTCTTGATATCAATGCAGGGGACTCGTCCAGCGATCGCTAATATGGCCAACCCGGAACAGCCGGGTGATTTGCTGACCGAACCTTGGGCTGATGTCGCCAATCTAGATATCCAACACGAAGATCTAATCCTTGATCTACGTTCCGTAGAAGACGATGTGCTGGCTGAGATTACCGCAACCTATTTGATTAACAATCCGGGGACAACCACGACCGTGCCTCTGTTGTTTGTGACGCCGGGCTTGAAGATGGGCGCTGTGGTGCTTGACCATCAGCAAGCAATTGCAGCAGCGCCAACAGATGCCCCAGCTATTCCCGAAGCGTGGAACAGGCGAGAATTTTCACAACCCCTCAAAGGCTTAAGCTTCAATGTCCCTTTGGGTTCTGGAGAGCACTCGATTACGGTGCATTATCAAGGACTGCCTAGCCGCAGCGATGTCGATCTATATCGCCAATACGTACTGGAATATTGGCTGGCTCCGGCTCTGCAGTGGCGGTCTTTTGGCACCTTGACTGTGGACGTATTCGCGCCATCCGATTGGGAAACCATGCTGACGCCCAATTTAACCCTGATTGAACCCGGACACTGGCAACAAACTTTTGAGGGCCTGCCCAGCGACGTCCTGACGGTAAATGCTCGTCCACTACTGTCGCCGCCAGTGCGCATTCTGCGATTAGTTTGTCGGGTTGGCGGTGCAGCGATCGCCTTCACTGCTACGTTCTGGCTCTATCGCTGGCTAGGTCGGTTGTCGCAGCAGCAAAACTGGTCAAAACGTTGGTTAGTGATCCGGCTCTTGCTGGTAATGCCCCTCAGCATGCCGCTGTTTTGGAGCTGCGGCGCCCTCGGGGTCTGGGCCTCAGAATCGCTAGTTGCCGGTCGCCATCTCGCTATGACCTACACCTATTCCCGTCTGATTTTGTCGTTGCTGTTAAGCTTAGTGGCCATGCCAACAGGACTCATTGTCGCGTTTTTGGGCTTTTACCGAGGCCGCAGCAATGGGCCTGTCGCGATCGCCCCAGAGACGACATAGGGAAGTTGCTTGAAAATAGCGTACCTAGTCGTTGGGGTTCGTCAGTACCAAATCCTTACAACTACTTTGTTCATTAGGCGGGTATTTGAGGGCAGATCCCTAGCCTTAGACCAACGATGAAAACGCTCGCAAAGTCTGCAGGTTTGCAAGCTAAACCGCCAGCAGCACGACGGCGTACATCGTCGCTCCAGCAAAGAAAAATCCAAAGTGGCTTTCATCCTCTCCAGGCAGCTCTTCTTTCAGCACGTTGAGAATCAGACCACCAGCCACCAATGCCCAAGCGGCCAAAATGCCCGCCTCCTCTAAATGCAACGCTTCACCTAATGCCCAACCCAGGACGATCGCCCCGGCCAAAGCCCAGCGCCCCCACCGGTCGTACATCCGTTTATGATGCTCCCGCAGGTTTATATCATTGACGGCAAAATGTAGCGCCAGAGCAATGAACAGTAATAGGCAAGCGATTAACCCGTGCCCTTCCGACTCCCGCAGCAAGTAGCCCAGAATTAGGTTGTAGCTGGCAAAAGAAATGATGTGCACCCAAAAAATGCCGGGATGGGTCGTGTCTTCTCCCTGGTGTTGGGCTCGATGAGTCCGCGATCGCAGCGCTAGCTTTTCTAAGCCATAAAAGATGGCTAAGCCCAGCAGCGCCAATAAATAGACATGATTTTCCAGATAAGCGATCATGCCTACAGAGCTGTCCTTAATCGCTTCCTGAGCATGGCTGAGCTCTGGTAGCACATCGAGAAAAATATAGGTAATCGAGACGCCGCCGGCAATTGACACCCACCAGCGCTGCGGAATTTTGAGTAGCCACCGAGACCGGCTAGCCGAGATGTGCACCAGTGCCAAACAGATTGCCAACCCCAAACCAACCAGGTTGATATCAAAGTGCATAATTGCCCGCCATGACTGGAATATCGCTTTCACGCCACCAAACGCCAGCCAAATTATGACATTTGAGGTTTGCCGACAACCTGAAAAAGTTTGATCTTCTGACTATTGATAGTCGCTCAGTCCCATGACCTCCGTATCTATGACAGAACCAAGCAACCCAGGAATATTAGCCAATCTTCCGATAACGAACGTTGCTTACCTTAGACAAAAAACTTGGCGATGGGGAGTGCTGACTCTGGCAAAACTTCAGCCAACCGGTGAACAAAAAGACGTATCAAAACTACGACAGGATTGTAATCGTTACGACAAACCTCCGTCGACTCCAGAATAAAAGCAGTATCCTAGTAAAAGGAATATAAAGTTTTATTGCGCAGGTGTTTGTTATGACTGCTTCAAATCTTGACCAGATTGCCGCCCAGCTTGAGAGCGAAAGCTCTAAAGATCGGATGCTGGCGCTAGCTATGTTGCGAGATGTTGAACCAGCCACCGCTGCGCCTTTAGTGCGCAAAGTAATTCATGACGAGAATTTGCAAATTCGCTCCATGGCGGTCTTCGCGATGGGGCTGAAGCCTGATGATGAAACCTTTGATATTTTGGCCAAGCTAGTGGAGACCGATCCCGATTATGGCATCCGTGCCGATGCTGCCGGAGCTTTAGGCTACTTGGAAGACCCACGGGCATTTGAAATATTAGTGCGGGCTTTCTATGAAGACACTGACTGGTTAGTTCGTTTCAGCGCTGCGGTTTCCCTGGGCAATCTGAAAGATCCCCGGGCCCATGATGTGCTGTTAGAAGCTCTAGATAGTAAAGAAGTAGTCATTCAGCAGGCGGCGATCGCGGCCATTGGCGAAGTGGGCGACGTCGAAGCTGTGGACAATATTTTGAATTTTGCTCAAGCGGAAGACTGGCTAGTTCGTCAACGATTGGCCGAGGCATTGGCTAACCTACCTTCGCCTAAAACTGAACCGGCTCTACGGTTTTTAGCGAAGGATTCGCATTTTCAGGTGGCTGAAGCCGCGCGTATTTCTTTGCAGCGCCTGAGAGATCGCGCTGAACAATCCAAATAATTTAGACAACCAAACCCAAGCATTGGCGTTGCTGGAATGAGCTGTGAACGCAGCCCCCTCTGGCAGCGCCACTTCGAATCAAGTCAAATAGCTGACCCATTGATCAACGACCTGCGGCGTACCGTACCAAGCTGTTCCTGGTTTGGGTGAATGGAACACATCGTCTAGTACCAGGTTTTTTGCGCCTTCGAGATGCGCCGCCGCGATCGGTGTAATGCCATCGCCCCAACAGTCACCTTGGCCCACCGTCAACTGATAGCTGTTGTAGGTAAACCAAGTGCGCCAGCGCTGCCCCAGCACCGATTTGCCCGCGCAGCAGATATAGTTCACATCGTCGTGATAAGCCCCCGGATAGGTTTGATTCACAAAGTCGAGGTTGCGGCGAGTCCATCGTTCCTGGCTGATGTGAGGGGTGCCCAAAGTCAGCAAGGTTTGCACCTGATGGTGGCCGGCCCAGCAGTTCCGGCGATTCTGATCAGGCGCATGAACGTCATAGGGCTGTTCCCCCAGATAAATGCGAGCCAGCCAACCCCCCGCAGAGTGGCCGACCAAATTAACGCGATCGCTTTGAGTGACCTGCAGCGCTTGTTCAACTGTCTCAGCGATCGCCTGCAACACGGGCTGCACCGAGCGTCCTCCAATCGTTGGCAGCCAACTGGCCTGGGTCAACGGCACCGTTCGTGCCCAAATGCCGCGCTGGTTGAGGTTAGCTGCCAAGGGGCGATAGGGAGCCGCCCCCGCAAAATATCCGGGAATAATGATCGTCGGTAAGGTCATGCTGAGTGTTTGCGATCGCCAGCGGCCAACATAGGCCGTGACAGATAATCCTGATAATTTCCCAAAAGTCGATCAACCATTGGCCTCATTAACTGGGTAAATCGCTGGTGCTACTGTTTGTCATGGTTGCCATTTGTCATTGTGCAGCCTTCCCGTCTATTTCTCCACTGCCCAAACCTTTTCCATCCACATAGCCGTCAGTAGCTGTGGAATGTTTTGCCAATTTATACGGCAATTCACAGTGGCTCTGGGCCGCTGCAAGATGAGCAATCATGCCATCTTGAACATCATGCAACCTATTCAGCAAACATTTCACTTAGGGTTGTAAGTAGCCTTGCCTGCTCATCTTGACTGATTTGACCAAGCTTTTTCACTAATCGATTTTTATCTACTGTGCGAACTTGATCTAAGACAATTTGTCCTTCCTTTCCTTGAAACTGACAGACAACACGCGTAGGGTACGGCTTCCCTTTTGTCGTCATCGGAGCAATGATAACAGTGGCAATATGGCGATTCATCTCATCCGGTGAAATCACAACGTAGGGTCGTGTTTTCTTAATTTCTTTGCCAACAGTAGGGGCTAGATTGACCAAAAAAACATCGAAACGCTGAATTACCATTCCCATTCAGATTGATCCCAGTCAGTCGTGTGGAGGTCATCTAAAAGAGCATCCTCTTGATGCTCGGCCATTTCAGCAAAAGCGGCTTCCCATCCGGCACGCGCACATTGCGCTGTGCGAATAGTCAGGCAATTACCCTGCACTTCAATCTCAACGTCTTCCTGGATGCCACTCTGTTCCAAAAGGAGCTTAGGAATACGAACGCCTTGAGAATTGCCGATCTTAACAACCCGAGTTTTAATAACTGTTCCCATACCGAAGATATCTGCGAAACAAAGGTAATTACATCGTAATTACGAAAGATGACCTCCGTCAAAATTCTGAATTTGACAGGGACTATTGCGTTAAGCAAGAGCCAGGAATGTGTAGCTCTCTTTATCTAGCGCACAGTCCCAGTTAAAAATGCTTTTGGTGGATGATGTCCTCGTATTAGTTGTCTCACACTAAAGCGGGTTCAGCATCGCTGGCAAAATGAGCGGCGGCGCTGTCTTCATGTTTGATCAAGGTAGCCTTGGGCAGGGGACCCTGCAGGTGTTCCCAGGGAAGGATTTGATCGCGCTCCCAATGTTCATGCACGTAAAAGTCTAATGATGGCAGTTGCCCCTTCAGTGCTTTGAAGGCGCGCTTGTAGCTGCCGAGGGAATCACCGAATTCTCGCACCTGCAGCAACAGCGGGGTCAAACGGCGATCGCCGCGCGAAATCAGCGCTTGAATCACCGACCAGTTGTAGCTTTCTGGTCGAAAGTCGATGCCTTTCGATCGCAGACGCTTCTGCAGCAGCTTCAAACGCTTCTCGGCTTGGGGATTGACGCCATACCACTGAAAGGGCGTGTGAGCTTTGGGCACAAACGTGCTACAGCCCAGAGTTAACCGCAATCCCGGTACGGCTTTCTTCAGCTCTAGCATCAGCTCGGCGGTAGCCTCCAAGTCTGCCAGTTCTTCCCCCGGAATACCCGCCATGCCATATAGCTTTAGAGCATTGAGACCGCCGGCCTTAGCGTTGACAGCGGCCGCTCGAATATCGTCGGTCGCCAGCTTTTTATTGACGATTTGACGCACCCGTTCGGAACCGCTTTCGATCGCGATTGTAATAGACTTGGCACCGTGACGAGTTAGGGTCGACGTTAGCTTCTC
>ERZ1740058.409-NODE-409-length-33494-cov-6.879751_pt1 | contig 33494 bp, 28 predicted proteins | sample MGYA00581745_ERZ1740058 | MGnify/ENA primary metagenome ERZ1740058 (study PRJEB43018, sample SAMN04849742) | marine metagenome | isolation source: floating plastic debris | place: Pacific Ocean | collected 2008-08-30 | study: EMG produced TPA metagenomics assembly... | reverse complement strand
TGGGACAACCTGATCGACAGAACCATTAAAACGTGTAGTAGGAAACTGTAGATTTGCCTCTCCTTCATAGTCCGCTGGGCCCGCTATCTGGTGACCTTCAAACTCAAAAGTACCTGTATTAAGGTAGAGAAGACTATTATTGAGAGTAATCTGGTTGTTATTAGCTCCAAAAATGCCTCCTCCAAAATGTTGGGTAGCATTTTCAGAGAAAGTACAATGGGTAAGCGTATAGTTGCCTCCATAGCCATCTGAGGAGAAGGCAATTGCACCACCTAGAGAGCCCCCTGCATTGAGCGCTTGGTTGCCGTCAAAGGTACAGTTTTCTAGTGTGCCTCTACCATCAATGATAATCCATAAACCTCCTCCCTGTCTACCTGCTTCGTTGTTACTAAAGGTAGAATTGATAAGACTGAAATTACTTTCTTCACTACCAGCACCTCCCTGATTGTCGTCTTCTAGATGGAAAATAGCCCCACCGTTACCCATTGTTTCGTCTCCCACTTTATTGTCTTCAAAAGTACATCGGTCGAAGACCGCTTGTGTACCTAAACCATCAGAAATAACAGCATTAGTAGCACCACCTTGCTTAGTTGCCGTATTGCCAATAAATCTACAACCACATACCGAGTAGATACCTTCTTGCCCAGAGAGTGCCACCCCATCGATATTAATAGCCCCGCCGTGTCCTGTAAGTGGGCCTGTAGTACCTAGGGCACGGTTATTTTGAAAGCTAGTATTGATCAAAATAAGATCACTCCCTAGCCCGCCAATGGCTCCTCCATTGCTCGATTGGTTGTTAATAAAAAGGCAATCAGAAAACGTAGCACGTGGTACATTGAACACATAAACAGCCCCTCCTGCTACATCATTTTCATTAAGCGCACTAGTAACCCCTTCGGTAAAGGTAACATTGATACAGGTAAGGTCACCTCCTTCGGCCATCCCTGTGTCATTACCCCTGGCTAAGATTAACCCTCCTGACTTATCGAAAACATTGGGAATATCTGGAGCGCGCCCATTGGTAAGCAAGGCATTCTGTAAAGTAAAGGTAGCACCAGGTTGTTTAATAAAGATACGTGTCACGCCATTCCCATCGAAGGTAGCATTGCCTCCATCCAACACAACATCACTGTTGATCTCTATGGCATTTGAGAAGACAATTCCTTCCGGGCAGTCACATTGGATGGTATCGTACTGTTCAATAGCGTCTCTAAGCCCCGTTTCTGTACAATCAGTCAATAAGAAAGCATTAGAAATCTCTACCAAATTGATTCCTTCACAAATGGCTAAATCACTTATCACTGGTGGCTCCGGTGGAACGTCTTCCGTTTGCTCACAGGTAGTCAAAAAGAAGAGTGATAAAATCACTAATAAGTAGCGGGACCTCATAAACGGACCTTTAAGTGGTATATCGCTTCACATCTATATATTAGAAGCGGACAATACTACAAAACTAATGTTTTTTTATATAAAACTTTAATTATATGTTCGTTTATACGATTAAGTCTACCAAACTACTGTTTGAGTGTAGGAGAGAAGAGATAAGAGGGTGCTACTTTTTACCAAACTTTTTAGAGAAGTGTTGATAGGCCTCATTGAGCTTCTTGGAGAGCTTCTGAGCAGCCTCTCGTTTTTTTTCGTTGTTATAGAACTTATCTGGGTGGTATTTCTTCATTTGTTCTTTGTACGCTTTTTTAATCACATCAAAAGAAGCGCCATAAGGAACTTCTAAATACTTATAATACTTTGCATCTAGATCATTCTTAGTACCCCCGTATTGCTCACGCTGATACCCTCCATAGCCCTTAGACTGCTGATAGTACTGTTTGTAGCGTTCGTAGCTTTTGTAGAAGTCGTCGTGGTTTTTCTCACCCGATTTGTATTTGCGGTAGCGCTCTTCCCAATCGTCGCCTGGGTCTTGGTATTTGTCTTCACCAAAGCCTCTTTCTTCGAGTATGCTATCAATAGTATCGTTGATATAAGCCTTAATTAGTCGCCAAAGTTTCTCGGTGATCATGCGGTCTATTTAGTAGGATGTGTGAATAATCCCTTAAAGTAAATAAATTAAAACCTAATTTTCAAAGCAGTGAGGCTTCTTGATAGACCTAGCGTAAGATGTATAATTTTCCAAAGCCTTTTTTAAAGGCCTTATCGGCTGCAGTGGCGCGTTGCTTCATTCCCTCTCCGTTGAGGCGCATAGAAACCCTGTAGAGATAAACACCATTGGCAAGCTTATCGCCAAATTCGTCTGTACCGTCCCAAGCATATTGGCTAATATTATTACCAATGCGAATAGGGCCTAGTTCATCTTGTGTAATCTCTCTGACAACCTTTCCTGTCACAGTCATAATTTGAATTTTGATCTGTTGTGGAATCTCTGCACCAGTAAGGGTGAATACAAAGCGCGTTGAACCAGAGAAAGGGTTAGGATAAGGAAAAAAGTTGGTGACAGTAGATTCATTGATAACTTCAAAGTTGATCTCATAGGGGACTGTACCCGCTGCATTACCTCGTGCATCAGTACCCTGTACACGTAAGGAGTAAATACCATCGCCTAAGTTTTTAGGATGATATTCTACGTTAAAGTTTCCTTCTTCTTGCACCCAACGGAGGTTAGGATCGCTGAAGTAGATATTCTCAAAACTACAGCCATCGCAAGGTCTTTTGAGGGCAATTTCTAAGCCTACAGTATCTTCTCTGGTAATGAAGGGGTTATCGTCGCGCAGGCGAATACCAATCAGTGGACTAGGGGAGACGATCTCTCCATCCAAAATACGTACCCCATCAAAGGTGACATCTAAGAGCGGGTTTTTATTATCGGCAATTACTTCGTAGCTCACCTCAAAAATGTTATTGTCAAAGTATTGCTCTACTTCAATACGAGGATTGACAAATACGCGTAGGGCGTTGGTGCCGCCTCTACCCAGTGTTTCTATGTCGATGGTAAACTCGGTGGTTTCTCCTATCTTGGGCGCTTTGATCTGTAGGGTTTCTCTTTCTTGGGTACTATTGGTTTGATTAATAATGACATACTCTACTGTAAGTTCTTCCGAAGCATAGTCTTTATCTCCAATATTTTCAAAAGCAAAAGTAAGCGAAAAGGTTTCTCCTTCCTGCTTCTCACTTACCTCATACTTTTCTGCACCTATCTTGTCTATGTTGATAAAGCCCTCTGGGACACCCTCAAAGAGCACAAGCCATTTTCTGATCTGCGCAGGAGTAGCATTGGCAACATCTCTCGTATGTAAGCGAAGTTTTAAGTAGGGATAAGTATCGGCATTGATGGTGTTGAGAAAGCGTACATCAGGAACCACATTGTTGATGAGAACTTGCTCTTGACCATCCAGTTGTACCCCTATTACTTCCAGCCTATTTTCATCTGTAGAAGGTGACTCTGCCGAAGTAATAGTTTTATACAAGGCGCTCCAGTCGCTTGCTGGCCCAATACGCGTAGAGGTAATACTTCCTTCCGTAGCGCCTCCACCCACTTGTGCATCTAGGTCTAGTTGGTCTTGTGTAGGGGTAGAAATAGAGGTAGCAATGACTTCGTGAAGGGCTTGCCCTCCTTTTCTACCTACTAAGATATAGCCATGGCCATTTTGAAGCGTTGCTAAGGCTGCCTCCGTAGCCCCTATTAAACGTAGCTGAGGCTTAATAGTATTCCAAGTACTGGCATTGATGTTTCCTTTATTGAAAAGAATAACGTAGTCGCCTGTCTTTACAGAAGCGATCCAGCCTGCAAATGTACCGTCGTTTAAGGCCGTAGTACTAAGCCCATTGATGGGGGCTTGCCGACGTCCGCAAGTGCTGAAGTTAGAGGCTTGGTAGGGGGTCTGGGTTTGACCGTCAACGGCCATTAATACCAACCCATTCGTGATACAAGTAAGCGGATTGTCTGTAGCAATAATGGGGATGTTGTCAAAGGAAAGAGACAAGTTATTAACATTCGGATTAGCCCCCCCGAAAGTAGTTACTTGTACACGATTGGTAATTTGCTGAAATAGCCAGCGTCGGCGTGCGTTATCTTTTACAATTTGGACATCTGCACTTTCTGAGAACTGTGGGAAGGGACGCTGTGACCAACCTGCTGGACTATCTTTGATATAAGTAAAAGACTGTTCGTCCCAGAGCACATTGCTATTATTGATGGCATCGGCAAAGTTAACACGCCAGTAGTACACAAGGCTATCTGAAGGGAGCTGATCAGTGAGCAGGGTAGTTTGCCAAGAGGCTACTCCATTGGTAGGCACAATGGCCGATTTCTTTACGGGACTGTTGAAAGTATGGCTGGTATCTATTTCAAAAATGATGTCTCTATTTTGGTTATCTGTATTGCCGCTTTGTGCTACTAAAGTGACAGGTTGGTTGCTCACAATACTGTAAGGAGGTGGGAAGAGCGCCCTAGCGCCTATGTCTGGAAAGAAAAATTCGATGACAGCCCGATTATTCATCTCATTTACCTCAGGAATTGAATCTCTATAATCTAGCCTTACTTCAATGCGGTTATTCCCAAAAGTGCTCACCCCTTCAGGGCGATTTAAGGTAATACTCAACGTGTCAACACGGTCAATGGGATCGAAACCCTCAGCAGGGGTATGGTCAATGACTACGCCAGAGCTTAATGTACGCGTCACGCTAATATCGAGGGGTCTACGAGAAGTTCTGGCTAAATTAGCAACAATTATATTCAGCTTGACTGAATCAGCGCGCGCATTGATGGGCGTTCCGTCGAAAGACTCTAAGGAAAGCCAAGTATCTTGGGTATGATAGTCTGTTTCGCTACCGATGACGAGCCGCATTGCTGGGTCGCCTTGTAGAGTCATCTGTTGCACGTGGGCGAGCTCTATGCCTCGAGATAGCTCACCAGGAGAGTAGCTCTGTACTACGTTTTGATGAATTTTTCCTATCGGGCGCCCAAAGGTCTCTTCTATAGCGAGTCCCACTGAGGCTGGATTGGTATAGCTGACTGTGTAGAAGCGAGCGGAGTAATTATTGAGCCAAGGCGCACCGCCTAGTTGTGCAGTAGCTAGCCAAGCAATGGCGCCTCGATCAGGCGTAAACATCCAATCTTCTGCCAAGCTGAACCTACCCGACCACACATCTCCTATGCTACAGCCATTGGCGAGCACCATGGGGTACTTGCCTTTATTCCGATAGCCATTGGCATCGTCGGAGCATCTCCCAATGTCTATATCGGTAATATCAATACCAGAGTGACCAAAAAAGGTGACGAGAGAAGCTCCGTCGTTGATTTGGTTTGAAATATTGATAAACTCTACCGTTTCAGTAGTTCTTTTTGCTACCGTGAATACACTACCTGCAAAAAAATCTTTTCCCTCTGCAAGTGCTTCGTAGTTACCAAGGAAATTCCTAAAGTTAGTACGTTCATTGGCTTCGATGCCACCGCTGAGGTGAATGATGTTCTTACGCCATACGTCTCCGCCGATGGTCTCGTGTTCCTTCATTTTATTGAGATAACGAGCGACTTCTTCAGGGGTATCTACTGTGATACGGCTAATGGGAATAGCCGGTACATGCAAACGGCCATTGAAGTTGGCGGTTAAAGGAATATCGCTGCCTGGATAGCCGAAAGTAGGTACTAAATTACGCGCACGGTTAGCAGGGTTGTTACGAATATCTAAGCTGATGGAGTAGGAGGGAAATTGAGGGTCTCTGGCTCTTAAGGTAATGGCTCTACCGATGAGAAAGATATATTCAGGCGTGCCATTATCATACATATATTTGGCAAAATTACGAATGGCTAAAGGGCTGTACTCACCATAGTTGAATTGGTCGTAAAGTTGGTTGATGTCTACGATAAATGTACTATGTGAGCCTCCTGCAATCGAAGCACGGTAGTCAGCATAGGCTTGCACTGCATTACTGTAGCCTAAGGCGGGTTGCATTAGCTTTGGATGGCTAACGATGATATAATTATACAGAGCAGGATCGAAGTTGTTGAAAGTCACTGCTTGTAGACCTAGTATACTTTTGGGACTACCAGTGAGGTACAAACGTCTGGAGGTATTGGTATTGTTAATGACTGCATTGAGCGTGCCAGAGGCAGTAGTTCGAATGGCGCGTACGTTGTTAAGGTCTGTGATGTCTAACAAAGAAGCATTACTAGGAGCATTACTGATCTGTACGAGAGAGGTGCCGCCCGCTTGTGGATTGAGTGTAAAGTATTTCTCAGGTTGGCTGTTGGCATTAAGTTGCTGGGCGTAGGTAAGCCTGATGGCCACAATCGATATAGAACTGGTGCCTGTACCGTTACTTACACGTACAATGAAGTCGCCATTAACACTGGGAAAGTCACTCAACTGAAGCGTTTGCGTAAATGTGCTGGCGCTATAACCACTACTGATAAAAGAACCTATATTACGTAAGCTTCCTGTAGAATTCCCAACAGCGATGGTTATGTTGGCATTGGCATTGGAGCGACTGACATAGTCAACTTCCAGCCTGGGTGGTACTGTACCTGTATGATTGGCAATAGGAAAGGTAAAGTCTCTGACAGTATTTGGGTTGATAGGAAGGCTTGCGTAACCCTTGCCTAAGTCGTAAGAACTAATGTAAAGAAAAGAACTAGAGGTAGCGACATAATTTCTCCCAGCCGACATCTCTTCTTTAAAGGCGCGCAATTCCTCTTGATTGTGGTATACTTCTGGCGTAAAGCCTGTATTTGGTACATCAACCAGTGGCATGCGTTTACCGTTACTACCATCAACTTTGTAAGTAATGAAGTAAGCAGTAGTATCAGAATGCAAATTGACGTAAGGATTTAAGTGAAAAGCAGGGTTGGTATAATAAAGCGCTCTGTCGGGGAGGCCATCATTGCCTTGGCCGTAAAACTCTACGTAGTCGGTTGGGTTTAAGACACCATCGGCCTCTCCCTGTACGCGAATGGCTTGTTCTTGACCTCGGTGAAAAACTTGTATGGTACGTGGGTCGATAGACGTTGGGAAGCCGCCTGCTTGCAGTTGTGCAGGTGTAATTCGGTAAAGCCCTTCTTCTACTACAGGAATTTTATAGTAGGTTTGGGTGTAATTGATCCATTCATTACCATATTGGGCATAACTGGTAGTTACCATACCCATAAGAAGGTATAAGATGTACGTTGATTTCTTCAAATACTTCATAAACAACCCGTTAAAAACCTACCTTTACCGAAAATACGTTGGAATACAAAGCTTCTGCTTGATCGCCAATGTCCGTTAAGGCGTAGTCGATGGCAAATTGCTTAAACTGTAGTCCTACGCCAAAGTTCATTTGGTAAGTGTAGTATGTAGTACCATCAAAATCTTTGATTTCTTGTACCTCACCTGCGCCAAAACGTAGAAAGATTTTCTGCTTGTAGTCTGCTTCTACCCCTATACGTGGATCTATAGAAGCAAAGTTGGAGCGAATCAGCACGTTTCTTTGCCCATCGAAGGTACTTGCTAAGTCGAGTGCTGCTAAGAAGCCAAAGTTTTGAAAAACAGGAAATCGCTTGGCGACACCTACACTTAGTTTGGGTACTGTCACTTCAACTGAATTCTGAGGGATAGGGTTACCAGTCTGTACGTAAATATCGTAAATGAGGGCAAGATTATGGTTCCAAGCGGTAAAAGTACCTGTAATGTCTCGGGCCATTACTCCTATCACCCAGCCGTTACGTTCAAGTTGTGCGCCCGCATCCAAGCCAAAGCCCCAAGCCGTTGCAAAGTCACCTGCTTGGCGATGTACGATTTTGAAGTTCGCACCTAACTGTAAGCCTTTTATCAGGTTGCTTCTACGTGCATAAGACAAGAGAAAAGCGTAGTCGGCAGAAGAAAAGAAAGTAATGTTGTTGTAATTAATCGCACCGTTGATGTCATACAAGAAGCGCGTATCAGGAATATCGTCCACCCCAAAGCGAATGATAGAAACCCCGATGTGGCTGTTAGAGTCGACAGGAGTGGCAAAGGCAAGGTAGTCGTACTGAGCAATTCCAGCAAAGTACTCAGCGTGCATTAACGTTCCTTGGTACTTGTCTTCTATGTTGAGTAAGCCGGCTGGATTCCAATAGCCAGCAGTGACGTCGTTGGCTACTGCTGTTTGGGCACTGGCCATCCCTAATGCTCTAGCACCTACCCCGATATTTAGAAATTCATTGCTATATTTGGGGGTGTTTTGCGCAAGAAGAGACTGGCTTAACAGGCTGATAAATCCTATGATACGAATGATTTTCATTGCTAGTATATACACGAATCATTGATAAAAGTAAACAAATCATGAGCGGATCACAAAGGTGTTTACGAAATGAGCGCTTATTAGGATGTAAGAAGTGGGTAGAAAGTTGGTAATTAGTAGATAGTAGTTAGTACATAGTATCAAGTATTGAGTATCAAGTAGACAGTATTGAGTAATAAGATGACAATAGAGGAATTAAAACAACGGAAATTGATTTTATTAGAGGCGATTAGCGGTAGTAAAGCTTACGGTACAGATACACCACAATCAGATACGGATATCAGAGGGGTGTTTATTTTACCCCAAGAGGCCATCTATGGGCTGGATGATGTAGCGCAAATAAGCGATGAAACCCAAGATATTACCTATTACGAGCTGGGTCGGTTTATAGAACTATTGGCCAAGAATAACCCTAATATTTTGGAGCTACTCAATGTACCGTCTGACTGCTTATTATACAAACATCCCTTGATGGATCACATTAAAAGTGAAGATTTCTTGACCAAACAGTGTAAAAATACTTTTGCGGGCTATGCCATGACACAGGTAAAGAAAGCACGTGGATTGAACAAAAAAATCTTAAATCCTGTAGAGAAAGCACGTAAGAATATTTTGCATTTTTGTTATGTGACAGCAGGGCAGGGGGCTGTACCTCTGCTAAAATGGCTTGAGATAAAAAACTATCAGCAGATACATTGTGGCTTGGTTAATATTGCACACATGCGCGATGTATACGCGCTTTTTTATGACGATGCGGGTACTTATAAGGGTATTATGCTAAAAGAAAAGGCCAACCAAGTAGCCCTGAGCGCTGTACCTAAGGAAGCACACCCTGAAGCCTACCTGTATTTCAACAAGGATGGCTACTCGTATTACTGCAAGCAATACAAAGCTTATTGGGACTGGGTAGAAGAACGCAATGAGGCGCGCTATGAAAATACAATGCAACACGGTAAGCATTACGACACAAAAAACATGATGCATACCATGCGCCTGATCGATATGGCAGAGGAAATTGCTCTACAAAAGCAGGTCATTGTAAGGCGACCTAACAGAGACTACTTGATGCAGATTCGAGCAGGTGAGTTTACTTACGAAGCCTTACTCGACACCGCCGAGAAAAAAATCGCCCAGATGGATCACCTTTATGAGCAATCCGACTTACCAGAGAAGGTAGATCTAGAAAAGGTAAATGCCTTATTGGCTAGGATGCGTAGGGAGTATTATGGGTGATGGTAGACTTGTAGGGTTTGGAAGGTGGGAGGTAGCGCTTTTTTCTAAACCAAAAGGATAATAATTGTACTATTTCAAAGAAGGTATTTATTATCACCAGATAATCTGAACTACTACCGCTAGAGTTTTAAGAAAACCTTTCTTTTAACTTCAAAAAAGGCTTTTCATAGTACCAGTAGCTCAGGTAACTGATGATGAGAGAAACTACAAGCGCAATCAATACGTAGCATATCCCCAACCAAAAGGAAGCAGTATTGTCTAGGTCTTTTACTTTATATAGCACTACGGCCACCTGTATACCAATAGGATGTAACATGTACATACTGTAGGTATATTTACCCCAACCAGAGAAGTACCTTAAACGCTTGTACTTTAAAAGAGAGTATTTGCTGTAGTTCTGCTCTAAAATGATGAAAGCAAAGAAAAGTGTAATTATAAAGCGGCTCAGTGGGCTAAAAGCGTGTAAAGAGGAAGCTAAATAGTCTGGATACATGAGCATACCAATCCCCACCACATAGCCTACAATAATGACTGTTCTAGGAAGGCGCTCCCAAAAGGAAATAAATCTTTTGGAATGCAAAGCATAATAAGCACAAACTCCTCCTAAACCCAGATCGGCCATTACAGAAAAGGTGTGGTAGTACATAACAGCACCGTCGTCTTGATGTATGTACCTGAAAATAAAACAGCTAATAATAATAAAAAAGGGAATGTACTTATAACAATACTTAGGAAGGAAGAAAAAAAACAAAGGCCAAAAAAGATAAAACTGCTCTTCTATCGCCACCGACCAAGTAATGCCCACCATCATAGGCTGGAGGTCTACAAGGTCATTATGATGAATATAAATACTATCAAAGTTGCTTAGAAAAAGTAAGTGGTAAGTAAGTAGGTCTGGAATATTGCTTTCTATACCCATAAAGCCTTTCAAGAAGGGATAAATGGCAAAGCCAAATAGGACAACAAAGTAGTACAGCGGCCATATCCGTAAAACTCTTCTTACATAAAAGTTTTTGAGTCGAAAACCTTGCTGTTGTTCTTCTTGAAGAATAAGATAAGTAATTAAAAAGCCACTTAGTACAAAGAAAAAAGAGACACCATTTCCTCCAGTACTAAAGAAGTTGATAAAGCGATGGTAGGTATCGTTTGCCCATAAGCCCTTCAGGGTTTCATTAAGCATAGCGTGAGAAGCAAAAACCGAGAAACACGCGATTGTTCTGAGCGCGTCTAAATTATCGAAATAGACTTTAGGAAGTTTTTCTCTCTTTATGACTTCAGTGCTAAAACTCATATCCAGTCCAACTATTTATCTTATCTATTTCCAAGTATTCTTTTCCAAAGGGTACGCATCAATTTTGGGGCATCATCAAAAGTGTTTCTCTTTTGGGTAATTTGTACAACTTGGTTGTCTTTTGTATCTACCACATATGTAAAAACAAAGCTACTTTCAGGCTCCCAGCCAGCCAGCTCACCAAAGCGAAGGTCGTTGACTAAGAATTGATTTTCTCCTTTCTGCTCTACTGTGTAGTAGCCTTCTGTGATGGAGAGGAGTCGTCTTATTTCTTGTTGTGTCATCAGCGAAGTAATCAAGTAATGTTTCTTGGGTACTACCTTAAAACGAATGTCTTTAGAATCATCCAAGAAAGAGTAGTAGCCAATCAGAAAGGCCTCTTCGGTTTCGATGTTGCTAGTCCAGAGAAGAATATTAAGAGGCGTAGGGCGGGTATCAAAACGGCTGTAGGTGATTTGTTGTGCATCTAGCGCTTGGGTAAATATAGTGTTTGCATAAGCTTTTACAAACATCGTGATAAGCAGGTAGCTGCTGCTTAGTATCAATCCTAAACGACCATAGAAAGCCCTCTTGGGATCGTTTTTTCTAAGACGTAGCGCAAAGAGTAGACAAGTCAAAAAGGGGAGGGTATAAAGCGGGTCAATCACGAAAATGGTTTTGAGCGCCAAACGATCAGGAAGTGGGTAGAAGAGCTGTGTACCCCAAGTGGTAAAGAGATCGAGGAGGGGATGGGTAAATAAGCCCCAAAACATGAGCTTTGCCCAGTCTTTCCAGGTAGTACCTGCCTTGGGGTAAAGCTGTTGGATTAGCCAGCCGAAAACAGGTGCAAACAGTAAGGCAAATAAGATAGAATGAGAGAAGCCTCGATGTACTTCTAGCTCTGTAACTGTATCTGTGAAGCGCCCTATCATCACGTCTAAATCTGGAATAGTACCCGCGATGGCTCCCCAGAGCATCGCTTTATTGCCTACTTTTTTGCCTAGGGTAGCCTCGCCTACCGCCGCACCAAGTACAATTTGTGTCAGAGAGTCCATGCCGCCGAATCTAAGAGAAAAAAGTGAAAAGAAAAAGAAGTTTAGGAGGATAGCGCTTGATTATAAAACTGAAAGACTGCCTCAATCACTTCTTCTTGTGCTGCTTCGGTAAGCTCATAATAGAGCGGAAGCCTTACCAAACAGGCGGCAAAGCGATCACAATGAGGAAGTGGCTTGCCTTTATAACGCGCTTGGTAGTAGGGAGAACTATGTAGAGGGAGATAGTGGAAGACCGCCAGTATATCTCTGGTTTTAAGAAAGTTAATGAGACCATCTCTTTCTTGTTGGTTGCGACAGACTAGATAAAAGATACTGGCATTGTCTGACCTTGGTAATGCTACAAGGTCCTTTTCTTTTAACGGGGTGAGCGCCTTGTAATAACGTTGCCAAATGGCAGTTCTGCGTCGTTGGATGTCATCTAGGTGCTCTAACTGTGCAAAGAGAAAGGCGGCCGTAATTTCAGAGGGGAGGTAAGCACTCCCTACATCTATCCATTGATACCGTTCTATCTTGCCTCTAAAAAATTGTGCACGATTGGTGCCTTTCTCTCTAATAATCTCGGCTCTCTCTATGAAAAGTGGTTCATTAATGACCAACATACCTCCTTCGCCAGCCATAATATTTTTGGTTTCGTGAAAAGAAAAAGCAGCCAAGTGCCCTATTCCTCCTAATGGCTTATTAATGGCAGGATCGTAAGAAGTATAATAGCTATCGACTGCTTGCGCAGCATCTTCTATGACAAATAAATTATATTTTTCTGCCAAAGCGAGCACAACATTCATATTACAGGGAGTACCTGCGTAGTGTACTACTACAATGGCCTTTGTCTTAGGTGTAATCAACGCTTCGAGTTGTTCCTCTTCTATATTGGGATGATTCGCTTGGCTATCGGCAAACACAATGTTGGCGCCTCTCAGTACAAAAGCATTTACTGTACTTACAAAGGTATAGCTCGGCGCAATAATTTCGTCACCAGGTTGCGTATGAATTAAAATAGCAGCCATCTCTAAAGCTGCAGTACACGAAGGGGTGAGCAGACATTTTTTAAAACCATAGCGTTGCTCAAAAAAAGCTTGACATTGCTTGGTAAATAGCCCATCGCCTGAAATTTTACCAGCGGTCATCGCTTGTTGAATGTAGGTGGTTTCTACACCTGTAGCGTAAGGTTTATTAAAAGGAATACGGTATTTCATGTGGGGTAACGCTTATAGCCAAAGATGATAAATAGCGGTCTCTTTTGCTACACGAAAGCCTACTTTTTCATAGAGTCGGCAGGCAGCTACGTTGGCAGCTTGTGTAGTAACGTGTATTTGAGCATAGCCTTGGCGATACGTTTCCTGAAAAGCTTTTAGAATAAGTTGGGTGGCTACTCCTTGGTTACGCGCTGTTTGGTGTACGGCAAGCAGGTCGATAATGGCTTTATCTCTTGTAAGCTTGAGGGTAAGTAACCCTTTGATTGCTTCTTCTTGCTTGTAGACGAATACGGTTTGTGTTCGTACCGCTTGTTCAATCCAATGAGTATAGAGCCGTTCAAATGTGCCCTCTGGAAAATTTGTGTCTTTTTTAAAGCGAGAATACATGCCACTGGATAAACTAAGTGCTATCAACGCTTGGTTGGCTTCTTTTGCGGTATACAATTGAATAGAGGGATGAGAAGAGGGAGTATCAGCAAGCGCTTGCAGTGCGTATACGTATTGGATTTGTCTGGCTACTCGTACAAGAGAGGTAACTGGAGGAGGCGACTGTAATTGAGTTTGTGGCGTAGTATATAAGTAGACAAGTCGATACGCGGCAGCACTGGCTGATTGTAGCAGGGCAGGAAGTGAGCTGTTCTTCCATAGAAATGCCTTACCCACCTTGTAGCCAAAAAAGTCACTATCCCATGCGCATTCTTCTATCTCATTATCCATTACGCTTGCGTTTTATGATGTAAAGCGGTCGATTTTTAACCCCTTCAAAGGTCTTCCCTACGTATAAACCTACCATCCCCAACGTCATCATTATCAGCCCAGAGAAAAACCAGATAGAAATAATAAGGCTTGCATAGCCTGCTACTTGGATTACACCTAAAAAGTATTGTACAAAGACCACTAACGCTGCCAAAAAAGCCAAGGTGGCAATCAAGAAGCCTAACTTTACGAGTAGCCTAATGGGTTTATCTGAGTAAGCCAGCATAATATCAAGTGCCAGATGGCGTAGCTTCTTAAAGGTGTAAGATGACTTTCCTTGTATCCTTTTTTTACTTTGCGTCTCTATGGCAGCTTGCTTGAAGCCTACCCACTTGACCATAGTGGGGAAGTACCGAATTTGTTCGGGCATCTTACAGATAGCCTGTACAACTTCTTTATGATAAATGCCAAAATTACCAACAGCAGGATCGTGTTTAGTACCCGTAAGATAGGAGAGTATTCGATAAAAGAGCCAAGAGAAAAAACGTTTTAAAAAAGTCTCTTTCCTTTGTTGCCTGCGTGCCAGTACTACCTCGTAGCCTTCTTGGGCTTTTTGATAAAGGCGTACAATCTCTTCAGGAGGGTCCTGAAGGTCGCAGTCTATTACTACTATCCACTCTCCTTGGGCTTCATCTAAGCCAGCCGTAATGGCATAGTGCTGCCCAAAGTTTCGACTAAGCTGAATACCTTTTATTCTGTTATCTTTGTCACAATTCTCTACAATCTTTTGCCAACTATTATCAGGCGAACCGTCTTCAACGAGTATAATCTCGAAGTGTGGCGTAAGTGGTTTAAGTACTGCTATAAGTTGCGTTACAAGGGGATCAACAAGGTGCTCTGCAAGGTATACGGGGCTGACAACGGATATACTGATTTGCGAAGCGACCATGAAACTTACTCGTTTATTTTGAGGTACCAAAAGTACTTGAAGTAAAACTTACTCAAGTCAACGAAATGCTTTTTACGAAGCGTGAGGTATTTGAAAGCTCTGCTCAAATATAGCAACTTTGTATAAAGCCAGCCTTTTTCTTGAAGAAAAAAGCTTGTCTCATTAGGAAGAATTTTCTTTATTCTTTGGAAAGTATTCTCTGTGTTAGGAGTACTGGCAGACCCATAATGGATGACGCTAGTACTAGGTGTAAAAAGTATCTGATAACCTAGTTTTTTGATCTGATAGCACCATTGCACATCTTCAAAGTACATAAAGAAGTCATCTGGTAGCTTTTGATTAGGAAGCTGACGAATGACTTCTCTCTTGATCAGAAAAAAAGCCCCCCATACCCAGTCGGTATAGGTCTCTTGTTGGTGGTTAAAGTAGAATCCCATCAGACTTTTGGCACCAAGTAGTTTATGTAACCGAAAGGTCTCTGTAAGCTCATAACGAATCGAAGGAAAACGATTGGCGATTGGTTGGTATTGTCCATTGGGATAGATTAACTGAGGTGCAGTAACGGCTATTTTCTCTTGTGTTAGGAGCTTATCTAAACAAATTCGGATACTATTTTCTGTAAGCTTTGTATCACTATTGAGAAGCAAAACATAATCACCTTGTGCCTTGGCAATTCCTAAGTTATTCCCTTTGGCAAACCCCACATTAGTGTCACTTTTAATGAGCTGAATTTGTGGGAATTTATCTTTAAATAAGGTAGGATCTTCCTCTTGCGAGGCGTTATCTACTAAGATAATCTCGTAGTCAACTTTTTGGGTATATTGGATAACAGTCTCAATGCATTGGCAAGTCAATTGAAACGTATTATAGTTAATAATGACGATGGAGACCATCCTTTACTACTTTTCTATGACACCAATACCAGCCCAGCCTTGTGTAGGATGACCTATAAACTCTTGGAACTGGTAATCATTTTTGATTTCGTGCCAATATTGACCAACCCCAACTTGCCAGCCTTCGGGATGCTCTGCAATGTCGTGAAAACTTATAAGTCCCCCTTCTTTTACTAAGGGTGCATATAGTTTAAAATCCTTCTTGACACCTTCGTAGCGGTGGTCTCCATCAATAAATAGAAAGTCGAGTGGATTACCTTGCAGTAGGTCTTTTACTTGTTGTAGCGTTTGCGGTTCGTGAGAGTTGGCTCTATGGAGTACCATACGTTGTTGCTCACTTACAAAAGATTCATAAAAAGCTTGCCTATAGGCGGGATAACCTCCTCCATAGAGTCCATCGGGTAAATCGATAGAAATGATAGTAGCTTCTGGATGGGCTAGCTTAGAGAATAAGAAAAGTGAGCCACCATTGGCAGTGCCTATTTCTAATAAAAAGCGAGGCTTGCGTGCTTCAATAAGTTGACAAAGGGCTAGTATTTCAGTACGTACCTGTTTAATCCAAAAGAAACGTTGCCATTTTTCACTATCAATTAAGTCGATGAGTTGTTCAGCATTGAGCTCTTCTGCTTCTTCACGAAGTTGTGGTGCGAATTTCTTTAGCTCGTTTTTAGCGTTGAAGGCTTGTATTTGCTTTCTTATTTGTTGAAACATAATTATTGAAATAGTTTAAACCAGAGGCTTTTCAGACGTGCTAAATTACGATTATTTTTTAAATAGAGCTGAAACTTAGAGAGAGGATAAGTGAGTGATGGAATACGTTCGATTACCTCATCAATTGTATCGCCCTCAAGTAATGCCAATTTTTGCCAAGTGCTTGGGCGTATAGGGTGGAAGTTTTCAACTGATTGATAATTATACTGATTGATCCCTTTCCAAAAATTGAAGTAATGCTCTGTATCGAAGTCAGCTTTATGCCCCCAATTCGATATTTTTTGCCAAACCTCCTCTGGACTTCTCGCCCACGTATCGTGTAACATGAAAAAAGGACTGATATGGTTGAAATAGCCATTTTTACGGCCGTAATCGTAGTGTGGAAGTGTAGTTGCTACTTGTACTAGCTCTTGCTGTTTATCTGAAAGCGCTACGTGGAGGTAGCCTTTCTCCACCTTTTTAAACAAATTAATCAGGGAAACACAAACATTAAATGGCTTTTGTTGTGAGGAAAGCTGTCGAATATAAGAGACAAAGGCATCAAAATTTAAAAAATACTCGTCTGCATCTAGCTGTATGTGCCAACCTCCTTCTCCTAAAGCTTTTGCTAATAGATTACGCTCCCTTACTTCACATTGCATAGGAGTAAGATGATGCTGGTAGAAGTCATCCTCATACACTTTTATTTTGTTTTTTGTGTCGAGTTTGTTGAGCATTTGTTGGAAGCCTACTTCATCAAAGTTGAAGTGGTTACCACTCCAGGTAAGTCTTTTTTTGTCTAAGGCTAGATAAATACAGTCAGCTTGATCATATACCTGAGGCAAGGCGTTATAAAGCAAATACCAATCGTAAGAAACTAAAAAACCAACTTTTATGGGTGGAGCTGTCATGTTCTAAGGAGCATTTTTTTAGTGTGGTAGGCCACATCCTTGAAAAAGGTAACATCTTGGAGAGGATTTCTCAGTAGGGTTAAGAAGGTTTCTTTATAACCAGTTAAGAATTTCCTTTCCTGAAAGGCAATCATAGCATTGTAGCGATGTGTGTAGGGATGTATAGGAAACACTTTGAATAAATACCGACAGAATTTCAAGGCTTTCTCCTTTTTCTTTTGTAGAGGAAGTTGCGCAAAGCTTTGGTTAAACCATTTCTCAAGTCGCTCATCTGCAATTTTCTTTTCAATACGATGCCAGTAATGCCGATTATATGCTTCACAATCAATTAGATTACTTCTTTTTTGGAGAATATACGAAAAAGCATACTGCTCACAGGCGTGGTTACGCGTAGGGGCATAGAGTTGATCGGTAAGTGTATATACATCTCTCAACCAATGGAAATTCTCAGGGTGTAAGCCTATAATTCCCGCATTCCAAGAGTCATATTGTTGAATATCAATTTGAAGAGGTTCGTTCTCTATCACGAAGGTATTTTGAGTGATAAGGTCGTATACCTTCCGAAAACCGTTTGAGTCTTCTGGTGGGTACGCACCAAGTGTAGCCATATTATACTCTTTTTTATGCATAACAGAATTCTCAGGAGTGACCTGCTCGAGTATAGATGCAAACGGCTTGAAAAAGAAAGTATCTGAATCTACATAAAAGATTTTATGCGTGGGGTACAATTGCATTGAGCGCTCAATAATACCTATTTTTACTCTATGAATAAGATCATCCTCACCCATCATCTGCTTGATATGCGTTTGTGTAAGCAGTTGATAGTCTACTGGTAGGCCCTCTAAGAAAGGTTCGAAGTAATGAGGCGCATCTGTATGAATAATGATAGACTCATTTGTTTTCAGTGGGTAGTTGTTAAGAATGCTTAATACAGACAGAATAGTTCTACGGTGTAAGACTTCATTACCAGAAGAGAAGTAAATAAAATTCGTATTCATAAGAGCTAATATTTATGAGCCACTATGGCAGAGGGTTGGCCTGTAAGAGTGATTGTTTTTGTATGAAAACCAAACTCTTTGAAAGACATCTCTATCTGCTTATCACTAATGTATTCATTGTGTACCTCCATGATACAATAGCGCACCTGAGGTAAAAAAGAGTGTAGATGTGCTTGATCATTGAATAAAGTTTTTTCGGCACCTTCAATATCTATTTTTAATACGTCAACGACAGCTACTTGTAAGTCATCCAAAATTTCTGGAATAGTACAGGTAGCAACGGAGTCAATTACTTCATCAGTGGTGCCCTCTACCATAGTATGAAATCCATCGTTCGAGTAGTCTATTCTTCTTAGAGCAAGGGTGGTTTTTTCATTCCAGAGGGCTTTTCTGTATACTTTTACTTTATCATTAATACGATTAAGATTGATGTTTTTTTGTAGCATAGAGTAGTTAGAAAGCTCAGGCTCTATGCATATAATAGTGGAATGAGGAAAAAAAACCTGAAAAAAAATACAAGAGCAACCAATATTTGCTCCTGCATCTATCACTAGGTTCACTTTTGAAGAAGACGTTTGGATTTCTTCTATGTATGAGGTATAATCATCGCTGATAAAAAAACCTTCAAAAACTAACAAATCTCTTGTGTATTTTCTTACCAAAAACTTTGCTCCATGCGGGAGACCTTCTATTTGAATGATATTTCCTTCTTGAAGTGATAGCAAGTAATTTTTGTCAGTACAAGCAATTACAAAGATGAGGACTCTATGCAACACTGGATTATTTATCACCAACTGTTTAGTGATAAAAAAATGATAAAGGATATAGAAGAACTCCTTGAGAGAACAAACTTTATAGAGGTTGAATAAGCGTTTAAAGATTTTCATAGTATTTTCTTAAATGTTCTCCAAGCATTTTGTAGGAAAGCTGTGTCGTTGTATAGTTCTTTTAACCGCATACGAAAATAAGGAAAAAGTTTTGAAAATGAGAAATCCTGAATGTGGTTATGTTTTCGTTTGGGTGATTGGTAAAGATAATACTTGTATAGATAGCGATATCTATTGGCGCACAAGAAACTCCAAGGTCGGCTCAAGGTAAAGTGTATAATCGTAATTTCTTGTAAATACTGCTTCAAATATTTTTTGGAAGTACTTTTAGGAAGATGGGTGTACATCAAATTGTACGTTTTGGGTAGTATACGGCATTTCTCAATTAATACATTATTGAGCGCATCCTGATCTACATAGATGATTTTCTCTGGATGGTCATTTAAAAATTGAATTGTTTTTTCTGAAATAGAAAGCGTATTCCATCGTTGCATATCAATTAACATTACCCCAGAATTAAAGTAATCCTTGCGCATATGTAGGTCAAAATAAGGATTAATACCCACATAAGGATCTTTTACAGCGCCCAAGGGCTGGTTTTGTAGATCTGTCTTGTACAAGGCCTCGATAGCCCCAACTACGATTGTATCTGTATCTAAGTAGAGAATTCTTTTGACAGAAGCATCTATGATTAATGGGAAAAAGATTTTATAATAGACTGAAGTGTTCCAGTGATTTAAGGTGACAAAATGAGCGATATCACTTTCCGCAACTGTATAGAAAAGAATATTACTATTGTTTTCTTTAATGAATTTTTTAATGATAGCCTTTTCTGTCTCAGGTACTTTACTAGTGATACAGTGAAACTGGAAAGTGCTATTAGGATTATTATGGAAGATAGAGCTTACTAGCGCATAAAATGGTATGAGATAGTTGTCGTCAAATGCAATAGCAAGATGTATTGTTATTTCTTGTAAATCCTTCGTTTTAGCCAATACAATGTGTTATTGAGGTAATAGATAATATCTCCTTTAAATAACATGATTTTTCCGATACCTAGGAGTCCTTTCAGTAGGTTCTTCTGATAGATGTCATCAAAGTAGTACTTTGCAAAAGTACGATAATAAGACTTTCGATCAATGTCTACTTGTAAGTGTTTTTTGGCAAGCATCGGAAAATCGTAGCTTAATTTTAGTTCCACTACTTGACTACTTACCCCATCTTCTCCGAGTTCGGTAAAGTACAAGTCTACGAACTTTTTTTGCACATTTGGATGATCAATTACCTTAATAAAAAAATGAATATCAGCCCCAATCATATATTTCAAACTATATTTTCCAAAAGTCTCAAACAACTTTTTTCTGATAAAGGTACCTTGATGATGCATGTAACGATGCACAAAAGGCGTTTTCCAGTCTTGTTTTCGAACCAATGTAGGAATATAGGCTTCTCCACACTCATAGGTTTGGTACCGTACCTTGCCGTAGATCAAATCTAGGTTTTGGACATCAAGTTGGGAAAAGATTTTTTGGCATACTCCCTCAAGAAGTATATCGTCAGCGCCTAAAAAAAATAACCATTCACCTTGTGCAAGGGTAATCCCCTTATTCATGGCATCGTATATTCCTTTATCTTTTTCTGAGCGCCATTTTATGTGTGGGTATTTTGCTGCGTACTCTGCTAAGATAGAAAGCGTTTGGTCGTTGGATACACCATCAATAATAAGATGTTCCAGAAATGGATACTGCTGCTGGGCTACACTCTCTATGCAATCTTTGAGGGTTTCTTGTGCGTTGTAAGTAGGTGTAATAATGCTGATGGTAGGATACTGCATAAATACTAGAGCTGTTGGATAATATTCATAAATGACTTTCCAAAACGAGAAACACTTTCTTTATAAGAAGACTGAACCCTTGGAAGTTGTTGTGTGAGCGCTTTTTGTAGAATATCAGCTAACGGCGCAGGACGGTGCGGGTCAAAAAAAGTAGCTTCTTCCTTACTAACTTGCTCAAAGTGTACTGCAAGATTTGATAAAATAATAGATTGATTCATCGCTTTGGCATCTTCTACCACCGTGCTCCAGCCTTCAAACAAAGAGGGCTGTATAATAGCCCTAGCAGCACTCATAAGTTTGAGTTGTTCTTTTCTATCAATAAATCCTAGAAAACGCACGTAGTCTTCAATCTGGTACTCTTGAATCATTTCTTTTAAACTTGGAAAATAGGCTGGATTCCGATAGTCGCGCTCCTTGCCAGAAAAAGCGACTGTACATTTGACTTGTTTATTTTTTAATATTTTTAAAGCCTCTAAGATAACCTTTTGATTCTTATGCGCCCAAAACTGATTGGGGGAGAAGAAATAGACGTCAGGAAGTTGGTACTTTTGCCGTAGTGCCTCTATGGATAAATCTTGATACACAGGATGCGTAACAGCAAAGTTGAGAATAAAAGTCTTATTTTGGTGATGTGGGTATAATCGCTGAAAATCTGTTAAGGCATCTTTGCTACTGAATACAATCGAGGCTTTGGCTTGTACCAAGGCTTCTTGGTAGCTTTTTCTTTGCTGGAGCTCTTCTTCGGAGAAAAAGTGAGGGAGGTGTGCCTCTTGAAAATCAGGTATCCAATAGAGCTTACTCCTAAGAGGAACGTGCTTCAAATAGCTTTTTTCCCAAGCAAGAAATAATATATCTAACGACTGGGCACTTGGAAGTTTTTCAATGAGATTATTTCCTAGTAAACCTCTACTAGCCTTATTGATAATTCTTTGAAAAATATTGTACTTGATATCTAAAGGTTGCAATGCCAAGTGAGGGTATTGAGTAAGTTGTGATAAAGCATCAAAGTCTTTTTTATCAAAAGTAAGGATTTGCAGTCTTGGCTTTTCAGTATCAGGTAATGTATTGAGTGCCTGTATTAAATTTTGAGTATAGTAGTTGCCTGCAATCCAGCTCTCACCATAGGTATAAATAAGTCCTATTCTTTTTCTCTTAGCCATTGGGTATAAATCTTTAATCCGTCTTTTAGTGTGGTGACAGGTGTAAAACCTAATGCTTTTATCTTTGAGATGTCTGCCTGCCAGTTGTTAGGGTCTCCAATTTTTTGTTTTCCAGAAAACAAAAAGGATTTGTTTGGGCAGAAGTGCTCAAAAAATAGCTGTACTGCCTCTTTGATTTTAATTTCTTGACCACAAGCTACATTAAAAATATCCCCCTCAAAGGCAGCTTTTTCAATTACAAGTTCAATGATCTGTACCAAATCATTGATAAATATGAAGTCCCTGCTTTCTTCGCCCGTACCATATAGCGCTACTTGATCTTGCTGAAGCGTTTTTTGGTATAAATCCCAAAAGAGCTGTTTAGTCAAGCCATCTCCATAAGCAGAAAATACACGCAAGCTACAGGTATGTAAACCAAAAAACTTATGGTATTCTGCTAGTAAGTATTCGCTTTGCAACTTATGAAAGCCATAAGGAGAAAGAGGTTTGGTCGGGAAATCTTCAGCAATCGGTAGCCTACTTGGATTCCCATACACGGCAGCACTTGAAAAATTGATGAACTTACAAGTTGGGTTGTGTTTACGAATAGCTACCAACAGTTTATTCACATTATGTACATTGAGCTCAAAGTCTACTTCTGGGCTTTCAAATGAAAAGCCGACGTGGGCAGAGCCAGAAGCATTTATACAAACGTCGAAGCTGTTTTCTTCGAAAATAGCTTCAAAGTGGCAATGTTCTTTAGTAAGTTGGTAATAACGATGATGCGCATTGGTGTGTATATCTGCCTGCCATACCTCCTTTCCTTTCTGTGTGAAGTGACGTACACAGTGTTGACCTATAAAGCCTTTAGCACCAATAATAATTATTTTCATCTTTTTCTAGCCATATAAGAATACATCCTACCAGGTACGACCATTTCATCCAATGCCTTTCCTACTTTTTTATCCAAATAAGTATCATACAAGGTAAATACAAAGGGAAGACCTGCCAAAAATCCGATTTTACTTTTTAAATGCTTTTTTCTCTGCGTTTTTATCTGTAGTAAGCGTTGGGCTATTTCTTCTTTGGTAGAGGGAGAAAAGTTAAGCAAACTCTCGAAATGCTTGTACTCTTTTAAAAATACCAGCCCTGATTGTTCCATAGCATTTCTGTAAGCTTGTGGAGAAAAGGCATTTTCTCCTCCATAAAACTTTTGAAGAGGATGCGTTTCTAATAACCAAGCTTTGTCTTGTGGGTCAAACACTACGTGGTCTCTTACAGCTAGCAGTAAGCCTCCCTTTTTGAGTACTCTTGCTGCTTCTGCCAAAAACTTTTCCAAATGATTGGCGTGGTGCATGGCTTGCCTAAAATAAACAATATCAAACCGATTGTCTTCAAACTGAATATTTTCGGCAAAAGCTTCAAATACTTCGATGTTTTGTAATTGGTAATGCTGCTGGAGTTGTCGAATTGCTCCAGCGCCAATGGTAGGGCTAGGGTCTGGCTCTACTGCTGTTACAGTATAACCCTCAAGCGCAAAGGAGATGGCACTAATACCATTCCCACAACCAATATCTAAAATGGTTTGTGCATTGGGTTGGTGATGCTTTAGAAGACGAATGGTTTCTGCATACTCTTCACTTTCCCTAAAGCGCCTTACGTTAAGAGGGAGGTCTTCTTCAAAATAGGCTTTTTCGACCAGGTCTTGATAGGCAGGTTGTGTTCTGATGTATTGTATAGTCTCTTCCCAAGTCATTTAGGTTTTGTTAAAGGCAATACAACAAATACTTCTACAATGGGCTGCACCATCGTCACCTTTTCCGCGCCCCGTATGCGGATTATAAGAGACAATATTCTTGCAATCCTCTTGAGAGCAAGCGATCCACCCCGCTGGTAAATAACGAAAGAAAGATAACTGGCTGCTGCCTTGTTGATTGAGTAAGGTCAAAGCCTTTGCTAGCATTTCATCGTCAAATTGCTGAAAGAAACCGTGGTTTTCAAACTTGCCGAATGGAAAAGTAAGTAACAAGGTTCCTTGCGGTTTGAGGACTCTCAGTAGCTCTTCCAGCGCTTTTAGGTATTCATACGATTTTTCCTCTTTCTGTGTATGATGTTGTACTTCGTAGCCATATATGCTGTTATCCATGTCAATATGCTCAATGGTAGACTGAGAAACGATATAGTCAAAGTATTGGCTCTTGAAGGGGATATCTCTAAGATCAGCATAGACATAAGATATTCTCTTTTGAGGGTAACTGGGCGATTCTGGCGCATAGGTGAGAATGCTCAATTCTTTATTCTCAATCTGTGGATGATTGACGATGAAGTCAAAATTGAAAGTAGAACCTGCATCTAATAACCGTACTTTCGAGGTTGGCAATCGGCTGAATAGCCAAGCGTATTCTACAATACGCTCATCAAGTTTGTAACCATATTGAGGCGGAACCTCGTCTTTTTTGAAAGCGGCTAAAGTAGCTGTATCTGAAATGACTTGTGTGATTTGCTGATTTTTATACTGCACATAACCAGGCGACCAAGGCACCCTACCACTTTTCAAATAATGATCTACAAGGAGTATTTGCGCTTTTTCTGCCTTTTGGGCGCTGTAGTTACGGTAATATTGAAGTAATTTTTTCATCATTATCCTTCAAAGCAGGCTATACAGTGTGTAATATAATGAATCTGCTCGAATGTCAGCGAAGTAAATATGGGTAAAGATAATATCTCTTTCGAAAACTGATAGGCGTTTGGAAAATCTTGTGGTTGATAATGGTAAAATTTGTAACAAGGTAAAAAGGGTAACGCAGTGGGATAGTGAATAGCCGTTTGTATTCCTCTTTCATGAAGGTAGTGCTTGAGGCGGTCGCGCTGTTCACTTCTAACTACATACAGATGAAACACATGAGAGTAGTCCTCGTGGCGAGTGAGAGGCACTTGTACATGACCCTTCTGTAAAAGTGTATTATACTGTTTTGCGTGTTGTATTCTTTTTTCTATCCACTGATCCAAATGACGCATTTTGACGTTGAGGATAGCTGCTTGCAAGACGTCTAAGCGGCTATTTCTCCCAATAAGCGTATGGTCGTGCTTGGTGAGCTGCCCGAGATTACCCAAACGCCTAATAGTTTCAGCCATTTCTGGATGATTAGTCAGTATGGCACCTGCATCACCATAGGCACCGAGATTTTTGGTGGGATAAAAGCTAAAAGTAGCTATATCCCCCCAAGTACCTACCTTTTTTCCCCTGATATGGGCTCCGTGGGCTTGTGCACAGTCTTCTATTACTTTTAGTTGGTATTGTTGTGCGATCGCCATGAGTTGAGGCATATCTACAGGTTGTCCGTATAGATGTACAGGGATGATAGCCTTCGTTTTTGGGGTTATTTTTTCTTCTAACTTTGTAACATCAAGCGTAAAGTAAGCGTCTACATCAACAAAAACAGGAGCGGCTCCTAGGCGACTCACTGCACTTGCCGTAGAAATCCAAGAAAGGGCAGGTATAAGCACCTCATCACCTCGTGTAATTCCTAAGGCTTCTAAGGCTATTTCTAGTGCATCTGTTCCATTGGCACAGGCTATACAATACTGACTGCCTATATATTGGGCAAATTTCTTTTCAAAATTTGTAATCACCTCTCCTCCAATAAAGTGACCTTTCTGTAAAACTACTTGTATAGTTTCCTGAATTTCATTTTGGAGTTGCCTGTATTGCGCCTCTAAATCAACAAAAGGAACTTTCATAGGCTACCGTCGAAATCTATTAATCAATTTTTTCAATAAACTAGGTGAGTGATGAGTGGAAGGCTTAGAAAAATATTCTAAAAATAAATGATAGTACAGTAGGTTAATTACCTCTTTCTTTTTAATAGTCATGGGTTGTTGATGAACTTGCTGCTGAATATCATCATTACCGCAGTTTTCGCCGCTCCCATCTAGTCCAATATTTTTGACTAATGATTGTGTAGGAAACAGACCCAGTCCTCCTCTCACAAACACACTGTAGTACCAACGTATTGCCCAAGACTTAGGGTTGTCGAGCATCGTACTGTAGTCGAAGTCTGCTAGATTAAAGCGCCTGCTCAGATGGGTACTATTTTGTATGACCATTTTATGAGAAGGGTTTTCTTCAAATGCTTGCCATTTGTTAGCCCAAGTGGCCCATCCCCAAGAGCTCGTACCCAAAGGACACAAAAAGGTATCGACTTCTTCGATCCCAAGTGGAAACTGATAGGCATTGATAGCATACACGTTAGCCACCTCTCGGTAGGTATTGAGACCATCATTACAGTATTGTAAAAAATAGGGGGAGGTCAGCAGGTCATCTTCTAGAACGATCACACTGCCATGTTGGTTGACAATGTTTGTTACACCATCAATTACGTTGGCGGCTAAGCCATAGTTTTTCTCTCTAAGAATGGTATGGACGGCTTTACATCCTTTAATGCTATGAATAATGCTCCTAACAGCCGCTATTTTGTGCTGCTCATCATCGGTAGCATTTTCTTTAGCACCATCTGCATACACGTACAAGATAGTATCTTTAAACAGTGTATTTTGTGCAAGCGCTTCGAGCGTTTGTTGTGTGTGCTGAGGACGATTGTACACAAATAAAACAACGGGCGCAAAAGAAGCCATAAATTATCTTTTTGGTGGATGCTCTTCTAAAAGAGAAGCTAATTTAGCCTGAATAAATGGCTTATCAAACGCAATGTACCTTTCCTCCTCGGGTTGAAAGTATTTTTCCTGCTGGAGGATCAAATCTAATAACTCTTGCTTGTTTTCTGTATAATAGAAAATCTTTTTATCAACATAGCTTTTCATCGCATCGTACCCATTTTTATGGATAAGAATGGTAGGGACGTCAAAGGCTAATGCTTCGTAAGCAACCGTCGACCAGCAAGTGATTTGTACATCTATTAGCTTAAATAAAGTATAAATAGGGAGCTTGTTGGCTTCCTCAATATTATAATGCTGGGAAGGTACGTCACTTAATATTTCTACTACTTTACTCTTCTCGTGAAGAAAACGTGGGTGTAGGCGAATAAACCAGTAAATATCTGTACGTGTTTGCATGGCTTCTAGCAGATAATCAGGTATCGTAGAAAACTGTAGTGCCACTAACACAACCTTTTTGTACTTTTGTAAAGAAGAGGTGAGTTGCTTGTGTTTCTCATTTTTGAGAGGATGATGCACTTGATACCCTAACCAAGGATTTCCACCTACTACCACGCGATGGCGCTTGCTTTTTCCTGCCCACTGCTCAATTCTAGCTACGTTAGCCTTGCTCCACATCCAGAAGAGCTGAGGAATTACTTCGTAGCCTTCTGCTGGATACTGATGCCAATGGCTATACATAAAGTGATAAGCGCCCTGCTGTCCGTGTTGAAGTTCTACTACTTTGATACCACATTCATTGGCGGCCAAGGTAAGTGCAAAGGCATAGTCGTGATAAAAACAACAGAGAAAAATGAGCCGAGGGTTAAACTGCTTCAGCATTCTTACAAAATGCTTCTTGTAAAGAAGTATGCGTTCTAGTTGCTCTACCAGCACCTCTTCAGTAACTGGATAAGTTATACCCATTTGTTGAAGAGTTGCAGTAAAAGTACTCCATTCACGAACAGTAGACCTACGCCGTAAGCCTAATTTGAGCAGAACGAGTTGTTGGTAAACCTCGTAATCAACCCTCGTCAAAACATCGTCTATGTATACACTCTCGCCAAATTTCTCTTCTTTTAAGAAGTGCCCATCCGTAAACTCAATGATTTTAAAGTGATATCCTTGGGCGAAGTGCGCCAAACTGTTCGAAAACTTACTAAAGTATTTTCCTTGTACTATTTCTTTACGCTCATTGGGCTTACAGAAAAAAAGTATATCGGTAGGTGAGGCGGTAGCGTAGCTTTGCCAAGATTGTTCGTTGGCTGCTGCCACGGATGCTTTTACTTTTTGATAGATTTGATGGCTTTCCTTAAGCCTATACCTTAAGTCGCGCAAGGAATACAGTTCTTTTTTACTTTTTTGCGGGGTAATACGGCTACTCGGGCTACTAAGCATTTGTGCCAAACTAACTCTGCAAATCGGCCAAATCTTGAGTTGCTTGTAGGTCAATGTTTGTACAGGAAAGGCTTGTTCAATCTTATTGATTGTCTCGACAGTTTCGCGCAGGGTCATGACTCTGTAAATTGCCTTAGTGCTTTGGCTACTTTACCTACTTCAACACTCCAGTGGGTAGGGAAACTGAGTCCTTTTGCCGATAGTAAGTGGCTATTGATGTTGGAGAAAGAGTAGGGGGTATAAATAGGCATGGCACTTAATGGATAAAAGAATGGGCGAACATCAATGCCATTAGAACGCATCAGCTTCATAAAAGCAGTTTTATCTTCTTGCTCATATAAGGCACTCACCAGCCAAACTGTTTTTTCTCTATCGGGTAATTTTTTTTGAAAAGTAAAAAGATTGGTTGCTTCAAATTGCTCCTTATAGGCTTCTTCGAGCTCGTTTCTATAGGTAATAATAGGCTCTATTCTCTCTAGTTGAGCACAGCCAATAGCCGCCTGCATATTGGTCATTCTATAGTTAAAACCTACTTCCTCGTGCCAGTAGCGTTTTTGCTTGTTCATGCCGTGGTCGCGTAATATTCTCATACGCTCAGCCAGCTCAGTTGAGTCAGTGATACACATCCCTCCCTCTCCGGTAGTGATTACTTTATTGGCAAAGAAAGAAAAAGTCGCTATATCACCGAAGGAACCTACCTTTTGTCCTTTATACGCAGCGCCGTGGGCTTCTGCAGCGTCTTCTATAAGAAATAACCGATGCGACTCGCAAAGTGCTTTAATAGCATCAATTTCGCAGGGTTGCCCGTACAAGTGTACGGCTATCACTGCTTTTGTCTTTGGAGTAATGGCCTTTTTGATCTCCTCGACGCTGATACACCAATCATCTAAGTTTACATCTACGATTACAGGAGTAGCGCCTGCATGTAATACTGCATTGATGGTAGCAGCAAAGGTGAGGTCTGGTACTATCACCTCATCTCCTTTTCCTACACCAAGGGCTGTTAAGGCTAAATGAATGGCTACTGTACCGTTTGCAGTGGCTACTCCTTCTCTGACACCACAGTAGGCAGCAAACTCTTCCTCAAAACGGTTGATATACGCTCCTTGACTAGAAATCCAAGAAGATAAAAAAGCATCTGTAAGATATTTCAATTCGTTGCCTTGGTTGAGGTCAGGAACTGCGACGGGTAGATGCATACGCTTGTCTATTTGTATGTAATCTACCAGCTCGAACTGGTCATTGACAATAGGAATGATACGAATTTTATCGTTGGTTCTACTGATAATTTCTTCTAATGACTCTCCCGCAGTTGCATGTACAAACTGGTTAAGAGAAATATCTTTTAAGGAATCGTCTAGGTTACAGCCTTCTAAAAGCCAGCGCCTAAAGTCTCCATCAGTCACAACACCACAGAGTTTATTTTGTGCATCGAGGACAAAAGCAATGCCGGCTGGAGGAGTGGCATTGATCGCTGCTAATACTTTACGAAGTGAAGCGCTATTAGATACTGTAGAAGATGCTAGTTTAGTGACCATTGGCAATCAGTAAAATATTTTCATAGGAGCTTATAAGAGCGTTTATCTCTTCGTATACTTCAAGTGTGATGATTTTGTTTTCCCAAGAAAGTTGTTGAAGCTGCTCGTAGAGCTTACTACCTTTTCTAAGTGCTTGGTTGGTATCAAACCAGCCATCATTATCACTCACGTGTATATAGTCACTCAGATGATGTAAATGTAATAATTCTTTCTCAAAATCTAGTCCTAACACGTTCGTACTTACTTTTAGATGGGCAACATCAAGCAGTAGCTTGACTGCGGTTTGTTGGTATAATAGCTCGTAGTCTTCTTGGCAAGTAAGAAAAAGAGGATTTGCTGGTTGATAGGTATGTGCATTAGCCTTTGAGAGTACGTTGTTTTCAACGTATAAATTAAATGCCTCGCCTGCGTATGCTTGTAGGTGCTTAAGTGTCTCTAAAAAGGTACGATAAGCCGTTTTTTCATCAAATAGAGGTAGCTTATCTAGCTTTTTACCAACTTGGTCTAAAGGAATATCCAGCCTAAAGCCTGCGTGAAATCCATATCTATCAATCCCTAGTTGCTTCGAAAGGTCAATGGCTTCTTTTATATGTGCCACACTCATTTGATGGATTTTATCGTTCAAAGAGGCGATGTTGAGTACAAAAGGAATAGGTGGAGGCGGGAAGTAGTTGTGTAGTAAGAAATTAATACCGTGTTTCGATCGTAGCCCAATCAAATCTTGTACTAAGTGCGGGTAGGGAGTTGTACCACCAGACAGTTCTATGTTTTTAAAGCCTGCCTGATAAAGTCGTTCAATCGCCTCTTTAATGGTGTTGGCTTTTACGCAGGAAGAAGATACAAAAATCATAAACCTATTTAATTTTCTTTGCTGGATTACCTACATACACACCTGCAAAAAGGATATCGCTTACTACCACGGCGCCTGCACCCACCGTTACGTCGTTTGTAATCATAATGGTAGGATTGATGACAGCGCCTGCACCAATAAGACAACCATCACCTATTTTAACTCTTCCACAAAGTATAGCGCCTACCGCTATATGATTGTGCGATCCGATATGGGTCTCGTGTTCTAAGATGCAACCTGTATTGAGAATGTTGTTATCACCCACTATTACTTCATTATTCATTAAAGCATTGGCATAAACTTGATTCCCTTTGCCAAGTGTTACTCTTTTTTCAATGATAGCACGAGGATGAACAAGGGGTGTTTTGATAGCCTGCTTATAAAATTGCTCCCAAAGTACCTTACGTTTACTATTATCTCCAACAGCCAATAGTACACTGGTCTCAGTTTTTACAGCACTCTCAGCACCGCGTAGTAAGTAACCACAAATATACTCTGTTTTATCGCTGGTGTAGGTAGCATCATAAATACCTTCGATCTCATAGTTGAGATGCTCTGCCAGGTTAATGACTGCACGGCTATGACCACCCGCTCCAATTATACCTACTCTCATGGTAAGTCGATAATTTCGTCCTTTTTAAAGTCCTTGTGTGCCTTTCTATGGACAAGATCATCAAAGTATAGCGGTGAAATTCCTACACCTCCTGTTCTTTTAGCAACGAGGTTGTCTTCTGTGAACAGTTCGCCTTGTTTAATAGCTCTATTGGCAACCAGTGCTTTCTGTAAAGTGGTGCGGGTTTTCAATTCTGAAAGCGTCGGTTTTTTAATATCACTTCCTAAATATACCTCTACTTGCCTGATAGCCTTCACAAATGCTTTGAGTTCCTCAGGAAAGAGAGAGGCATTATGGTCGGGACCCTTCAGTGTCTTATCTAGCGTAAAGTGCTTTTCAATTACTTTGGCACCCATCGCTACTGCATAAGGAGAAGCACCAATTCCTACGCTATGGTCGGAGTATCCTAACAGTACATCAAAGTGTTGCTTGAAAGTGTGAAGTACGTTCAAGTTAGCTTCTCTATCGTCAATAGGGTAGTTAGCCGTACATTGTAGTAAAATAATTTGATCATTGAGGGGAAGGAGGGTATGGAGTACTTGTGTTATCTCAGCAAGGAAGGTCATGCCTGTAGAGAGGAGAATAGGCTTTTGCCTAGCTGCTACTTTTTTGAGAAAAGGGAGGTTGGTAGTATCGGTAGAGGCAATTTTATAAGCGGCTAAGTCAAGGCTATCAAGCTCTTGTAAGCTTTGCTCATCAAAAGGGGTAGTCAGAAAGATAATGCCTTTTTTTTCGCAATAAGCTTTTAGTGCTGCGGTTTGTTGAAGAGAGATTTCAAGCTTTTTAAGCATATCGAATTGGCTCTCTGCTTGATCGGTTGTTTTTTGTTGATAAGGAGCTTTCTCAACATCCTTTAGAATAAGATGCTCTGTACGAAATGCTTGGAATTTTACCGCATCAGCTTCTGCTTCAACTGCTACATCGACCAGTTGCTTGGCTACTTCCATATCTCCTCCGTGATTGACGCCTGCTTCAGCAATAATGAAGGTGGGCGCGTGAGAATGAATGGCTTTATTTTGAATTTTTATCATCTTGTATGTCAGATTGTTATGCCGATAGATCAGCCTCTGTAATGTTATCAAACTTTTCAAGCGCTCTCGCTACTTTTTTTCCAATTACCTTGTGTACTTGAGAGGGAGACAAACCGTTTTCAGCATTTCTAATGAAGATAATATCTTCTTTTTTAATTTCCACACCAGCAGCCAATGCTTTATTAGCAACAATACTTTTTTTCTGAAAGGTACGGTAGTTAAGGTCACTTTCTGTAAGGGGCTGTAGTAAAGGAGCACCTAGGGCTTTTTCAGCAAACCTCACTCTCTTTACATAGTCGATCCACTCCAAAGGTTCCAAGGCTGCCTGATAATCGATGCCTTTCTCAGCCCTATCTAGTGTAATATGTTTTTCTAAAAGTACAATATTGTGGCTCACAGCTAGTAAGTCAACTGTCTGAGCAAAAGGGTTACTAGCATCCGTGTGATCGGCGTAGCCTACAGGTAAGTTAAATACATTTTGGAGAAGTTTGATACGGGCTATGTTAAGGTCTTCAATAGCGGTAGGAAAATTCTGTACCCCGTGCATAAGGATTACATTTTCTAGCGCCCCATTTTGTTCTATCAACTGTACCGCCCTAACGATCTCTTCCATAGTAGAAGCACCTGTCCCTAAAGTAAAAGGAATACCCGCTTGGCAGACGCCTTTTAGGATGGCGGGATGAGAGAGGTCAGAGGAGTTGATTTTAATACCATCTACCCCCAATTTGACGGCCAGTGCTAAGCTGGAGGTGTCGTAAGTACAAGCCCAAACGTCAATGTCCTTGTCCTTTCCGTATTGAAAGAGCGCTTCCCACTGTTGGTGGTTGAACTCTATTTTCTTCAGTACATCATAGACATTATGATGTGGTGTGACGACGTGGTCAGCAACAAAGAATTGAAGTTGAACGGCATCAGCCTTTGCTACTACAGCAGCATCAATAATTTTCTTTGCTTTCTCAAAATCACCATCGTGGGCACAAGCCATCTCGGCAATGATGTATATAGGTTTAGTTGTCATGAAACTCTAACTTATCAATATAATTTAATGCTTTAAAAACTCCCTATAACCAATTATTACGCGCCAAAACTTTTTTCAATTCCTCAGTATCACTTTCAGAAACCTCTGGAAAAGGTGGACGCTCGAAAGCGGGTAATAATCCTTTAAGCGCAATAGCCATTTTCAGAGAAGGATGCCACCCCATAGGAACTACTTCACTGAAATAGGGTTGTTCTACCTCATAAACAATCTTGTGCGCTTGCTCGTAGTTTTTAGCCTGCATCGCGGTAAAAAAATCTATTTCGAGCTGAGGGAAGAAGTTCCCAATACCTCCTAAGAAAGCCTCTGCACCATACCAGTAGTCGGTAAGGTAGCGGCTCATCCCACCACCAGCTCCTATAATAAGTGCTTCCTTGCCAAAGCTTTTAAGAATACTCTTTGAGTAGGCTGGATTCAGCGCTTCTTCTTTCATCCCCACTATATTGGGTACTTCCAAGAGCCTACGTAACAAATCA
>ERZ1740058.408-NODE-408-length-33509-cov-8.643421_pt1 | contig 33509 bp, 28 predicted proteins | sample MGYA00581745_ERZ1740058 | MGnify/ENA primary metagenome ERZ1740058 (study PRJEB43018, sample SAMN04849742) | marine metagenome | isolation source: floating plastic debris | place: Pacific Ocean | collected 2008-08-30 | study: EMG produced TPA metagenomics assembly... | reverse complement strand
TGCCGTCCGAGTGAAGCGATCGCGTTGCAGTGGAAGCACATCAGCGACTTTGTACACTTTGAGCAAGCTGTTACCTTCGGCGAACATGGTCTTGCCTTAAAGAAAGGACTCAAGACGCAGGAGAAGCGACGGTTTCGAATCAATCGACAGCTGTCAGATATTCTTGCTGCGGTCAGAACAGAAGATGCCAAAAAGGACGACTATATATTTCCTAGCCCTGAAGGAAAATTCATAGATTTTAATAATTTCCGCAACCGGGCTTGGAAATCCATCTTAAAAAAAGCAGAGATTCCCTACCGCAAGCTCTATCAAACCCGTCACACATTTGTCACCCTGTGTCTTGAAGCAGGTATTGATGCCAAAGACGTGGCCAGACTGGTTGGCAACAGCCCTGAGGTCATTTACCGACACTACGCGGGCAATAAACGCGATTTGCAGGTGCCTGAGCTATAGAGCGCCTGTTGTCGATCCCTTCCTAAATTTGCTATTACTGGGATAAGTTCTCCTGTACTAACGGCCTGCCAAGCTTCCCAAATTCTCGTAGGAAGATTGGCAATGTTTCATTTCGTTGATAAACACGCCATGGCGAAAGTCACTGGCGTTAGTCCACACACCTTGAAACGTTATCGCTTACAAGGTCATCTCATTGAAGGTATCCACTGGATCAGAATCAATTCCCGTTGTATTCGCTATAACCAGGAACTCACGCAGGACTGGTTTTCGAACCGCCACGATCCGTCTGCTCACTTGCAAGCGATCGAGGTGTATCTGGCTAGTAAAGTAGGGAAGAAAAAAATTAGGCAAGCGAGAGTCGCCTGATTTTCTATTGAACGGATACAGCAACCGTCTGATGCATAACTTGCAGAGGTACTGTTCGACAGGAGATAGCCTGCGGCTAATTTGAGCAGTCACTTTTCAGGAAATTTGTGCAGGCAGAAAACAACAGAATGTTCTTTTCTAGTATCTGCTGCTGAAAGACGTCAGGTAGTCTTGCCCAATCTTGTAGATCAACCAGGACCGGAATGCTGCTTTCCCTAATATCTGACTGGATCTTGACCAGGTTAGAGCAAGGTATTGCAGGGGTTTTGGGGTGGCGTAACACTAAATCTAAATCGCTTCCAGCATGAGCTGTTCCGTTGATGCGACTGCCATATACCAAGACGTCATAGTCACATGCATATGCTTGGAATATGTCTTCAAGATCTTTACGCCATGGCGGCGGTATATCAAGCATCGCGGTTGCTTTCTGAAAAACGCTCACCAAGTATAGAAGAGAGCGTTCGAGCATCTCCAATGAAACTTGGCAGCAGTTTCAACGTGTCTTCGGCAAAGCCTTGACCGTAGTCATGAGCTGTTGAATTCCGATTATCTCGATAAGCACACCATCGTTCAACAGCATCAATATCCATTAAGCCATGCTTACCGGCATGACGTAGCAAGTCCTTGTAGAAGAGCTGATCGATATTGCGAGGGCTACCACCATAGGATTTGAGAGCACGACGGAGAAGTTTACCGGAAGTCTCAAGGGTTAGCTCGAATCCTTTCACAACCGCATTTCGAAATACTTCGTACTGAATGCTGTCCGTAGGAGTTGCTTGCAATAAATTCAACGAAGATTCCAGAGTGTTGATACAGCGATCAAGATGATTTGTGTTGATGATCATATACATTCTTTCTAGCCATACGAAAATATAGCCACCAAAAATTTAAGCCCTCTCGTCGATATGCTCTTCAAAAAGGGCCTCTATTTCAATAAGTAAGCTTTCAATGCGTTCAACCTTATTTTGATCCTGCCAAACATTTGATTTGGCAGCTATTTTTCGCGCAATTGCTAACCGACTTAGAATACTTCGTGTTACAGATGTTTGCGTAATCCTTTTTTCAGCGCGAGCCTCCTTAACTCTTTGTTGAATTTCACGAATTGGCCAATCATTATCAAGCGTTTGTCTCAGCAGCTCTTTTCTCTTGAAATCATCTTTGATCTTATTTATTTCAATTGCTTTTGTATAACTAAGTCTTCCACTAAGGTGGGCTTCTCGCAAATCTTCAGGCAACTTTAGAAGCAATAAATTCCTGCTTCTAAATGCTTCTATGGACATCCCTAGGTTATCAAGAATAGAGCAAATCTTTCCAAGGCTACTGTCCGGTGCAACGTTGTTCCGCGTGAGTCTGTCTGGGTGACCTTCTGTACGAATAATAGTGATTGCCTCATCACGACTTAGCTTTAATTTAAGACTGATGAAATCAAGAACACCTTCCGTTTCTTCAAGCTTACTGAGGTCTTCACGCACTAGATTTTCAACCAGAGAGAATTCTAGTGCCTGCTCATCACTATAATTGGCAATAATACAAGCTATCTCTTCAATGCCCGCTGCTTTGGCAGCCCGATATCTGCGTTCTCCGGCAATAATTTCATAATCTCCCTGCTCAAGAGGTCGGACGTTTACACTGCCCTTAAATCCATGTTGTTGAAAGGATGCAGCTAACTCTGATATTTTTTGAGGATCAAAAAAACGACGGGGTTGCCATTTTGCTGGAGTAAGTTTATTGAGCGAAATCCATTTGATCTGTGTACCATTTAATTCTGAGTCTTGATCAGAATCAAGGAAACTATCAAGAACATCCATATTTAGAGGAGAAAAATCTGAGTTCTTATTTTTTGTTCTCATGACATCATTTCCAATTCATTAGCAACCTTATCAAGGGCATCAACAGCATCAAGTTTTGGGGAATAAAGAGAAATTGGCACATGAGCTTCTGAAGCATTCGCTATATCAGTTCTGCGCGGAATATACGGAAAGAGAACAGCTTTTGAGAAACTACGATGAGTTTTAACTCGATCGTAAATAGTATGAATTGTTCTCAAAGCTCGTTTTCCTTGCATCGTCTCAGTAAACATGGTGGGAATAATGCCAGAAATTATTAAATCAGGATTAGCCTTAGAAAGCATCTCAGAAATTGTTCTTAGGAGAAGCATTGTCCCTTCAACCGCTTTGTATTCTGCCTGAATAGGAATAATCAGGTCAGTCGCGGCAACAAGGCAAATAATACTTAAAATACCAAGACTGGGTGGACAATCAAGAAAGATATAATCGTAGTCACTGAGAACCGGCTTCAAGGCGTTCTTTAAGCGATCTTCCCTTCTAATTGCTGTAATTAGCTTCATTTCTGCCGTGCTAAGAAGAATATTCGATGGCACTAAATCCATGCCATATAAATTCTGACGAATGGGTAATGGATTTTCGTCAATGACTGCCGTGTAAATGGTTTCTGAAATATCTAGCGAAAAAGACTTTATCCCCATAAAAGATGTCAGGGAGTTTTGAGGATCCATGTCTACAAGCAAAACTCTCTTGCCGCGTTTTGCAAGCTCATAGCCAATATTCATAGTGAGCGTCGTTTTACCAACTCCGCCCGACTGATTAAAGAGGGCGATTATTTTGCTCACCAGATGACCACTCAGGAATTAACGTCTATTTAACGTAGATAGACATGTAAGGAAATATGTCAGACTTGCAACATATTTGTTGGCTCTCTGAAAGATAAAAATCACTTTCTCATGGATTGAAATCTAGCTTGTTGTTAAACATGAAAAATGCATAGATACTTAAATATTGCTCTGGACACAGATCTGCAAGAAAAGCTCGAAAAAGTAAGAGATTCAAGCCTTCGTGATATCGCTCTTCGAAATCTCAGCGAAATACAAGCACAGCGCAATGAAGACAAGAAAAGATTTGAGTCTTTGACGCCAATTGCACGGCGCAGAAATTCAATTCGTAACACCATCGAAAAGAAGGTGGTTAAAGATGATGAGCGCTATCATGTCCATAGTGTGTTGGCGATGTGCGGCTTACCTTATCGAAAACCCGCTGCTGGAATGAATACATATCACAGGGAATATGGGAAGAACTCACTTATTGTTCAGTCCGGTTTTTTGAAAGACCCAATTACAGGTTTAATCCGAGAGCAAGGTTTACCTTATGGCCCAAAAGCACGTTTGCTCATGCTCCATATCTGTACATTAGCTGTAAGGCAGAAGAGTCGAGAAATTGAATTGGCGGATAGTCTTTCTGGTCTAATTCGAGACCTTGGTTTTTCCGTAACTGGAGGAGAAAAAGGCACAATTGGGTTGTTTAAGGAGCAGCTTAAACGTCTTGCTGCTGCTCGAATGTTAATAGGATTATGGAATGGAGATCATTCACGAACTATCAACACACAACCCATAAAGTCGTTTGATATATGGGTGTCTTCTGATCCAGATCAACCAACACTATGGTCGAATAGTCTTACGCTTGACTATGATTTTTATGAGTCTCTAAAACAACATGCATTACCCGTTGATATCCGAGCAGTTAGTGCTTTCACTAACTCAGCTAAACAAATTGATTTATTTCTTTGGCTCGCTTACCGCCTGAATAAATTACATAAACCTTACATCTTTTCATGGCAGCTTCTACTTGAGCAGTTTGGAACGGATGTCAAAGCAAAACGTAACTTTCGAAAGGCTTTCAAAGACGATTTAAGTGCGATTTTAGAGGTTTTTCCGAAGTTGACAGCCAAGCTAACCGAAGATGGCCTTAAACTCTATCCGGTTGAGCCCGAAAAGTTATTCGTTCTCCCTCATTACCGAAGAAGTTGAGTAATTAATCACCTGACTCGAAATCATTATCACGCATACTTGGATGCAGGTGATGCAAATATATCGCGCATACTTGGATGCGCTTCTACTATTCAATGAATTGTTTTATTTCAATGCTTTACAAATTCACCTACGCATACTTGGATGCATCTTTACGCATACTTGGATGCACTTCCAAGCTGTATCTACGCATACTTGGATGCACCCTTACGCATACTTGGATGCACTCCTACGCATACTTGGATGCACTAAATTCTCTAAAAGCAAGGCATACTGTGGCTTTCAAGAGTCTACTTATAATTATACTTATAACTTACTTATATTAATAACTTATAACTTACTTATGTAAGGCCTGCTTTATCCAAAAAGTTGATTTTTATTAAAGGTACTTACTGATATCAAAAAAGACCGTTTTTTGATATTCCAGAGTCTGCTATCTAAGCCTAATACTTTGGGTGAAAATCATTATTTCCTAGTGCAGCTTAGTGCGAATTGCTCGATTAGAAATACATAGCTGAGCCAATCATTCTCCATTCTAGATGTTTGAAGGGTCTACCCGTATCTTTCCAATATCCCTGGATGGCACGAGGTTTAGTTTTAAGTGCGTATGAGCCTTCTTCATAACCAACCATAGCCAAATTTTATTTGACGCTATCCAGAGTCGATCCTGATGCCTTTCTGCATTTCAGGCAGCGGCACAGCATTTTCTACAGCCCCTCTTTTGGCGACAAGCCTTAGTTCGCAAGGGTTTTATCGAATGTCGAACCGGGAAAGCTGGCTGGGTTTGACTACGGACTTCTCCTGACATGGCCAGCGGATGACCATCACATGGGCTTTATGACCCGGTATGGAGTCCTGGCACAAGTCAAATGACGGTTTCCGAGCATAGCTCAGACCCTCCGTAATTTGCAGCCGCTTGCGGCACTTGCCCCAGGCTACCTGCCGGGCATGGCCAAGCCATGATGGTCAACCACAAACAAGGAGAATCCCCTATGACAAACAATCTCGTTACCCTCACCGGCAATCTCGGCCAGACCCCGGAAACCTTTACCGCCGACAAAGGTGAATTCACTCGGCTCTCGCTCGCCACCACCGACCGCTACAAGGATGAGGCATCTGATACCTGGAAGGACAAGGCCGCAGTTTGGCACACAGTCATCGCCTTCAGCTCCAGTGTTCAAGGCTATGCTCGCAGCTTCCGCAAGGGCGACCGTGTCAAAATCACTGGCAGCTTGTCTTACCGTAAAACGGAACTGGTTATTGATGGACAGAAGCGTTTCTTTACTGAAGCCAGCGTCATCGCCAGCCGCATTGAAGACGCCCGTTTACCCAAAATGGGGGCGTGAGCCCCCTCCCCTTCACCCAATAAATGAAAGGACTTGCCATGACATCCACCAACATTATCTCCTGCCACAAAGAGATCTTTGAAGCTTTAAAGAGCGGTGATTACAGCAACTTTGCCCTGTTCTCTTGCTTCGTGAATAACGAACCCGCCTCAGCGATTGTGTCCATCAATCGTGACGGTGAAGATTACCTGGTCAAACCACTGTTTGTCAGTGTCACCGAATCCATGGAACTCACCGATCACAATGGAATGCTACCGGGGGCTTAGTGCCTCTCCTCTTTTGCAAACTATTGCAGGATAAATTCCCTCAGCTCACAGCCTTCGAGAAGGGTGATATTTTCCAAATTTTCCTCGAAAAAATATCCCATGTCACAAGTGCTGCCGGTATGCATAAAGACGCCACCGATCGCCTCCTTATCACGCGAGACAGCCTCCGAGAATTTCAGCAAATGCTCAGGGTCAATATCCCCGCTGTAACGCTTGGCCTGAATTAGGAATTTTCCACCCTCACCATCGAAAAAAGTGCCATCAATACCACCATCATGGGTATAGCAACTCCGAATCACCTTCCAACCACAATCGCTGCAACAATGCAGTAACAATTCTTCATATACGAATGGGCAGATCTGCCGCAGAGTTCCTTGCAGATATCGGGTTTGCTGGGAAGGGGATAGTTCACGACATTCGTGGCGCAAACGCTGCAGAATCGTCCTTGCGTCGCGCATGGCTCCTTTTTGTCGAGGCACCTGAAATACCCTGCCTTCTTTGGGACGTTTGAGGCGTTTGGGACGATAGTTTTTGACCCAATCCGGTATTGGCGGAGTTTCCTGTTCGCCAGCCAGGGGATAGCACAAGAGCAATTCAGGAGACCAGGCAGGAACCGTCATGACAAAATCGGTTATGCCAAGACCCGGTGTGCGATCGCAAGCTAATTACACCTTCCCCTGCACTCTTTCTGGCTGATGTTGCAATTGTGCTAGAGGTTGAATTCCCCGATCAGATCCTCTTCCCGGCGTTCAGGAAGCAGCTTACGCTTCTGACCATCCGAAGGATTGGGAGGTGTTTGAGGTGAGTGATCATTCATTTGTTTGGCCACACTCGCCGAGACCAGCGAGGGCGGCAGCGAAGTGGTCTGCAGCCGCTTGACTGTCGGTTGAATAGTTGACTTTGGTTGATTTTCCTGGGTTCTGTCTTTTTTACGGCGGTTCTTTGTCCGTTTTTCGGGCAGCTCCGGAAGGTCGAAAGCCCTGCGATCGATATTTTTGGTGAGCGTCTTATCGAGGATTTGCAGCAGCTCCTCGTAGGTTTGACAAGGGGTCTGTCCTTCCATCAGCGTTTTGAGCAAAAATCCTCCAGCAATGAATTTCCTGCGGTTGTCTTTACGGCGTTTCTCAGTCGCGAGGAGCTTCTCGATCTGCTTCGCCTTTTTCTGGGAAACTGCCACTTTTTCCAGATGTTTTTTGCGCTGGCGCAAAAGCATCTCTTCACGTGAAGCCATTCGCAAAATCCTCCTGGTACACTTGAACTAATTGTAGGTCGTGCGTCTGCAATTTGCCCAATTCAGTACTTGCGTTTTTGCATTTCGTCGATTAGGCATTCCTGCAACACCTGTATCTTCCCTGCCGCCGTTGCCACTTTTTGAAGCTGATAGAGCGAAAAAAACTTGGTCTGGCAACGGCAAAGGCGCACCCTATACATTCTTCGAATGTGTGTACGGCAAGGGAGCACCCTTGCATCCCCGGATTTTCGTTTTTCAAAAAAACAAAAATGGCGATTTTTCATTGCGACGTTAAGGTCATTGCCAGAAGCAATTCCGCGAGTACGATTACCGCGAAAGCGGCGTATCGTTCTGGTGAAAAAATCTATGACCCGACAATCAATGAAACGTATGACTACACTCGCAAACGCAATATTTTTGGCAGTGAAATTCTTGCCCCTGACACTGCGCCGGAGTGGGTCTACAACCGTTCAGAATTGTGGGTAGCCATTGAGCGCAAGGAAGATGCTAGCACCCGCCGTGATACGGCTCAGCTAGCCCGAGAGTTGATTCTGGCGCTACCTATTGAGCTTGAGCATAGTCAGAAGCAAGCTCTGGTTCGGGACTACGTTCAGACGCATTTTGTGGACAAAGGCATGATTGCCGATATTGCCTATCACGACTTTGACAGCCATAATCCGCATACGCATGTGCTGCTCACTATGCGAGATATTGCACCGGAAGGGTTTGGAAAAAAGAACCGCACATGGAATCAGCGCGAACTGGTTAAACAGTGGCGGGAAGAATGGGCAAATCACGTCAACCGTACTCTTGAATGCGAAGGACACCATGCTCGAATTGATCATCGCTCTCTGCAAGAACGCGGCATTGACCGCGAACCGCAGATTCATCTCGGGCCAGTCGTTATTGAGATGGAGCGCAAAGGTATTCGTACCGAGATGGGTGATACTTATCGCGCGATCGCCATAGCGAATGACAACCGTGAAAAAGCGCGTCAGGCCGATGCTGAAAGTCTTTCCCGGCATATCCTAGCTGAAGATTCTGACGAACTATCTCATGCGTCTCTCCTGGCCGAAGACGCACCAGGTGAGGAGACAGAGCCCCGCACCCTGGAAACGGAACAGGAGGTAGAAGCCGCTCACCATCAAAGTGATCGTTCATTCACCGGTAAAAAGCCAGGTAAATCGGCTCGTTCACAAGATGAGCAAACGCCCACTCACGAAAAAAAGAGTACCGATCAGATTGATGAACGGATGCTCATCCAACAATGGCAGCAATATCATGATCAACAATCGGAACGACGTAAGCCTCAGGAGTCCTCTCTATGGGAAGAGGCAGCATCCTGGGGCATCAATGAAGTAACTTTGACGGTGCTGCGCACCTGGTCAGGCGAACAGGCCAAAGTTGAACGAGATCGCCGTATCAATATCGCCATGAAGGCGACAGAGACTGCAGGACAGGAAAGAGAGGACTCAGCCCTGTCCTGCTATCGCCTGGGTCTGGGGCAGCGTCTGAAACTCAAGGGCAAAACTGCCTATAAATTGGCTGATCGATGGTTGGCGGAACGGCTGGCCAAGCGCGGCTACTCGCGCTCGCAGATTCGGCGTGTTTTGGCCGAAGCCAGTCCCGATGTCCTGGATCGGCAACCCCGACAGCGGCTGACGTATGTCCGGCGATTGGTTGACATGGTCATGGGACGACATGAGCAGAACCAGCGACGAGAGAAGCAACAGGCAGCAGAGCAAGAGTGTAAGCGACACCAGAAACTTAATGGGCGGCAGGGCAGGGGAGTCCCGCAGCCATCGCAGGGTAGGACAGTGACAAAAGCCGTGGTGACACCGACACCGCAGTCGGTCAACAAGGATATCGCCCGCTTGCGTCAGCAGCAGATTAAACGAGCACAGTTAGCCCTCAACTCTCCCGACTTCGAAGGCTATCAAGGCACCGCCATTCGGGAATACCGCAAGGAGCTGGCTCGAAAGATCCTGGTACACGGCATTGAGATGACCGAAGGTCAGCTAGGCATCGAGACTGATCGCGACATTGCCATTCGCCTTTATGGCGCAGGGTTCAGCAAGCGCGACATCCATCAGGCGCTTGAGCAGGCCTCTCCGCAATATGTGGGTCTAACCGAAGAGGGCAGGGGACACTATCGCCGTCAGCATATCGACATCGCTCTTAATCACCCCAAAGTTAAGCAAGGGCAACAAGAGATGTGGCAATGGCGCAGAGACAAGGGCTACGGCTATGAGCGGAGGTTGAAGAAATTGGGATTGGCGACAGAAGTGAATAGGGAGAAATCGCAGGTGGAGCCGAAGCAGAAATCGCGAGAGCAATCCAGAGATTGGGAGCGTGAGCGATAGCAACAGGACTCCATAGCTCGTCAACAGAAGATCTGGCAGTTATGTAGGAAGAAAGGTTATGGTCATCAGCAGTTAATGAATTGGGTCTGGCGATTTATTGTTCGCTAGAAAAAACAAAGAACCTGATTTAGAAATGAATCGGTGATGCTGAAAAAATCCAAAAGTAAACCGAAGAACAGAAGGCTAGCCATAAACTTATGCTGTAGTTTTACTGCAATATTTGGCTATGAAATACCCGGAGATTAGATTTGGTTCTGGAGTTGCAGCACTTTTGATAGTTGCTTCATTGACACCCAAAGCATATGCTCTACTAGGTGAGCCAATAAAAACAATAGACAATTGTTTGCGTTGCACAACCAGCCGTATTTGCACTCATGCCTAAAAATTATGGCTTTCAAGTGTTAGATCTTCGTTAGTGGAAGTTTCTGAGAAATCATTATCGAGATGGCGGCTCCTGTTTTACATATCTCTGCTCTTTTTTAGAGCTACTTACAATGTTTCAAAACAAGCAATTTCATTGTGGTTTTCTTGGTCTCATCTACATAGTTCATTGGATGCCAACTTTGGCAATAACTCCTAACTTAGATCTACTAACTGAAAATAGCAGAAAAATACCTTCTGGTTCAGGAAACACTAATCATGAAAGAAGCTTAAAAAGTATCGATGAAGGTCGACTCGAGATATCAAAAGGTGAGTATACTGCAACTCTTACTTGGGATCCGTCAGAGCTATCTTGTATTGGAGGGAATCATAACGCAGAGTATAAACTTAAAATTATTGGACCTAGACCATTCGAGGAAACTCAAACAGGACTTGGATGGTCTTTAGCTCCTCATAAAATAGGCTGTTACATTGAAACATTTGACTTTTACTATCTTGAAGAGGATAGAACACGTCCGGAAATTGTAATCACTGGTCATGGTGGCGGAAGCGGTGATATCTATGCATTAACGATTATTGATCTAGACCTTTCTTCACGGTGGGAAAATACTCTCCAGTGGACGTCAGCATGGTACTCAGGTGGATCAAGAATCGAAATCGATGATTATAACCGTGATGAGATCGATGAGATTGCCATCCCGAATCAAAGTTTTTGGAATGCATTAAGTGACTTTACCTCTAATGCTTCCCTGACTGCCCCTCAAACCGTATTGAATTTTTCAAGAGTCGATGAAAATATCGTTGGTATTCCTTTTTTCCCATTAGGCTATCCTGACTTACTACATCGAGATGTTAATTGGCATTGGCAAAGAATAGAAGAAAACTATCAGGCAGGAATAACCAATGTTCAGTTTTATTTTCCATCAATGGCATCATATCTTGCCAGCAATATTATATTAGGAACTGGTGAATCTCTAGAAGTCCCTAACGACTTTGATTTCTTAACTCAGCGGGAAGATTTGCCGAAAGTAGTCAAAGCTTGGATATCGATGGCAGAAATATATCCAGGCCCAGACAAAATTCGTTTTTTTGCAGCATTAGATGCTTTTGTTCAAGAGCAGAATTATAACTATGACAGTGAGGCTGTAGGGAATTGGCTATTTGAATATGCGGTTGATCAATTCATATATGAAGATCCAAATCTAGCGCTTTCGCTGTGGCAGATATCTGCCTTGTTAGGTTCTGAAGATGCCAATTCAATAATTAATCTGGCCGAAGATCTAATATATTTAGTTCCGACAGCTCGTATAAGCAGCTTGATGAACCGCCTGCCAAGTAGGCTAGCCGAAAAAATAAGGTCTAGAAATAACAGAAGAAATTCCAATCGAAGAGATTCAGAAGATTCAAGTTTTTCACTGAGACCCGGTGAAACAAGATCAGGGCGTGATATTCCAGATGACTATCGAGAAAATGCAACTAATATCAGGCCAGATAGGCAGTCACATATTCTAGATGGAGAGCAGCTTCCGGATGGAACTACTAGTGGTGGACATGGGCCAGGACGAAATACGCCTAATAAGAATAATTTTCCAGATTCTTGGTCTGATGAAGAAACTTTAGATGCAATTCGAAATGTTGTCAGAGATCCTAATTCAAATTGGAGAGGACAAGATAATGGAAGATATCGTATCGACGGAGAATACAATGGTGTACGTATAAGGGTCATATATAATCCGAGTCGGCGATCTATATGGACAGCATTTCCTAGATGAAAAGGAGAAACTCATTGAGCAATAAGGAAAAAATTTTCAGCGAAGTTCAACCTCAGAATTTACAAGGTGGCGTTTATCAAGAAGTTTATGCAGTCATATCTGAACTTCAGTGTTTCCTCAGAGAAGATTCTGTCCAGATGATTCTAGAAGATCTGTTGAATAACGAGATTGAGGACGCCTTTTCAATAATTTGTGGAGCAATAAAACGAGAAAAAATCCTGATTTCTGAATTAATGTACAGCAAGCTTAAAAAAATACATGAAGTTGTACCTAATGAAGACCAAGGACTATTGGAAGGTTTAGAAAAGTTTGTTGGAAAACAAGCTGAGTAAGCGTTTCAAGAGTTTATTAGCTTTTGTGTGTTATAAGACATATAAAGACTGTGTCCTCAGCCCTTAAATAATCGGTCTTGATTCAGACAAATGTAGGGTGGGTTGCAATATCCTTCTATCCAACACTCCTCAAATGTGTGGTTAATCCGGCTCTTTGAGCGGCGGTATCGCGGGACCGAGAATCCACCAAAAGAATGAGGCCTTTTAGCCTTCTTTCCGGCCTCCGTCTGTAAGCGATTTTGGCAGAAGGGTCTGGCAGCATCAAGGCACGCTATCGCTCTCTGACATTGACGCTGCTCGTCCCTTCCGCCTTTTTTGAACCGCGACGGATGGCTCCGAAAGAATAGGCTTCAACCTCAACTCACTTGTGAGCGGCTTTGCAAGAATCCTTCCCATATTTCCTGTGGTGTTGGTGTGCTACGGACTTTGGGTGGAGGAACCATTCCCAGCATTTCCCGCATTTTCTGGAACTTGTCTCGCCGTTCTTTTGCGCCTTTTGGATCAAATGACGGAATACTTTTGCCCTCCTGAAGCATGTGTAGCGCATCCGAGCGCATCGGTCGGTTGCCTAGGTAAGCTTCCTTAGTAAATTGTTTCCGACGGACATCCGTGTTGGAGTAACCATTACGCTCTAGCCATGGCTGATAAGTTCTCACCGAAAGCGTGTAAGTGTAGATAGCACAGGGTTCGTATCCTTCAAACACGTATTGATTAGAAAAAGCATTTTCAGCGGCATATATAGTTCGCGTATGAAGCCAGCAGGAGCTAGAAAACAGCTCAAAACCTTTCGGGTCGATTTTTTCGAAATCAAGTTCACTCTTGTAAGTTGGCCAGTAGGTGGTTTTGTCAAGGGCATCAAATGCCTCATTTAAGGCATCAAGAATGACCATCTTGTAAACGCAGTGCAGTCGGTAAAGTTCTGTCGTAATATGCTCAGGTATAGGGACAACACCCTCAAGCCAACCCTGGATGATCTCAGGTTTTATATCAGCGAAGATCTCCGCATGATTCTTGATTTTGAAGTCTGCAAAAATGTCCTTAAACTGTTGTGGCGTCATGCCTGACTTTACAAAGATTCGACAGACTTTTCAATCAAAATTACCCAAATTCACCAGTCTAGCTCCGGTTCCATGCCTCGTTCAGGATTAAGAGAAGGTCGATCAGGGCAAATGGCTTTGATTTCATCTTGTTGTAGGGGAAGATCAGGGGCTTCAATCAACAGCTTTTGCAAACAATCAAAGCGTTTAATGGATTGAGGAATATTATTTTTGCTCCGCCATTCATCGAAATCTTTTTTCAACAAAACGGTAGCCGGATCGCTAAATACTGGCTCTATCTCTTCCGAGACATAGAGAGATTTGCTGGCAGAGTCCTGTTCCGCAACAGCAGGACTCGCCTTAATAATTGCTTGTTTAATATCTTTGTCAACGTGGCCAGCAATGGACATCTGGGCAGCAATTTTTTGGTCAGCAGTATACTCGTTTTCCTTGCACTCCTTCTGATTGAAACTCAGGTTTTGCCGCCCATGGGCGCGTATGTGTTCTCCCAGTTGTCTTGCGTATTCATTACCTGCATCGAGAGGCTCCCCTGGAAAACGGTGATTGTAGAGATCGCTATACTCAGCGATAAACAGTGCCTCATCTCTGGCATTGCTCTGGGGAAGGTTTTCAGTAGACAGTGTTGTAAAGAAAGCCTGTATCTCGCTGACAGTGTCACTTCCCCGTCCCTGATCACGGACATGAGAGGTCTCTAAGAGCTTTGACATCTCTAGGGCAGGCGTCACAACCCTTTCAACATAAGTGTCTCTTTCTTTTTCAGGGAGATTTGCCGTTGATGGACTGGCTGACGCGATCGCATCACGAGCTGCCTGATAATCAATGTGCCTATTCAAAACCATCTCTGCAAACACTCTCTGATCGTTCAGCAGTGCTGAATGCGCATCCTGAGAACGATCCATTGTTTCGCGCCCTTCATGCTGGGCAATGCGGTTCATGGTGTTCCGGTAAACAGCCTTCACATCATGGGAGTTTTGAGGCGACTCTATTTGTTCATAAATGGCAATGAGACGAGCTTCTTGCTCTTCGGTATTGCCACGCTCGGCCAAAGTCTTGAGAAAGTCATCCTTTGGCAGGATTTGTTTTGGGGTAGGGGGCCTAAAATCCTCCTTCTCAAAGCAATTGCGTCTCCGAGTTCGCGTCCTTGACGCCGTTTCATTTTGGGTGCGTTGCAAATTTCCATAAGCTTTGTTTGGCAGAGGTCTTGCCTGTGAAGAGGCAGGGTGTTGCGCCTCTTCTTTTTGGGGGACTTGTTGTTTTTCAATCTGAGGTTTTTGCTGTTTAGCTTGAAGTTGTGCGAATCTTTTTTGAGAATGCTCCTCCAGTTTTTCCAATAAGTAGAAGGTTTTGATCCAGGGGTGAAACTTGGCATTTTGGATAGCTCTCCTGAGGAACAAGCCCGTTCTGAGTGATGTTGATCTGTTGTCATTAACAGCCTTTGCTTGTGTTTCAGGCGCGGGCTTTACGACGGGTCGATTATCATTTGCCGGTTCAGGTTTTTTTGGCGGAGAGATGCTGAAGGAAGGGTTTTGAGGGGCAGACTGAGGGTTGATCATAATGAGCATCCAGGTATGCGTAGAGGGGCAGGGGGGCAGCATGGCTGCCCCGGATGAATGACAAGCAGGCGATTACTACTGACAAAGTGGGTCAGAGGCAGGAAGGATGCCGTCACGGCAGTCCCTTCTGTTCCCCTTGTCAATAAGCCATTCCAGCTGCTGATTTTGCTGGAGTTGCCGGTGATAGACCGGGACTAATCCCAGACCAGTGACAGTCAGAATCAGCAAGGTGAGTAGACTAACGCTCCGGCTCCATCGGGAGGTCGGCGGCGATATCACGGTCGGTGGTGCGCTCTTGGCTGGGCTGAGGGTACTCAAGCTCAGACGTAAGTCGCGCTTCAAGTCCGCGAAGCTGCTCTCCCAGGACTGGGTAGCTGTCTCGGAGGACTCCAATGCTTCGATGAGCTGCTTCAATACACTCTGTAGCTCGTTGACATGCTCGCTCAGTGTCAGTGCGTGTTGGCTGAGAGCCTGTACCGCCTCTGCTTCCAGGGAAAGATTTTCAAGGGTTTTCAGGTTGTGCGTTTTCCATTCCCCTAACTCCTGTAAAAATGAATTGAACAGAAAGCTCCAGGCATTCGGCGTATCATCGATCAGGATTTTGAGCTGTCCAATCGCGACAACGATCAGAAACAAAGGATCTTGTGGATCTAGCTCCATTTGCATCACCAGATCGAGAACACGGGCTCGTTGTTCCGGAGCAAGGTCTTGCAACACCCGATCCAGCAGCGATTGTTGTGGGTCAGGGGAGGAGGTCATTTCTGAGCCTCCTTACTCTTGTTGGGTCGCTTGAACGGCACAATCTCATCAACATACTTGGACTTCTGGGTGAAAAGATTGGCATCCTCAAAGGCGGCATAGGCTTTGCGCAAAAACCCCTTAATGCGCTGCCGGGAGATCGGACCAAGGGCAGGATGCTGTAGTGCTTCCCCGTAGCTCATAGATTGGGCATCCATGAACTCCTTCTCAAAATTTCCAATGAGTTTTGGAAATTCAATTACCGTCAGGTCATAGGCATCAATCAGCTCAATCAGAGCCTCATCTTCAAACTGCTCCCAACGACCGGGCATTGCAAGATTCTTGACCAGGACATACGGGATGTGATCGCCAAACAGATTCAGCGAATGACTCAGTAATTTGCGTGACTCAAAACTGGGAGAAGCCACGTGAAAGATCCGCATCTGCACATCGGTTTCAGTTGCCAGTTCAATTAGATTGTTTTGCTCAATCCAAATATCGAGCGCAGGAAGAACTTGGGCAGGCAGGTTACAGATAACATCCTGCTCCAGAGCAGCATTAAACACAGCGTTCGCGGCATCCTCATGCTGCTGAGCCTCTGACAGGATCGCTAGGCGGACATCACAGACCTTACCAAAACGGCGTTTGACATCGGCGTTACTGCGATCTAGATCAAACGCAATGAATGAGAGATTTTGGTCTAAATGATACTGAAGGATAGTTCCGGCGAGCGTAGATTTTCCTATGCCGCCAACCTCACCACCTATGAGATTCAAAACAGGCATTATGTTTCCTCAATGAAGGGACAAGGGAAGAAGAGGGCTGTCTGTAGACAGCCCGAAAATAATCAGAGGTTAAGCGTCGTCTAAGGAGTCTTCTGCAACGTCAGCATTGTGGGCCGTATTTAAGAAGTCCTTAAAACTTTCGTAAATCTCTTTGAGATTGACTGGCTGATCAGGCAATGGAGTAGACTCGTTCTCGCGATGGTGCAGAAAGTCATTTGTGCTGATCACATGCTCAAGTTTGAGCCGTTTGATGTCGTCGTAATCCCAACCGGGTAAAGGTGGAATGTCCCAGGGGACAAAATTCGGAACCTTTGCCCTCTGCGTCAAATTTTTGCTGATAAACCGTGGAGAGATTTTGCACCAGCTAGCGTAATTACCGATGTAGAATCCCCGCAGTGGAGTCCCACCTCGACCCATCAGCCAGTTCAGCCAGCCCGGTTCCCCTTTGGCAGGTGGCTCAATCCTGCGGAGATCTTCCGGCGGAACCATCGGGACATTGCTTTCCATCCTGTTTGCAGACTGCCCCCGTTTGCTATTGCAGTCTGGAATAAACCGGGTTCCCCGGCCAATCAATCTTGAGCCGTACTCAGCAGTGGTTTCATCATTTAGCCTGAGGAAGCCCTTATGGAAAAATTGCCCCAGGATAGCTTCTGCACCTTGATGTCCGTAAATCCTTTGTAAGCTTGGAAGAGCCTGTAGCGCGATCGCTATACTTACTCCTCGGCTGGAGGCATTGGTGGCGAATGCTTCCCACTCCGGAAGAAATTCAAGCCGGTGCACCTCATCCAGAACCAGAAAGGTGCGCGGCTCTCGAGACAGATGGTTCCCATGCTGATTGAGTAGTGTCAGGCCAGCTGTCGTGATGAACAAGCGATTCAACGCGGTCATCGCTGTCTGGTTTTTCACGTCCCCGCTCAAAATCGTGACGGTATCCTCATGAACCCAGTTGGCAAAGCTGAACTTCTTGAACGGTAGGCTGTATTCCCTGGCAATCTTGCGTTTGTAGTGCCAACTGGAGGCGATAGAAGAAAACTGTGACAAGTACGTCTGGACCGTCACAAGTATGGAATGACTTAACCTCTCACCGTTCAAGGCATAAAGGTATTCTTCCGTGTCCGGATGACTTTTCAGGATGGCCTGCACTCGTTCAATTGAGTTGCAGGCGACCAGAATATCTCTGAAGTCCCAGCTTGTTTTAACAACCGTGGCATAGTACAAAATTATGCCCTGAAGGATGCGTTGCGCGGCATCGATCCAGAAATCATTGGGACCGGGTTGTGGAGGCTTGGCAGGGGTAAGGGCTACCGCCAATGCTCTAGCATCATCGATGTCATGGATGTCGGCATCGATCTCCCAGTAACTGCTCCGCACATCTCGTGGGGCAAGAATATGGTGCGGGCAATCAGGATTCATTCCCAAGACCGTGCTAACCATGCTCTGCATTGGGTCAAATAACAGACAGCGCAGGTCTTTTCGCTTGCCGATAAGGGGAATAAAGGACGCCATAAAAAACTCAAGCGTTATAGACTTCCCAGAAGAAATAGCCCCCATCAGGCAAAAATTTCGAGTGCCCTCAATGAAGGGGAGATCAACCCCCATCCATCGCAAGGTTGGGTCCCCTGGTTTGGTCAGGAAGCGATAAAACCGTTTAACCCATCCGAAAGGACGATGAAACCTCCCGGATTCGCCAACCCACAGGGGTTGATGAGATATTAACCAGTGACGAAAAGAGGCAGCTGCAATTAATGCAAGCAGACAAAGCGCTAACCCATACCAGGGTTTGATCAGCCAGAGCAGGAGGGCGGCAAGCAGAAGCAGGCTGTGACCGGTCAAATAGGGCAGGGGCATGACCTTGCCGTACTTAGCCGTCATCGTAGAGAAAGTGGCGCAGCTCTGATGCAGAATTAGAAACCACAGGCCAGCGATCGGAATAACCAGAAAACCCGGTTCAACATCTGAAAAATGCTGTTCAGTGATGGGAAGTATCAGAATAGCCCACAAGCAGCTCTCACTAGCTAGAGCTGCTTGATACAGCAAATTCCAGAAGGTAAGGCGGCTCAGCCCATGTTGATATTGATCGGACATTTGCGAAATCCTCAGTAATGACAGCTGTCGTAAGACAGACAGCAACAGAAGTAAGTGCGAGGGGATTAGGATGTATTCACTGAGGATGGCTAGCCAATATTTATATTGCCAAATTTGGTAAGCCTCCTCAATGAAAGAATCCATTTGGAAGTCAAGTAAAACTGGGGCAATTAGATGCCCCAGGGCTCAGCCATTTATAGACTTTTCAGATGTTTCGGAAATGGGTCATAACTTAGCCAGATTTTTAAGAAGAGCTGAGATGTTTCATTGAATGGAGGAGGGTTATGCAGATTGTTGGGAAAAGCACTGTTGTAAATACTCACTGCCTCGTGATAGCGATGTAATTCTTGCTCCGCTTCTTTGCCGTAATGGACAAAGCGTGTTTCGAGCCAGCGCAACCTTAAACGTCGCTGGAATTGATTTAACCGAAACACAATAAATGCCCAGGGCTCAAGAGCACCATTTCCGCCATAAATAATGACTGAATCAGTTATGAATGCTAGGCTCATCAAAGCTAAAAGTAGAAGTACATCGTGTACTTGAGGGACTTGCTGTAGCGTCACTTGCTTAGCGAGAAAAGTTGCTACTAAAAGCATAGGAGTCAGAAAAATCAGTAGGAGACTCACTAATCTCCATAACCAGTAGTGCTGCTGCTGCGATCGCTGATCTGCCACCATAATTTGAAACAGCAACATCGCGATAGGAATGACAAAGATGGCTAAATTAGCCTGCCAAGTCTCATTGCCAAAATTTCGTTCAGCAATGAATGCTGTGGGCAAATAAATAAGCAGTAGACTCAAGATGTAAGCTGCAATGACTACCCAAGCTTGTCCAATTTTGCGTACACAAGCCACTACATCTGCATAAGCAAAGTCTGGATTGTTCGCTTGTTCAGCTATGTAAGAGCTTTCTAGCTCCTGGTGATTACTGTATGCATCTATCGCCTCTGCCGCCAATGCATCGAACTTAACTCGGTTAACGGAAGTTTCTTGTTTCAACCGCTCTTTGAGCTGATTTCGATTGTGCATGCGTCGCACAGGATCAGTGTCGTAATGAAAGGTTGGGCTAGGACTCATTTTTGATCTCCTTTTTGATATGTTCAGCAACTAGGTGTTCCAGCGCTGATCCTGTTGACTCAAACTTGTGATGAGGTAGCTTAGTGAAGATGCCGAGACTTGCAGTCCCGTTCACAAGAAGAAGTTGCACTTCGCTTGTGAACGAAGCCGATGTTTGACCGACAGTATCCAAGCCATCAGTAATGAAAACGGCATATTGTGATGGGGGTGAAGACCATGCTGTGGTTGGCTCTGCCAAAAAAAGGTCAGCCCGTTGCACGCTTCCCCAGATATCTGTCGTTTGGCATACCTTTCGGCTTTCCAGTAACTCCACCAGATCAAGGTGGAACGCTTCTAAAATCAACCCAGCAGCTTCTTGATGGCGAGCAAGGTCATCTTCAAAAACTGCTAAAACTTGCTGATTTTCAGCCTGTTTTTCTCGATAGACTCTGAGCTTCTCTTCATAGTCGGTTTGTTGCTCAGCAAGCTTAAAGGGATTGCCTGTAGTAGCTGGTGGAGTAGGAGGAATAGTTTCATTCAAATTATCAAATGGAATCTGAGGCGGTTCCGGGATTCGGGCTCTTAACAAGGGGCGATCGCTGTAGTCACAAATCATAAGGATGGCAAGCTCACCACCAAATTCGAGCAGAAGCTCAAAAAGCGGTTGCAAATCATCAGCCGATGGCCTCTGTATCCGGTTGTTAGGTGCACTGCCTGAAAAATCAACTGCGACAACGATCTTGACTGGTGAGCCATTGGGAAATGAGTCAGGTCCAATCAAGCTTGGGGACGCATGCGGGGTTACAACATTGGGATTACCAGAAAATGTTGCGTCCATGCATGCGCTGGACAGCAAAAGACTGCTGGCAAAAAGCAAGTTGGCCCATGAAGGTCTATATATATTGCGTGTCTTCATTGGATAGGTACCTTGAGGGAAGAAAAGGCACAGCATTCTCTGTCACGAAAACTTGAATGGTTTCGCGAAGCAATTTGTCAGTTGTAAGAATGCTGCGCCTAGGAAAAGCAACGGTCTGCCAAGCACCCATTTATTGACTGCTTGAACTCCCTTTTTATAGAGAGCTGGTTCTCCTGGTTTGTAGAAAATACATTCTTCAACAACTTCTTCAGTCGCTGAAGAAGTTATTTATTGAGTGGAAAGCTGCACCTGTCTTAACAAAGCAATTGCTGTTTCGAGCTTCACTGACGATGGCATATGCTCGATGTGCTCGATCACTTCAATGTAACGAGGGAAATTGATATCAACGAAGGTGTCGATGGATTCAAATGACGAATCAATTAGATAGTGAATGATTGCAACCTGATCAGGAACGGTTTGCGATAGATTTAGAATCTCCAAGTCGACTGTGTTTGAGTTGAGAGGATTTTGTATCATTGCTCTGCATGTAAGAGAACTGAACTGGCACGCCTTGAGTAACTCCTCACGATTCGGACGAGCCATTTGGTAGCAACCTGTCAGATGTTTGTCCTTCGGAATTGCTATTGGTACTAACGTACGCTGAATCAAAAAAGCTGTGAAGACTTAGGAATTGATAGCCAATAGCAAGTAGGTTGAACAAAAGCTTTGGAGCTGAAACGTATCTATCGTTCTACCGGCATTGCATAATTGCAGCATGAATTCAACGGTGGCGACAATGGAATGTCCCGAGTGTCAGCCAATTCATATCCGTAAGAACGGCATTAAGAGAGGTAGTTAAAATCACATCTGCGTCCATTGCGGGCGTCAATTCATTGGCACTATGAACCGCACCATGGCTACAGTGATGAGGCCAAAGCCGACGTCTTAGTTATATACCAGTGGCTTAGGCTTTCGAGCCATCGAGCGAGTCAAAGGCGTACATCATATGACGGTGATTGTTTGGGTGAAGCAGGTGGGCGCATCTTACCGAAGGCATATGCGCCTGAAACGACTCCCGAGGTGGGTGAACTCGACGAGTTGGGGACCTTTGGGAACTTAAAAAGCGGGCGACCCCGCTTCGTTGTGCGGCGCTAGAGAACGCACCAAGACGAATAAGATTTATCTGTGGACGGCGGTTGGCCACTTCAGAGCTGGAAGTTTGGGCTGGGTGCTAGGCGATCATAGCGCCGAAACCTTCCGACCACCTTGGGAACTGGTCGCTACGTGGCAATGCTATCTCTATGTCACCTATGGGTAGTCAGGCTATCACAGTTTTATTCCTGAAGGCGAGCAGATTGTCAGCAAAACCTATATGACTCGCATGGAAGGGAAAATACTCAATTGCGACATTACCTGGCTCGACTCCATAGCAAAAGGCTCTGCTATTCCAAGGCCGTATAAATGCTGACACACTCCATTCGATTGCTACTTCACTACCTCAGTTTGGCGACGTCTCTCTTCCAGCTAGGTTGATACCTTGATTCAGCAACGCCCGTTCTACCTAGGTTGCGAAAGCCAAAAAAAAGCCTTGTCCTGTCATCTTCGCTACACACCGCCTATGCGGTTTTGAGTCAACGTAGTCAAATGAGGCTGGATGAAAATCCTACAACCTAAGGCTTAATTTTCAAAACTTTACAATATTGGCCAGTATGAGTGATCAGCAGAGGGCAAAGCAACTCGAATATTTTCTGTATCATGCCCTGATCGGAATACCCGATCTCAGCGCAGCCTCAAAAATAGTTCTTCTTTTACGGGATCAATTATTGTCTCTGAAAGACCCTGACATTGAAAGCGAGGAGAAACGACAGGAAGATTTATTGAGTAAGGCTCAAACTATCAGGACAAAGGCTAGCAATATTTATGAACAGTGTAAGACTATCAATGGTTTGGTAAAGCTGCTGTCTAGCCTGCAAGATGCTATCGCCAACCCACCAGGACAACTATATTTATCGGGAAACCAAAATGAGACTGCGGAATTTGACCTGAAGTCTATTCCCACTGAAGCCATCCTTCGAGCCTTTCAGATACTGACTCAACTTACGCCACAGGAACGGGAGATCTTGGAACTCCCGGCACACTTTCAACATCCTTTGTTACAAGAGTCAATAATCAATTTGGTGACCCGGCACGAGGATGGGGACGAAGAAATCCTGGATCTATTTAGACAAATTTATAGAGTATCAATTACTCAAAGTGATAAAAAATCGAATGACGTGCCTTTAGAGACCTTGAGACAAGTAGAAGCTTATATTAGTGAGAAGTTTCCAGGAAACGAAGATAGAAAATATATAGACAAAATCCAAACTTCCGTAAATCGTCTACTTCTGCAAGCAGGAACGGGACAGGCACGCTTTCTAAAAGTTGACGATCAAGACCGGTACATTAGGCATTACATCAACCGTCCCTTCCTTGATCGCCTTACTCAAACAGTTCTTGAGAACAACAAACTTAAAGAGAGATTTCCTGTCTATCTCAAAAGAATTTCTATTGAACCAACAGAGCCCTTTCCCTTACCTGCTAGCGAGACTGATCCGCAAAAGTCACCCATGCATAATAGATTACTAGGGTTACAGTATTCTCCAGACGAAAAATTACTAAACGCAGCAATTGATAAAGCCTTTGGTCAGTTGCCTTCGCGCTCTGTCTACAGGGTTACCGGATATTTTTACATTCGGCTAAATAGAGACCACCAGTATTCTGGGTTCTCCAGTTCAGTTCGCTCCCTTATGAGTAGGTCTGTTGAAGATCAGACGAGAGTCGATTTTGCAGTGTCAAGCACTGGAATTGGCGGCACAAACTCTCATATTACTAAGGTAATTAATATAGCGCTATTGAGTGATATCTCTTGTCTAAAGAAGAAATATTTTCCAATAGCTCACGACGTATTCATTGAGCAAGACATTGTAGATAATCGTGTCCCCTCACCTGTCTGGTCCCATAGCTTAGTTCATTTGTGCTGTAATGAAACAGTTGCTCAAGCAATGGAGGCAAGCAAGGAAAATCTCAGGCTACAACTAAAACAAGATGAAAAGAAAAATAGTTATGTCAGTATTTGTCGTTACGAAGATTTCAATTTTCTCGACCCTATAGGAGTTGGGAATTACTACGATTTTGACACTTTGCTTAGCTCTTCACAGTCTTGCTTACATGCTCGTCTTCAAGCGTTAAGCAATGCTTTAGATATTGATCCAGAAGAATACATAAATGATCTGCTATGCCGTATTGAGCAGCAGTTTATTGTTGAGAAAGCCAAAACCTATATTTCTGGCTATCCTTTTTCTTCATTTGCATTAGAGAGTTATCTAAGAAACCAATTATTTGAAAATTATGATAATTTTGACTCAAATTCCTATGTTGTTTGCAATGCGCATTTGATAATAGCAGAAACCTTTCTAGATGAAGGATCCTATCGGAAAGCCTACCCTTACTTAGAATGGGTTCGAAACAAGTATGAGGAAATGTCTGATACAGGAATCAATTGGCTAAATAATTGCCACGAAGCTGACCAAATTCAGGCTTCAGAAAATAACAAGTCGAAGGAAGAAAAATCTAGGGATAGTAGTGAGTTTCAAGTCTTCTCTGGTTCGATTCTTGCTTATTACGAGCTTTGTAAAGCAAAGTACCTCTATACTATTGACTGGCAAGATGAACGGAAGAATAAAAATAATGACTGTTTCTTGAATTTTGATAAAGAAATTACCCACGACGAGATCATTTTTCAAACTTGGAATGCTTTAGATCGAGCAGAGAAACATTTAACTATTCGTATCGCAAAATATCACGTAATAGATGAAGTTTCTCAAGCAGCGTTCTATCCTTACTATCAATTGTTGGCAAAGATCTATTTGCTGCGTGCAAAGTTATTTCTCTGGTTTCCTTCAAGCGTAGCGCCGAGAGGAGCGAGCTCTAAGCCACCAACTCAAAGTGGTGATTCAAAAAAAGACGTTCGCCATGCATGTACGGGACGCTTATTCTACTTAGAGAGATCTCGAGTTTATGCTGCTTGCGATGGTGATAACGAACTGTATGTAATCTGCACGGCTCATCAATGTCTTACTTGGCTAATGTCTCATGTTCTAGTTCAGAATAATTCTTTGGATTTTTCGGGATTCTCAGTAGAGCAAGACAAATTCTTGGTTTGGGCAAAGCAACTGCGTGATCATGCCATCTTGCAATATGCAGAAATTGGTCAGAAATGCTATCACAGCATCAAAGAAAAGAGTGGTCTGTCTAGAAAAATCGAGAATTATCATCGCCAATTCGAAGACTATATGATTGATCCCATACCGGCCATACAAGAAACTGTCGGTGAACCAGGGTATAAGCCACATGAAAAAGAATTGACAGCTGGCATTTTGAATGATGAGAATACGGCAGTTCTGTCTCTAGATATGACGTATTTAGCTGTGCGTCGTAATAATATTGACTCTGATAATCCTAAAAGTACGCAGTCTATCTATCTATTTGGACCAAATGCTTGCTATTTATTTTTTATACGAGGTCTATATCTCTTATGCAGTGATATGAGAGAAGAATTCCAAGAGAATTCAACCGTTCTGTCTTCTTCAGATTGGGAAGAAAAACTTGAAAAATGCTACTATTTATTTACTTATGCTTGGGCAATTTCAGACGATGGTTGCACAATTGAACAAGTGACAGGTAGCGAAGATCGCTGGAAGATTCGGCGGCATGTTAATAAGCAAGATGAAACATTTTTAGAGCCTCATGCTGAGAGTGTCTGGGATTTATATCCTTATCGAGTAACAGAAATTGCTGATCTTGGCAAAGTATTTGCTGCTGTATGTGCGAGCCTACGTCTGTATACTTCCAATGATAAAAATGCTCGTCGTGGTGAAATCGATTGGCTTCTTCAATGGCTCCATAAAAAACCAGGATTTGAACAAGATAATCAACTTAGGACGGTTCTAAAAGGCCAAAATAAGTATAACGGTCACTTATCAGATTTTCTAAGGGAATGCAAGAACATCGTCGAAAACTTCGTAGAAGATAAGCAGAGATATCAAAAAGAAATATCGATAGCAGATTTATCTGCAAGACGTAAGGAACTAGTCTCTAAGATATTTAAATTGACTATCTCAATTTAGGTATTTATGGGAATCTCTTAACGGAGGTTCTTTTGTATCGTGAAGCTATTAGATTTTGGGAAAATTGGACCAAGCTAGAATACGAATATGAAGAAGGCTATTTGGTAACTTTAGCAAGAACATACCCTGATGGATATTTTATTATTCACATTCAGCATCTTGAATCCGGAGAAGTGAAATTCACTACAGACGACTTTACTGGCCCTATATTTGGCTTGGAGAATATGTTCTCAGCATTACAGAATGAATTAAGTACTCTAGGTTTAGAAAAGCTTTCTGTTACGGTCGAAGAAGTTCGAAACAGACTAGAAAACCCACCAGCACAAATTATAGATTTAGGAATGACTGTTGAAGAGTATCTTGATGGTCTTTCAGACGTTAGGAACTAATTCAGCTTGACAAAGAAGGAGTTAAAGCACTGCTTTTTCCTGAGTAGATTGTAGACGGTAGATAGTCGAACGATCTACATTAAAGGTGTTGGCGATTTTAGAGATTGACTCTCCTTCTTTGACTAGTCTCAGGGCTAAAGCTTTTTGTTCTGATGAAAGTTTTTCAGGTCTACCGAATTTGACCCCATGTTCTAAAGCCTGTTTGCGTCCAATACCTGTCCGCTCACGAATTAGGTCACGTTCAAACTCAGCGATGCCAGCAAAAATGGTCATGATCACTTTTCCGGCATGTGATGTGGTGTCAGCCCACGGCTCTCCCAGCGATTGGAACGCGACTTTCTTTTGCCGGAGAGCTTCAACAAGTTCAAGCAAATGATGAGTGGATCGGGCAAGACGATCTAGTTTGCAGACAATCAATGTGTCCCCAGCCCGAAGATGCTCTAGCAATCTTTCTAGTTCGGGACGATCGCGCCTTGCCCCTGATATCTTCTCTTCAAAGATCAGTTCACAGCTCGCTTCTTTGAGCTGGCGGAGTTGCGCATCGAGTGTTTGCTCACTGGTCGAGACGCGGGCGTATCCAATTTTCAATTTTTAGAGCTTTTTAGCTGGGATTTTGATGCAAAAGTTAGTGCATTAGTGTTTTACTTTTGCAGCAAAGATTTGCAACAGGAAAAATGGCAGAATAGCGTTTAGGGGAGGCATGTTGCAAAACTCCTAAATTTTGCATGAAAATCAAATATCCTCTAAAAGAAAAATTTGATTTCTTAATTTTTATTTGCTTTTCTTTGTGAATAAATAGGTGGGCAGAATTAATCAGCATCCCGACAAAGATATCTCAAGGCTTCCAGAGGCTCAGAGTCATATTTAATTACGTGCATATACTTAGGCTCATCTCCTTTAAGCTCGATGAGCCTGGTATTTGGATTGGGTGAAAACAGTGAAATCTCTCCTTACTCTAAGTATTCTTTGATAGGGATCTTTCACGTTTGCTTCGAGGAACTCAGCAAGCTGCTCAACGTGGTAATTATGATGTGGAGGTTTGAACCTCTTTGCATTGCCACAAGTGCAAGTTGTTAATTTAGCTTCTTATCGTACGGTGTGTGATGCCCTATCAGCCGGGCCGGGCGTGGTCGTTATCAAGGGGAAATTTGTGCTCAAACTAGTCAGTCTCTACACAGGGATCGGCGGCTTAGACTTCGGCTTTGAATCGGCAGGCTTTGAAACTGCTTTGGCAGTTGAGAGTGATGCTACAACCTGCGCAACGATTAATCTAAATCGATCGTGGCCCATTATTGACCGAAGCATACATGAGGTGAGTTCTGAAGAACTTATGGAAGCGGCAGGAGTAAAATCTGGTGAAACTGATGTTCTTATAGGTGGGCCGCCATGTCAGCCTTTTTCTAAGTCCTCGTATTGGATCAGTGGTGATTCACTGCGGCTTGATGACCCAAGAGCAGGCGCTTTAGGGGAGTATCTACGAGTCCTGCGAGACCTTCGACCAAAAGCTTTCCTATTAGAGAACGTGTATGGCCTGGCTTATAAAGGCAAAGATGAGGGGCTAAAATTTTTGCTTGCAGGTGTAGAGAAGATTAACCAGGAGAAAGGAACAAACTACGGGGTCAGTTGGCAGGTGCTTAATGCTGCTCAATATGGTGTTCCCCAGAATCGGGAGCGAGTTTTTCTTGTTGGAAGCAGGGAAGGAATTCATTTTAAGTTTCCCGCTCCAACTCATTATGCTCCAGAAGCAGGCTCTTCATCCGCTGAGCCTGCTTCTGAGCCATACTGTACAGCATGGGATGCTATTGGCGATCTTCCCCCTTACCCAGATGAGTCATCCTTAAAGGTAGGAGGAAAATGGGGAGACTTGCTTCCATCAATTCCCGAAGGCCAGAATTACCTCTGGCATACCAATAGAGGTGGAGGCTTCCCCCTCTTCGGCTGGCGTACGCGGTATTGGAGCTTCATGCTTAAACTCAGTAAAGTGCTTCCATCATGGACCATCCAAGCACACCCAGGTTCAGCCGTAGGTCCATTTCATTGGAACAATCGAAAGCTTTCAGTCCAAGAACTTAGTCGGATTCAGACGTTTCCTGATGGCTTGAGATTTGACTGCGGACGAGCAGTAGCGCAAAAGATGCTTGGTAACGCTGTTCCTTCGCTGCTTGCAGAGGTACTCGCGCGTGCAATAAGAGTCCAGCTTCTTCAAGACCCAACTGATCTCGGAGCGCTCTACCTGCTTCCTTCAAAGAAAACGCCGATTCCTCCACCGGAAAAAGTCAAACCGTTGCCAAGTAAATATAAACACATGATTGGAGATCACCCTGATCATCCTGGTGAGCGTAAAGGAGCCAGGAACTGCTGAAAGAAAGGTATCTGTGCCAGCAAGCTTACTAACTTCATAATGTGTCTAATGCGGCATTGCAAACGTAGGTTATAACGGTGGAAGCAAAGCTATGCTTCAGCAGCACGGTCTTCTATGTGCGATAGTCCATCGCTTCCTCTCATTCGCGTAAACGATATTGGCGAGTATATTCGTTATCACTCATGCGATCGACGCTTCAAACTCGCATTTAATAATCGACAGCTCGCAAAAGAATTACCGTTTGCAGAACGTCTCTTTAACTCAATAGACCCTGTACTCCAAGAAGCTGGCAGGATTCGAGAAGATGCTTGGGAGGTGCAGCTTCTCGAATCAGAGCTTGCGCATATCGAGCCATCCGAAGATGAAGAAGGTAGCTACGGCAATCTTGAATGGAACGACTTCGTAGCGCAGCTTGCTACAGTTCCTCTTAATCAAAATGCTTATGGGCGTGAGGTAAGGATTCGCTCCACCTTAGAGGGGTTTCAGGTTGAGGGGCGTATGGATTTTGTCCTTCTCCTTTGGGAAGACGACACCCCAAAACTTCGGATCGTTGAGTGTAAAGCTAGCAGAAAAGATCGGACTTACCACCGCATTCAGGTGGCAGTCTATCGACTTCTTATGCAGGGTCTTCTAGACGCCATACCACTGACTATTGAAAGCTACACTGTTCCAAGTACCGCTATTGATGCCGTAGTTGCTCGTATTGATGAGAGTACGAGTGAAAACCAAGCGATTCTGGGCCTTCCTGCGCTAGATCTTGAAACCGAAAGCGCGGATGCACGTAAATTGCTTACTGCCACGGGTCCCCTGGCAAGGATAGTACAGACGCCTCTTGCTGAATTAAATTATCAGATAGAGCAAAAATGCGACGATTGCGTGTTCAGTGTTCACTGCCTCCCAGAGAGTGCCCGATTGCGTAGCCTACACCTCTTAGGACTGGAACCGAGCACAATACGAGTGCTTGGAGCAAACGAGGTGACGACGATCGATGCTCTTGCAGCACTTGATTTAAGTGGTGAGAGCGCAAGCGCGATTCGCGCTAATGCTACTTTCACTGAGAACCTGGAGTTACTACAAGAAAAGGCAAGAGCCAGACGGCAAACGCTTCCAGGTGGTAATCAGAATCCAGATGAGTACGAAGTTGGTTCCCTAAGAAATGTAGGACATAGCCAACTACCAACCCACGAGATAAACGGACACCATCTCATTCGAGTGTATTTATCAATTGAATATGACTATGTAGAGAACCGTATTGGTGCGTTAGCTGCTCACGTGACCAAAAGTGAAGGTCAGCTCCACACAGGATTCATCACCAGGGAAGATGGTCGAAGGGTACCTAACCCTGAAGTGATTGAACAGGTCTCTCTGGCGGCAGAAGATACCGATGCTCTCTCCCTGGTTGAAGAACGTGCACTTCAAGGTGCAGATGTTATTCGTTTTAAGAGATCGTCTTGGACAGGTAATTATGACCAGGACTGTAGCGCTGAACGAGAACTCATTCAAGACTTCCTCATGGCCTTAGTCGATCAAATTGCTGAGGTTGCCCAGGATGCTGTAGCTCCAATCCATTTTTATATGTGGACGCGGGGCGAAATGAGTAATCTTGTTGAGGGCTGTTCGCGAGCGGGCTCTCACCTTCTCAGTCACTTACGGGAGCTTCTGGGGTGCCGTGAAAGTCTTGATCAGCTCATCTACTCATCCTTGAGCGAGGAAGTGAACCGTCGTTATGCACTGGGATGGACAGGGAAGGGACTTGTAGTTGTGTCAAGCCTTCGGTGGTTTGGCAAACGTTACCATTGGAAGCGGCGCATTGCAGGGCAGGAAGTAAATTTAGACCATGAATTCACCCAGGATATCTTTGATTTCAAGACCACCCTGGATATGAATCCGCACGGTGAATGGGCTCAAGGTGAAGACGAAGAGACTCAAAGGCACCGGTTTGAGATTAGAAGCCGGTTTACTGATTCTCTTTCTGCCCCATATTGGCGAGCTTATTGGCGAACGCTTCCTGCCCCCGCTACGGTTCCAGCAGGCAGCCTAAGAAATGCCCTTAATCGCTATAACAACGCTCGACAGCCCTGTCATCTTGAGGAGTACCTACGGGCTCGAGTTCATGCGCTTCGCTGGATTGAGGAACGCATCGGATTCAAGAATGCTGAAATTGAAAAACCCTTCCTCGAAATCGCAAGCCTGCCTGATTTCAGTTTGCATGTAAACGACACGGCGCAAGCCGCGATAGATTTTCTACGGTTAGATCAGCATATTCACACAGCAAACTGGACTTCTACCCATCTGGTTCCGCCACTTTACCGGATGAGTAGCGGGAAAACGATACCAGTGGTCAATGTGGTAAATACTGATCGAACTCATCTGCAAACCCAAATTGATCTCACTCACTTTGATATAAGCTACGAGGCATTTCAAGCAAACTGCTCTCTTGGCGAAGGCTCATTTGTTCGTCTCACACCCTGTTTTGATGCTCCAACAAGAGGACAAACCGTTGGACAGCTATTTAAGGGTGGATTTACCTGCAAAATTGACGAGCTTGATTGGGATACAAGATTGATTCGTCTAAGTGTTATTCCGTCACCAAGGCAAGACAGATATCGACTTCTTTGCAGGGCAGTTCCTCGTGAAGAATCAACTATTTTCACAAATGCAACGATTGATGAGAGTCCATCTGCTTTTGTAGCACCAAGGGTGGATCATAGACTTCAGCAGGGGCAAGGAAACTATGTTTTTAATTGGTTCCACCCAAATCATGCACAGATACCGCCTCAGTCACCTCTCAATTCTGCGATTTTAGAACAGTATCAAGAAATATTAGAATCACTAGAAATTTCAAACGGCACACTTGATATTTTTCAGATTAGAGCTGCCATTGACGGACTATCGGCCCGAGTGCAACTTATTCAGGGACCGCCTGGGACAGGTAAAACTGCTACTACTGCCGCAGCTACACTTTTGAGAATTCTTGCTCGAAGACAAATACAACAAGTAGGCAATCACAATCGAGGTGAGATTGTGCTGATTGCCGCTAACACCCATACAGCTGTTGATAATTTGCTGTGTCGTATAGATGGCATCCTACAGCGGTTTAGGAATGCAGCAGAGGCAGCAGGTTTCACTATGCCAGCAGTTCGACTCTCGAAAGTACATTCTTCGGCTCTTGAGAATCCTACTGGTGGTTCCATCGAAGACTTCATAGCCAGACCTTGCTTGAAGCGATTCAATCAATTACGCACTGATTCTGTGTTGATAATTGGCGGAACTACTGGAAGCTTGCTGAAAATGGCTCAGGAGCTAAACAGCAAGGCTACGGGATTTAGAGATGTACCACAGGGATTTCAGGCATCTACTTTGATAGTTGATGAGGCAAGCATGATTGTTTTTCCTCATTTCCTTTCACTTGCCACACTGATTGAAGAGGATGGAGAAATCATGTTGGCTGGTGACCATAGACAGCTTGCGCCAATTGTTGCCCACGATTGGGAGCGTGAAGATAGGCCACCGGTAGTGCTCTATCAACCTTATGCAAGTGCTTACGAGGCAGTACTTAATACCCAGCAGAACGGAAATCTTATGAACTCACAAATTACGAGATCGGCCCTAAGCTTTACCTTTAGGCTTCCTCCTCCTATTAGAAATCTGCTGACTCGTATTTACGAACGTGACAATATTCTGCTAGATGGTTCACCGGCTCAGTATCAAACGGGATCATACGATGAGACTGAATCACCTTGGGATGTCATTTTTAATTCTCCAGCCGGTTTATATTTGGTGCTCCATGATGAGATGCAATCCAAGCGAAGTAACGAAACTGAAGCAGCAATTATCCAAGAAATTTTATCTGCCGAACACGAGCTACCAGCGGGCTCGGTCGCAATTGTGACCCCTCATAGAGCTCAGAGGAGTCTACTACGACAAGTTCTTTCAGAGTATTATGAAACCACTGTTGATGTAATCGATACTGTTGAGCGCTTACAAGGTGATGAGCGACCTACAGTAATAGTTTCTGCTACTGCAAGTGATCCCTCAGCAATCAGTAAAAATGTTGAGTTTATCTTGGACCTGAATCGGTCAAACGTCGCGTTCTCTAGAACTCAAGCCCGGTTGATTGTTGTGTGTGCCAGAACTCTTCTCGACTACATCCCTGCTGATTATGAGCACTATGAATCAGCAATGTTATGGAAAGCACTTAGGGAATTGTGTTCTGAAGGAATCATGACTACAACTATCAATGGTCATGAGGTGAATTTGCTTTCCACCCCCCCGCAATTGCTTGATTACTAAATTTAATATCCATCTTTTTCGAAAACAGGATTTCAACAGTGACATTACAAGCTAGCCATCCTAGCCGCAGGAAGTAAAGATGAGTAATCTGAGGATCACTCATCTTTTTTAGATTAATGTTCACTAGGAAGCAATAAAATAGGCTTGTAAGCCTCTTCCATCTCTCCGTATTCCACCCAGATTGTGATCTCCTTCAAGGGGAAATCAGTGAATGGAATGTTTTTTGTAAAAACAACGTTGTCATTGCCGTCTTCACATTCCAGGGTGGCACCCCACTCTTCATCGACCTGCAGATGCCAAACTTGAAAGGGCTCTCTGTGAATCTTCGTCTCAGTTTGAACCGAAACAATCTCCGTCAGTAGCCAGTAACAGTCGGCGTTGTCGGCTAGGTATTTCACGCCGTCGGTGTAATAGGCCAGTGTGGTCTGACCAAAACGGTAGCGATACCAAGTTTCTGTACCTGTAAATTGGGCAAGATTCGCGTGCAATTTTTCAGGACTAAGCAAGGCATGAAGCCTCCTACGAAAGTGCCTGCGCAGGATTGAGACCTCAGCTTTATCCGTCAAGCATTAGCGCTATCAGTCACACAAGAAAATCCTAAGAGTGACCTGTTTGCTAGATGACTTCTATCCAAAACAGATATTGGCGTTTGTGGGCTTCTCTAAAAATCGGCGATGCCAGGTGAGTTTTCAAGAAATATCTTGATTCATGCCCTAAATTCCATAGCATCTGCAGCATGATTGGAGAACTCGGCATCGATGACCTTTCGGCACTACTCATGGTGCTGTTCACCTGCGTCATCACGATCGCCAACCTCCTTCTGTGGTTGACAACGCGGCG
>ERZ1740058.407-NODE-407-length-33515-cov-6.077436_pt1 | contig 33515 bp, 23 predicted proteins | sample MGYA00581745_ERZ1740058 | MGnify/ENA primary metagenome ERZ1740058 (study PRJEB43018, sample SAMN04849742) | marine metagenome | isolation source: floating plastic debris | place: Pacific Ocean | collected 2008-08-30 | study: EMG produced TPA metagenomics assembly... | reverse complement strand
GGGATGCTGGCTAACCTGGATGAAAACTTGGGAAAGCTACTAACCTATTTAGATGAAAATGATCTGGCGGAAAATACTTTGTTAGTTTTCATGACGGATAATGGAACTAGCGACGGAGTTGGTAGCCGCAGTGGAAATGAAATTGGCTATAACGCTGGAATGCGAGGAAAGAAAGGAAGCATGTACGAAGGTGGTCATCGAGTGCCTTTTTTCCTTCGGTGGCCCGGTGGTAGCATCCCAGCTAATCATGATGTGACGGCGTTAACCGCTCACGTAGATGTATTTCCCACATTGGTTGGTTTGCTAAGTTTAGAATCTTCGTCAGACATCAATTTCGATGGTACTAGCCTTAAGAGTTTAATCTACGATGGCGACACTAGCAAAACCGCTTCCCGAGTGCTCATTACGGATTCACAGCGACTGGAATATCCCGAAAAATGGCGACAATCCTCCACCATGCAGGGGCAATGGCGACTCATTAACGGCGAAGAACTATACCATCTGGAAGATGATCCGGGTCAGCAAAATGATGTGGCTGATCGTTTTCCTGAGAAAAAAGAAGAACTTAGAATCGCCTACGAAGATTGGTGGCAAGACATTCAGCCTTCGTTTGATGCAACACCCTTGATCACAGTTTGTCCTCCTCAGTCGCCAGTTACCACTTTGTATACCCACGATATGCATATGGCGGAAGGCTACAATAGCGTAGCTTGGAACCAGAAGCTAATCCGGGAAGGTATGAAAAGTGAAGGTTGGTGGGCAGTAGAATTTCCTCAAAGTGGTATTTATCGGTTTTCACTATTCCGCTGGCCCACTGAATTGAAAGCAAAGTATAATGAAAGTGTGGTGGCGCGTCCGGCCGTGTCAGGCACTACGGTTAATGAGTTACCTGCTGGAGCTGCACTAAATATCAATCAGGCATCTTTATCTATTGGTAATCATGAAGAAATAATTGATCTTACTGATCACCAAGGTTTGGTCACTTTTTCTGTGCCAGTAGACGCTGGAGAGCACGAATTATGGGCCACCTTTCAAAATGAAGCCGGCGAATCATTTTCCGCTTACTACGTGCAAGTAGCAATGGTAGACTGAAAGAAATATCCCTTAAAGTAAAAGCTGACCCTTGAATAAATCACTTATACTATCGGTCTTATTAGTTCTCGCTGTTTTAATAATACAGGTTAATCTTTACGCTCAGTATCCGCCTGGTTATACCGAGACAAATCGCCAAAAGATTAATATTAATCAAGGTTGGAAATTTAGCTTGGGCGAGCAAAACGGTGAGATTAATACGGAGGGCTTTGATGATTCAGGCTGGGAGCAGATTAATGTACCCCACACCTTTGAGTTAGCTTCGCTGGACTTGAACGGCAGTCAGGACGATCCTTATCAAAAGACCTTTCAACGGGATATTGGCTGGTACCGCAAAAAGTTAAATATCGCGACTCTACCGGATCAGAAAGTGTTTTTGGAATTTGAAGGCGCACATCAAGTAACTACGCTCTGGATCAACGGCGAATATGTAGGCGAACATAGCGTTGGTGGTTACACCCCTTTCCATTTTGATATTACTGCCTTCGTACAGCCTGGTGAAAATACAATTGCACTCAAAGTAGATAATACCCTAAACCCTGAGATTCCACCTGAAGGCGATCAGTACGATTATATAAAGTTCAGTGGGCTGTACCGGGATATTTATCTAGTCACAACCGACGAATTATACATTCCCTTTGCCTGGGAGGAAAAGGAAAGCGGAGTGTTTATCACCACTCCCACGGTCACTCCCGAAAATGCTACCATCCACGTTCGCACTACCGTTCGGAATGCATCCGATGAGCAGAAAGACTGTAAGTTACTCACTCGCATTATTGATAAGCAAGGGCGGGTAGTAGCTCGTATGGAATCTTCTCAGAATATTTCTGCACAATCTTCCTATTCATTCTCTCAGGTAACAGGTATCTCCGAAAACGTGCATCTCTGGTCACCTGACCACCCTTATTTGTACCGAGTAAATACGTTGGTAATGAATGGTGATGAGGCGGTAGACCAGGTAGAAAACCCGTTAGGAATCCGAAAGATAGAATTGATTGATGGGGAGGGATTAAGGCTGAACGGAGAGCCTTTGGAGCTGATCGGGGCCAATCGTCATCAGGCTTTTCCGTTTGTGGGCGATGCCGTACCTAATTCTTTGCATTGGAAGGATGCCTACCAGTTTAAGCAAGCCGGTTTTAACGTGGTTCGTTTGGCGCACTATCCTCACGACGATAGTTTTCTAGAAGCCTGCGACGAATTAGGAATATTAGTATACGAAGAACCACCCACCTGGATTGGCATTGGTAATGAAGCTTGGTTTGATAGACTGGAGGAAGCTACTCGCCGCATGATCCGCAATCACCGTAACCATCCTAGTATATTTACCTGGGGTGCCGCTATCAACCATCGGGGACCAGTAGAACGACTGCACTACGCTGCTAAAGAAGAAGATCCAACTCGGCCGACTTCTTCCAACGGTAGTCCCTGGACGGGACCGCGAAGCTCGGGAATATGTGATCTTTACGCTCCCATGGATTATCAGGATATGCCCATTACCGATCGTGAACTATCGTTTTTATGCGAGCACGGTAGCTCGGCGAACGCCATCCGTAACCAAGTAGAAGTTTCCCGTTCTAAAGCCTCTCCTAACCGTATCGGTGTGGCAGTGTGGACGGCGCACGATTATCAAACCTTTAAGCCTCGGGCTCTTTTTGCTGATCGGCGAATATTCTCTTTTTACCGGGTTCCCAATCCGGTTTATTACTGGTATCAATCTGAACTGCTACCCGAACCGATGGTCTACATTGCCGACTTCCGGGCATCCTCCTCGTCTAGGGAAGTCGTGGTATTCAGTAACTGTCAAGAAGTTGAATTGTATAATAATGGAGAATTAGTAGCGCGCCAAGCTCCTGATCGCGATCCTGAACGACTGCACGTTGATCATCCGTCCTTCAGTTTCACTTTGCCTTCGGAGAAAGGTGGCTTAGAAGCAAAAGGCTTTATAAACGGTCAAGAAGTCGCTTCCTACGAGCGTAATCAAATGTCAAAGCCTACTCAAATTAAAGTAGTAATTGAAGAAGACGATCGACCTTTGGCTTCTAGCGGCTGTTACAGGAATATGGTACGAGCCTATCTGCTAGACGAGCGTGGCAATACCGTTTTGTCCGACACTTCAGAAGTGCGATTTACCGTAGACGGGCCGGGTACGATTATAGGCGATGCTTCAGTAGACGCTAATCCTAATCCGGCTTATTATGGGGTAGCTTCGGCATTGCTTAAATCTGGAAGTACCGCCGGAAAAATCACGGTCACTGCTCAAGTGAAAGGACTGAAGAAAGGAAGTGCCAGCATTACTACTATTGCCTACGAAGCTAACCGAACGCTAGCTGAAGCTCAGCCCATTTACGATTTGAGAGAAGTAAAACTGGATATGGGTAATGACCAGCAACAACTTCAGTTTGACTGGATAGCCTGGAACGGTAATGATGGTGGAGAAAGCACAATGCAGCTCGAAGCGTGGCCGGAAGCCACCGTAAAGCTTAGCGGAGAAGGAAGTAAAGTAATATGGACTGACGCTTGGGGTATGTCATCTGAAAAAGCCTATTTGGCCATGGACGGGGCAAACGTAGAAAAGGGTGGCAAGCTTACTCTGACGTTTCAGAACCTTCCGGCGGGTAATTATCAGTGTCGGCTCTACCTTCATAATATCGGTATTGAAGAAAATACGTCTGAAGCCGAAATCAAAGTCAGTTTGGGCAATAATGAAGTAGTAGCTGAAGGAATCAGACCCACTACTGGGCAGTACCTTGACCAAAAGCAACCTACTTCTACTGCTGTAAATTTTAGTATTGATGAGGATAATCCAGCCTCACTAACAATAGAGGAGGTCTCGGGAACAGAATCGTTGGTAATCAACGGATTAGAGTTACAGGAACTTCCTTAGAAAAAGGATTATGCCAACCATATTTTTCCACTTATTCTTGCAAAACGCTAATTTAGTACTATGATTCTACTACTCAACCTAAATCAGAAAGCTACTCTAAGCTACTGGCTACTATTTGCTTTTATTTTTTCATCTGCCTGTCAGGGCACTCAAGAAAGTGCTACCGAAAGCCAAATGGCTAGTCAACCCAATATCATCTTTATCATGTCTGACGATCATACTACCCAAGCGTTTGGTACCTACGGTAGTCGGTTGGCGGCGTTAAATCCTACTCCAGTGTTGGATGAACTGGCTGCGGAGGGAATGGTATTTGACCAAGCCTTTTGTCATAATTCTATCTGTACTCCTAGTCGAGCGAACATTATTACTGGGCAATACAGCCAGACAAACGGAGTGCTCGACTTGGATGGTGTACTACCTATTGAGAAGCAGTATTTACCAATTGAGATGAAGGAGCTGGGGTATCAGACCGCTATTATTGGTAAATGGCACTTAAAAGAAGAGCCAGCTAATTTTGATCATTATGAAGTGCTACCCGGTCAGGGAAAGTACTTTGATCCCGAATTCCGAAAAAAGGGAGAAGGTTCCTGGCCTGAAAATATGGTGGCTTACGAAGGACACTCTTCGGATATTATCACTGATCGCACCTTAGATTGGCTGGAAAATAAAAGGGACAAAGATCAGCCATTTTTCCTGATGCATCACTACAAAGCTCCGCACGATGATTTTGAGTTTGCCCCGCGCTACGCCGATTATTTAGAAGATACCGAAATCCCTGAGCCGAGTAGCCTCTATGAGCAACCCGATTTTGGCTCAGAAGCCACGATGGGTAAGAACGATAGTCTGATTCACCGGATTGGTACATCCGTTTCGGATCGGCATACCTACCGTAGCTATGTGCAGCAGTATGGTTTTGAAGCAGCTAACCGGAAAGAAGCAACTCATTTGGCGTATCAAGAGTACTTGAAGCGATACTTACGTTGTGTAAAAGGCGTAGATGATAATCTGGGAAGGTTATTTACCTATTTGAAAGAAAATGACTTGTGGGAAAACACCGTGATCATCTACACTGGCGATCAGGGATTTATGCTCGGTGAACATGATTACATGGATAAACGCTGGATGTACGATGAATCCATGCGGATGCCGTTTATAGTTCATTATCCTAAAGTGGTTAAGGCGGGAAGACGGTCAGATGTAATAATTAACAATACTGACTACGGACCCACCATGCTTGAGTTAGCTGGAGGACAGGTTCCTGACTATATGCAAGGGGAGAGTTTTGCGGATGTGCTTAAAGGAGAAACTACCGAGGGAAAGCAGACTGCTACCTACTATCGGTATTGGATGCACCTGATGCATCACGATGTTCCTGCCCATTTTGGTCTACGAACCAAAGACTATAAACTAATTTTCTACTACGGTTTACCTAGTGATATGAATAGCATTGGTAAAGCTACCATGCCTTGGATGGATGAATCTTACTCTATAGAGCAAACCCCCGCCGCTTGGGAATTCTATGACTTAAGCCAAGACCCGGAAGAAGTTCATAATCGCTATAATGATCCGGCCTATCAGGATATTATCGCACAGCTCAAGCAGGAGCTAAAAGAAAAACGAGGGGCTCTACATGAGACTGATGCAGACTTCCCTCATATTCAGGAAGTGATTGATGCCCACTGGGACTAAAAATATAACTTTACGGCTACTACTGTAACTTAAAACACAATGAACACTAACCGCCTACTTTTTTCAATAATTAGTTGCCTACTGATCTTACCCGCTTACAGCCAAAAGGTGTACAAACCCAGCTGGGAATCGTTAGCTGAGCATGATGAAGCACCCGAGTGGTTTCAGAATGCTAAGCTGGGGATCTATTTTCACTGGGGAGTATATTCGGTTCCTGCTTTTGGTAATGAGTGGTACCCAAGCCGAATGCACTTTGAGAACGATAAAGTAGCTCAACATCATCGGGAAAAATACGGCGATCCTGCCGAATTCGGATACCACGATTTCGTGCCCATGTTCAAAGCTGAGCACTTTAATGCTGAAGAGTGGGCTGATCTATTCAAGAAAGCGGGGGCAAGGTTTGCTGGTCCAGTAGCCGAGCACCACGATGGTTTTGCCATGTGGGCTAGCGAAGCCACCCCCTGGAATGCCGCTGATAAAGGCCCCATGCGGGATATTACCGGAGAGCTAGAGAAGGCTATCCGCGCTCACGACATGAAGTTTATTACTACTTTTCACCACGCTCGTAATCTGCAACGTTATCGCGACCAACCTGATGAGACAAAATTCAGGAATAGTCATTATCCTTATATAGCTGGAACGCCTCCCACTAGCGATGACTCCGAACTAAAGTACTTGTACGGCAATTTGCCTAAAGATCAGTGGCTAGAAGAAGTATGGTTTGGAAAGCTTAAAGAAGTGATAGATCAGTATCATCCTGATATTATGTGGTTTGACTCCTGGCTAGATCAAATTCCGGAGGAGTACAGACAAAAGTTTAGTGCGTATTATCTTAATGAGGCGCAAAAGCGTGATCAGGAGGTGGTTATTGTTCGTAAGCAAGATGATCTACCTCTGAGTATGAGTGTAGATGACCTGGAAAAATCTCGTAAGAATGAATTGACAGAAGAATCTTGGATGACCGATGAAACGATCAGCAAAGGTAGCTGGTGCTATACTGAAGATCTGCAGATTAAACCTGCGGCTGATGTTCTACACGTACTAATTGATATTGTCAGTAAAAATGGTGTGTTATTGCTAAATATTTCACCCAAGGCCGACGGCACTATTCCAGAAGACCAGCGAGAAGTACTGCTGGCAATAGGAAATTGGCTGGATAAATACGGTGAGTCTATCTACAATACTCGTCCCTGGTATACCTTTGGTGAGGGACCAACCAAGGAGCCTGAAGGGCACTTCAAGAATCATCACGAGTTTTTAAAGGTCAAATACTCTAACCAAGACTATCGTTACACTACTCAGGGTAGTACCATCTATGCTTCTGTTTTAGGTATGCCTACACCCAGTGAGCCAATCAAATTTACTGCTTTTGCGCAAGGTAAAATGCCTGCTGGTACCGAGATACTAAATGTTTCTATGCTGGGTATTGATACCAATCTTGAGTGGGTTTGGGAAAAAGACGGTTTAGCAGTGACTCTACCCCAGGCAAAAGTAGATGATATGGCAGTCGTTTTCAGAGTGGAAACAAGTCGTGGCTCCGCTACAGGTGAGGGGCAATAAAAAGCGAAGCCTTTTGTGTATAGTAAACCCTAAAAATTTAATTCTCTGTGTCGATAAAACCTAGTTATCAACCCGATATAAACGCAACATTTCCACTATTTAAAAAAGGAAGCCGTCTGGTATATGGTACTTCTGGTTTAGGTGGAGTGTGGGGCGAAGTAGATGAATCTGAAAGTATTGACTGTCTCCTTTACGCCTTTGAGCACGGAATCTCATCGCTAGATACATCTCCCTCCTATAATCGTAGTGAAGAGTTTGTAGGCAAAGCCTTACAACGCTGGCAGGGTGAACGCCCGTTTATTAGCACCAAGGTGGGGCGATTACCCGCTGAGAAAGCAGATGAGTGTTACGTAGACTACTCGACCGAAAGCATGCGAGATAGTCTGATGCGTAGCCTAGATAGGTTACAAGTGGCGCAGGTAGATCTGCTTTTCTTACATGAGCCTCATCTAGTGCCACTGGATAATATTGAAGAGATTTTAGATACCTTAAAAACTTTTCAGGCCAAAGGACTAACCCGTTTGCTAGGAGTAGGGGGGAATCCTACCGATGCATTCCGTCCGTACGTCACTAAAGATAATTTCCAGGTTGTTTCGGGCTTTCTGAAAATGGATGCTTGCAATCTATCGGCTTTTCAAAACGATATTCCCCATTTCCAGCAAGAAGGGGTAGCCTATTACGCAGCATCGGCGCTGCACATGGCCTTGCTAGGTACACGCTTCGAGCGGTACCAAGCCGATCCGCCAGGTACCCAGTGGATCACGGCGCAAGACGTGGAAACAGCGGCAGCGGTAAATGCCATTGCGCAGCGGCATCAGCTGCTGCTATCTACTTTGGCGCAGCGTTACCTGTTTTCTATCCAAGAGGCTGATCGGATAGTGATGGGAGCTCGTACGATCAGCCAGATACAGTCAACTGTCAGTGACTGGCAACAAGGAGTATTACCTCAAGAAATTTTTGACGAAATAACCAATACCATTTATTCAACCCGAGAAAATCATTAGTCAAGTATGAGAACGATTGTTTTAGAGGAGCCTGGAACATTTAATTATACCAACACAACCCCGGATGAAGATCTGAGAGAAGACGAAGCGTTAGTTAAAGTACATAGCATCGGTATCTGCGGTACTGACTTCCACGCTTACGAAGGCAACCAGCCCTTTTTTTCCTATCCTAGAATACTAGGGCACGAGTTAGGGGTAGAAGTACTAGAAGTAGGGAGGGAGGTGCAGCATGTTGTGGTAGGCGATAGATGCTCGGTTGAACCTTACCTGAATAAAACTCAAGACCAGGCTGTGCGACGGGGCTTCACCAACTGTGGAGAAAACATATCGGTACTAGGTGTACACCAAGACGGAGGCATGCGAGAGCGTTTCAAACTACCAGCCAAGTATCTGCACAAATCCAGTAAGCTTAGCTACGAGCAGTTGGCAGTGATCGAGCCCCAGGGTATTGGCTGTCACGCGGTAAACCGAGCTGGTGTACAGCCCGACGATCTAGTGTTAGTAGTAGGCTCAGGGCCAATTGGCTTGGCGGCTGTTATCTTTGCCACCGCCCAAGGTGCTAAGACGGTAGTTATGGATATCAACGAAGCCCGCCTAAAGTTTGCTGCTGAGGCAACTAATATTCACAGTACAGTGGTGGCCGGGCGAGATGATACTGTAGAGCAGCTACGAGAACAGTTCGGTGGAGATCTGCCTACGGTGGTGCTGGATGCTACTGGGAATAAACACGCTATGTCGAAAACATTGGAGTATGCGGCCCCAGCCGGGCGTATTGTTTTTATCGGTCTTTTTCAGGGTGACTTTACGTTTAATGATCCGTACTTTCACAAAAAAGAACTTACCCTGATGGCCAGTCGCAACGCGTTGTCGGCCGACTTCAAGCAGATCATTCGTATGATGGAAGAAGGAAGTATCAATATTTCCCGCTGGATTACGCACCGAAGTGCCTTCGAGGAAATGGTCGGCCAGTTCGACCAATGGCTACGGCCTGAGACCGGGGTCATCAAAGCGGTCGTTTCACTATAACCTCTATCTACTATGGCAACTGTTGATAAGCCTTTCAAACGATACTGTAAAACCCTAACCCTGGTTGATGACCCTGACCTAATTGAAGAGTACGAAAAAGTTCACGGAATAGGTGCCGCTTGGCCAGAAATTACAGAAGGCATGAAAGCGGTAGGTATCCTGGATATGGAAATATACCGGCACGCCACTACGTTATTTATGATTATGGATACTGTGGTGGATTTCAATCATGACCAGGCTATGACTGCGCTGGCTGCGATGCCTCGCCAAGCTGAATGGGAAGCTTTCGTAGCAAAATTTCAGCGAACTGATCCAAAATCTTCTGCTCGAGAGAAGTGGAAATTGATGGAGAGAATCTACGAATTAGACCAACAAGAAAGTTGCTCATCAGAAGAAGGGCAGGTAAAAACCTGAGCCTTCACATGGGATTAATTTGCCTGTAGCGAGAAAAAGGTGTTCCTATATACTTCATTGAACTAAGCGTGTTTGGACTTTACCTTTTCTAACGATACTGATTCCTTCGGAGCGATATAATCTACAGTAGGGTAAGCGGTACAAAAAGTTCAGGTAGTGTATTTTAGATAAGGATGGAAAGATTGAGAAACTGGCAAAAAGGCCATCTTTATTTTAAATGCACTACCAAAACGAAATAGACCTTGATATTAGAGTATTGTTCGCAGAAACCTTTTTTAAACAAAAAGTCATAGCCGATTACCATTCGAGGCTGAGTATGTTCAGGACATTCTTCTTACTGCGGTAACAGTTTTAAATGACCAAGATCAGTTTACATTCTGGGCAATTGCTGATACTGGGATGAGGCAATCAGGACTTTTGGCTTGCAACCAGAGGATATATTTTCAGAAGAAAGTATTCTATACATTTGGATAAGATCCAGAAAGGGGGCGGAGTTGAAAACAACCGAGTCTGAAAGAAAAATCCTGCTTGTTGGATAAGCATTAACTGCATTCAATAGATTTCCTACTGGATTTACACATCTAGGAGAAGTAGAGTCTTTTTCTGCTTCAATTAATAATTTTTTGACGATAAAAAGTCTAAGACCAACTAAGGGTCATTCTGCTTATTCTTTGAGGTATACTTTTAAAGACCGTTTGTGGAACTACGGGATAATAGGTGCCCTTGAAGAGGTCATTGATGAGTTAATGAGACATAAACTTGAAACAGAGCATTGCCTCATATCAAAAATTGTTTACAAGATATAAAGTACTCTACAGTAATGGTTGTGAGGGAGAGATTTGATCACAGTCGACATAAGCCTATAATTTCAGTTAAAGCCTAAATTCTTTAGTTTTAGAGCTGAAAGTTCAAGACAATAGATATATGAGTGTTTGTTTTAGAGGAAATAAAAAAAGACAGTCACTTTCAGTTGTAACTGCCTGATAATAAGAGTAGCGGGGACAGGACTCGAACCTGTGACCTTCGGGTTATGAGCCCGACGAGCTACCAACTGCTCCACCCCGCGATGTATTTTTCCAAACGGACAACAAACATATAGGTTTCACGAATAATAAACAATATCATCTAAAAATAATTTTTCATGAGCCAGCACCGAGCCGGATTTGTTAATATTTTGGGCAAGCCCAACGTAGGTAAATCCACGCTAATGAACGCGCTGGTAGGTGAGCGTCTATCCATTATCACCTCCAAAGCCCAAACCACCCGGCACCGTATTATGGGTATCGTCAATGGTGCAATAGATGAAGGAAACGAGTTCCAGGTTGTGTATTCCGATACTCCTGGCATTCTAAAACCGGAATACGCTTTACACCAATCGATGATGCGGTTTGTGGATACCGCGCTGGAAGATGCTGATGTGATTTTATTCGTAACTGACCTTTATGAAAAGCAGGAGCAAGAAGATGCTTCTCTTCAAAAACTGGCAAAGACTGATGTACCGGTTATTTTGGTGCTAAACAAGGTTGACCTGGCCAAGGGCACGCAGATGCAGGACAAACTAGAATACTGGCGAGAAATTGTTCAGCCACAGGAAGCCATACCGGCTTCGGCCTTAGAAGCCATCAATGTAGGTGAGGTATTTCAGGCTATTTTACGCTATTTACCCGAACATCCTCCTTACTTCCCAAAGGATGCTCTAACCGACCGCCCGGAACGGTTTTTTGCCTCGGAGATTCTTCGAGAAAAGATTTTTAAGAACTACAAACAGGAAATACCGTACAGCAGCGAAGTAATTGTTTCCTCCTTTGAGGAAGAAGAGAATATTATCCGGATTCGCTGCGAGATATACGTTGAACGTCAGAGCCAAAAAGGGATTATTATTGGTAAAGGGGGGGGATCATTAAAGAAAGTGGGTATTCAAGCTCGGCAGGATTTAGAAAAGTTTTTTGGTAAACAGGTTCACCTAGAACAACATGTGAAAGTGGCCCCCAACTGGCGGCGTGAACAACGACGGCTACGGCATTTCGGATACTAATTTCAGTTGAAAGCGCTCGGCGCCCGATTGACAATGGAAAGTTGATACTGGAGGAGAGAAGCTTGAAGCAGCAGCTGCGCTGTCAGAAGACTGAAGGTATTTGCAAAGCCACCAGGGCGCGGGACAAATGACCGTGGACTATTGACCGTCGGCTGTGGACTATCAACTAATTTTCCGTAATTTGCCAGACTTTTTATCAGCAGCATCTAACCAAATTTACTAGTGAGCAATATTGTAGCGATTGTGGGCCGACCTAACGTCGGAAAATCAACTTTTTTTAATCGTTTAGTAGAAAGGCGTCAGGCCATTATGGATGATGAAAGCGGAGTGACTCGTGACCGTCACTACGGTTACGCTCAGTGGTCGGGCAAACATTTTACCGTGATTGATACCGGCGGCTATGTGGCTAATTCGGATGATGTATTTGAGGAGGCTATTCGCAGTCAGGTAAGGTTAGCTATTGATGAGGCTACGGTTATCCTCTTTATGGTGGATGTGGAAACTGGCATTACCGATTTGGACGAGTCCTTTGCTAACCAACTGCGGGGTACTGATAAACCCATTTATGTTGTAGCCAATAAAGCCGATAACGCCAACCGTAGCTTTCAGTCGGCAGAATTCTACGGATTGGGCTTGGGCGAAGTATCTGCTATTTCTTCGGCGAACGGTAGCGGTACCGGTGACTTATTAGATCAGGTCATCAGCCACTTTAGTGCTTCCGATGAAGAAGATCCGGATGCAGGTATCCCTCGGTTAGCCATTTTAGGAAGACCTAACGTGGGTAAGTCGTCTTTTTTGAATGTGTTACTCGGGCAAGAAAGGAGTATTGTGACTGACATTGCAGGTACTACCCGGGATGCGCTGCATTCACACTACAACTTATACGGCAAAGAGTTTATTTTGATCGATACGGCCGGACTACGGAAGAAAGCCAAGATTTCGGATAACATTGAGTTTTACTCTACCATTCGTAGTGTGCAGGCACTAGAGGACTCAGATATTTGTATCATCATGCTGGACGCCCAGCGGGGAATGGAAGCCCAGGATATGAATATTGTGCAACTAGCGCACAAAAACAAAAAAGGCATTCTGATTCTGGTGAATAAATGGGACCTGATTGAAAAAGACACCCACACCGTAGAAGACTTTAAAAAGCGGATTTACGGCAAGCTAGGTGAGTACAACTATATTCCCATCATCTTTACCTCTATGCTAACTAAGCAACGAGTCTATCAAGCCATTGAGAAAGCGGCAGAAGTCTACGAGAACCGCCAGCGCCGCATCAGCACCTCCAAACTGAACGACAAACTACTACCGGAAATAGAGAAGTACCCACCTCCGGCAGTGAAGGGTAAGTACATCAAAATTAAATACATTACGCAGTTACCCACTAAAACTCCGGCCTTTGCTTTCTTCTGCAACCATCCCCAGTACGTCAAAGCTGCCTACCAACGCTACCTGGAAAATCGCCTCCGCGACCACTTCAACTTTGAGGGAGTACCGTTGCGGATTTTCTTTAGGAAGAAGTAGGGTTATTTTGTGACAGGTGGAGGAGTGTACTCCCAGAGCTCCTTACCTTCACCATCTCCACCATAGAATTTATCCCTTAAAATGTATATCTTATTGTTTACAATAATGCCCGTAGAACCGGCATTCCCGTTAAAATCTGGCGTTTTAATTTTCACCCATCTTTTATTATCAATATCGAGTCTGTACATATAATATTGAAACTTGTTTATTACTAGACCAATAAGACCCTCTGTATTCTGAGTTGATACACTTGAATCCTCCACATAGTCAGTAATCTGAGCCCATTCATTAGTTTCGGGATTATATTCAAAAACTGGACTAATTCTGTTGTTATTCAAAGATGGAAATATATATGCTTTATTATTATGTGAAATTTTAAAATTTGGTAGTCCAGGTATGTATTCAAAAGGAAAATCGTCAACTCTAGTCCAAGCGTTCAAAGTAGGATTATATTCCCAAAAATCACTTAGTGTTACATTCGTATCACCATTACGCCCTGATCCGACGTATGCCTTATTTGAAATAGTAAAGGAATATTGAAGGTCAATGGTCTCACTACCAGGATAAGTTGCCATTTTTTTCCAATTTTTAGAACCTGGATCAAATCTTCACAAATCCTTTAAGATACTATTGCCCATACCTAAGCCAACATATCCATACTCTGATAGCGAAAACCCAATTGCTACCATTTTATTCCTTCCGGGAAAATCTGGTAATTTAGTCCATATATCATTATCAATACTATACTCATAAAAATCATAGATAGTATCACCTTGAATTGTAACCCCTATTCCGGTATATATTTTTTTGCCAATTGAAAATATAGGGGGAGGAGCATAATCAGTACTTACACCAGGGTAATTTGCTAATTTCCTCCAAGGGTTCGAGTAAGTAGTAGTACTAAACTCAAAAGTAGCAGAACCGATGGTTAAAAAGGCTTGAGAAGTAGTAGCGTAATCTGTGTTGGTTAGTATTTCGATATAAATCTTGTCTCCTTCATTTACTAGTTTTTCTTCTGATCCAATTTCTTCGCCATTAACGAAAAGTTTTCCATTTTCAATAGAAATAGGAGTCGAGTACGATAACCCCTTTAAAATAATTGTATCAGAGGTATAGGTTTGTTCGGGCTGAGCATTCTCAATTTTTTTAAAGCTAAACTCATCAGGTACGTAATCGTCAGTAACTATTGTGAAGTCACTATGAACATTATTAATATTAACGGTAGCTGAGGTTTCCAAAAAGTAACTTGTACTTGATTTTAGTTGGACTGCTAATTGATCGCCATCTTTCACCCACGCCGTATCTTTGGTAACTAGTTCACCATTTTTAATCAGTGTCCCAGTAGTGACCGTAGCGGGAGTAGGGTAGGGCACACCACTCACGGTAATGGTATCGGAGATATAAAGCGAGTCTACCGCAACATCCGTTCGTGACGAAAAACTAAAAGCGTCGGGTTGGTAATCATCAGTTACCACCGTAAAGTGTTTTACCAGTGTACCTACCGTGAGCGATGCGGTAGTGGTATCAGCATAAGCACTACTGGAAAACAACTGCAATTGAATTTGATCCCCGTTTTTTAACTGAGCTACAGTATCGGTCACCATGTTTCCGTTCACAAGAATATGTCCGCCTTTTGCTAAAGCATCAGTAGTACTGCTTTCTTTTATTCCACTAATGGTAATGCTATTGGAAGTAATCGTATCGTTAACGGCAACATCCACTTGCGTTTCAAAAGAAAAATCATTGGGGGTATCGTCTTCGTCTTTATTCAGAATACCGTCCCCATCGCTGTCAATGTATTGCTCAAAGTTAGGGATAGTAGCTGCTTCTCCTAGTTCCTCGTAACGTTGCTCGAGATGCTGGCGAACCTGGGGCAAATTGAGTGATATAGCCTGCTGCTTTATCCTAGTCTGGTTGGTCTCACTATCTAGCTTGCCATCTTCCCGCAAGTCGGTGATGATATTAGCTACCAATTCCGAGAGTTCAGCTACTGAATTGTTCGCCTGTAATATCGACGAAATAGCCAGCAAAATAGCGTGGTCGTCCCCATTAACTGTAATATCTAACTGTTCGGATAGCAGCATATCATCTTTTTCTATACCAAAAACAGTCAGAATTTCCTGCTGGGCCTGGGTTTTTGCTGCTGAAAAACTGACTCCTTTTTCCTGCATTAAGTAGATTACCCGAGGGCGTTCCAGGTGTGAAAGTAGGTTGGCATTGATGGTGCTTACCTCTTCTACCTGGGAGAGGGCAAACAAGGTAAGTTGGGCTGCCGATTTTCCTCCCTTTACTTCATCAAAGTAGAACCCATCGGCCTGAAGCTGAACGTGGTGAGACGAAAGCTCAATATTTTTCAGACTGAATGTTCCTTTATTATCAATCACCTGGGTAGTAAAGTTCTTTCCGGTGGGGGTTAGCAAGCTATCCAATTCAGCCACCGTAATGGTGGTACCGTCTGAATGGTCGTAGTTTCAGCGTCGATGATTTGCATATCTTCCTCATCTTCGCGACAACTAGCTGTGAACATTGATAAGATTGCAAGTGCTAAAAATATGTATCGGTTCATCATTCGTAATTTAGAAGTAAAGAAAGTAGGTAGTTAGTCTTGAATAGGTGGAGGGGTGTACTCCCAGAGCTCTGTAATTCTCATTCTGGGGCCAGAGTTATTTACTAATACATAAATTTTATCATTTATGGTAAAGCTATAGATTTGATCAGTAAGATTCCGAGGTGCACGGATTCTTATCCATTTCTTTTCTCTATAGTCAAATCTGTATATCGTACGGTCATACGGCAATCCAGGAGATAGGAACCCAAACGCGTCGTCGCTGTCTTCAATAGAAACATCTTGAACATTAATTTCTGGACTTATAGTAGACCATCGATTTGTCTTTGGGGAATATTCTATAACTTGAGATAGTGTGTTATCTCTAGGCGAAGCAGATAAAATGTAGCCTTTATCATTATAGGTGACAACGTGATTTGGTCTACGTCTGATTTCGTAAGGGTAATCTGCAACTCTAGTCCAAGTGATGGTAACAGGGTCAAACTCCCAGAAAACTTTATTTTTTCTTCCCGCGCCATCAACGCCAGCTCCCATGTATGCCTTATTATTAGCAACGAAAGCAATGGGTGATTGCCATGAAGTATGGTCGGGATAGGTGGCTATCTGAGTCCATTGATCGCTTTGTGGATCATATTTCCAAAAATCATTCTCACCAGCCTCTCCCTTCCTGATATATCCATCTCCTAGTAGAGAAAATGAAATTGGATCTCCGTATAAATTGCCTGGGAAGTTTTGCTTACGAGTCCAAAGGTTAGCTGCTGGATCATATTCATAAAACTCTGGTGAAAATCGAACATATCCATCGTAGAATCCTACCCCAAAATATATTTTATCGTTAATAACAAAGTTAACAGCAGTAGCATAGTCGTCAAATAGAGTACCAGGATAGTCAGCTAATCTTTTCCAGGGGTCTTCATATGTAGAAATCAGGAAATCAAACTGCTTTGCCCCGATAATGATATTTGCTGAGGTAGATACTAAGTATTCAGAACCACTTCTGAGTTTGAGGAAAATCTTATCGCCATCTTTAACTGTAACACTATCTCCAACAACCTCCGTTTCATTGATATATAACGTTCCGAATTCAGAGGAAATTGGGGTGGGATGTGGAATACCACTCAAAGTGATAGTATTGGAAGTGTAATAACGATCTAGTTGAGCGTTAATAATATTATTAAAAGAGAAATCATCTGGAGAATAATCATCAGTGATAACACTAAACGTCTTTTCTAGTTCACCAATCGTAATTGTGGCAGTAGTTGTATCTAAAGCCTCTTGACTAGACACTAAGCGTATTTCTAGATTATCTCCATTTCTTACTTCAGCGATACTTGACTTATTTTCATCATTATTTACAACTAGCCAACCATTCGTAACAGAAGCTATCGAGACACTTCTTTCAATTAATCCAGTAATGATAACTGCGTTGGAAGTAATTGTATCATTAATCGCCACATCTACCTGCGTTTCAAAAGCAAAATCTTCGGGAGTATCATCCTCATCTTTATTCAAGATACCGTCCCCGTCGCTGTCAATGTATTGCTCAAAATTAGGAATAGTCGCTTCTACGCCCATCTCGGCGTAGCGAGCTTCCAGGTTCTGTCGAATTTGGGATAAATCCAGGGTTTTGGCCTGTTCTTTTAGCCCGGTTTGAATGACTTCACTGTTCAGCGTACCATCTTCCCGTAAGTCGGTAATCAGGTTACCGAGTAATTCGGAAAGATCAGCTACGCCGTTATTGCCTTGTAAAACCGCAGAAATTGCGAGTAAAATAGCGTGTTGATCACCCTTTTGAGAAATATCTAGCTGTTCAGAGTAGCCAATACTATCTTGTACAATACCGAAGGCCGTCAAGATTTCTTGTTGGGCTTGTTTTTTAGCTTCCGCAAATTCTTGCTTCTCTTCCTGCATTAGGTAGACGACTCGGTTACGCTCCAGATGTGAAAGTAGGTTCACATTGACGCTACTAGCATTCGATACATCAGCCAAAGCAAACAGGGTAAGTTGGGCAGCGGATTTCTCACCTTTCACCTCATCAAAGTAGAAACCATTGGCCTGTAACTGTACGAAGTCTGATTCCAGTTCGATGTCCTTCAAACTAAACGAACCCCGATTGTCGGCAATTTGGGTGGTGAAGTTCTTACCAGTTGCTGTTAACTTTTCGTTCAGTTCCGATAGTGTAATAGCGGTGCTATTGATAAAGGGGCCTTTCTGGACATAGCCCTTAAGATCAATAGATACCACTACGGTCGAGTCAACGCTCGTAGTATCCGAAGCTACGGGTGGAGTAATCGGTTCTTCATCTTCTTGGCAACTAATCATAATGATGCCAGCAATGAATAGAAGAGGAAAAAAAAGCTTTTGCATTAAAACAGTAATTTATTCTAATAGACAAAATTACTGATTAATGTAATAAAACTAAAGTAATTTAATATTTAATAATAAAAAGAAAATAATTTAAATAGTTTTATATGATTTACTTATGAGCCTCTTCGTAGTGGGCTTTCAGCACATTCTCTCCCCAATCATTTTGTAAATCCCGGATGACTGTGTGAGTATGGTTAGCATTATTCTGCGTATTGTCGTACTCAATCACAAAAGTCGGCCCCTGTAGGCGGTAATAGTGCGGATCACCTACTTCCAGTCCACCAGCCCAGGCAAAGTGAATATCTGCGAATCCGGCTTCCCGGATACTTTTTAGCGATTCTTCGGCAACTTCGGCCAGGTGAACCTCATGATAAACTTCCAGCAGCTGCATTAGTTGATCTTGTTGCTCACTATTCATTTTGCTGTAGGCTAAACCTTCCAGGTCGCCAACCTGAGCTTGAGGTTCGGTACCGGTAACAATATCCGGGTAGGCGTCCTCAGCAATTAAAGCCTCAGCAAGTAGATCTTGGTCAAAAGATTTTACTAATGCCCGAGCTAGATCTTCTTCGGGTTGAAGTACCCGCCAGCCTTCTATGGGTCCATTAGGTACTTTAGCTGGATTAGCTCCAAAGAAAGTGGGAGTAGCCGACACAATTTCATCAGAAAGAGAAGAAAAGTTAAGAGAAACGTGGTGACCTTCCAGCCGCCATCCCCAGGCTTCGCCCGGTTGCGGATTGCCGAAGATAGTAAAGTAGTAATTATTCGGGTCACGGTAGGTGTCATCATCAGGGCGGTTTTCTACTGCTCTAAGTACACCTTCTAGTTTCATTACATTCGTTGCTTTTTGGTAGCCAGTTTCACTTAGTGAAAGTTTTAGTAACTGCATAGCTGCGTCCCGCTGTTCTTCATTCATGGCTTTTAGAGGCAAGCCATTGCGTTCTCTGGGTACAAAGTGCCAGTTGTAGCGTTCCCCGTCCTCAAAGTCGTACATCATTTTATCCTGCTGATTATTATCTAAAGATTGCTGAAATTGCTGGGCGGCTTCTACTAACCCCGTTTCAGTAGATTCACTTGATTGAGGATTGAAAATAATAAACGCGAGTAGCGCTGTGCTGCTAATTGCTAATAGTAGAATACTGACAGGACGTTTCATGAGGTTGTTGATTACTGATGATTAATAATTAGTGAGTGATGATTCATGAACAGATAAAAAATTCCTGATCAGTCATTATTCACTACTCGTCATTTAAGGTACGATTTTTTCAAAAAATTTGATAATTTCTGCGCCAAATGAAATACTATGACCCAGGAAACCATTGCTCGACATCGCGAAGAATGCGAAAAACACCTTACTAATGAACTATTGCCGTTCTGGCTGGACCGTAGCCTAGATGAACAATATGGTGGGTTTATTACCCACTTTGGTAAAGATGGTAATGATACCGGAACCGATGAAAAATCGCTAATTGCCCAGACTCGTTGCGTTTATACCTTCGCTTCTGCTCATCGAGCTGGATACGGTGGTGGGCGATGCCTGAAGTATGCCCGGCACGGAGTGGACTTTCTACTTGCAAAAATGTGGGATCAAGAGCACGGCGGGTTTTACTGGCTGCTGGACCAGGCTGGCAACGTAACTATTGACGAAAAAATTATTTATGGGCACAGCTTTGCCATTTATAGCTTGTGCGAATACACCTTGGCTGCGGGAGATGAACGGGGACTGGAATACGCGATCAAATGCTTCGATCTACTCCAAAAATACGCGGCAGATACTCATTACGGTGGTTACTTTGAGATGTTTAAGCGAGACTGGACGCTAAAAGGCTCTGACGCTGCGGGAGGGGACCGCAAAACCCTGGATGTACATATGCACTTAATGGAAGCCTTCACTACGTTGTATGAATGTAGTCAACAACAGATCCACTTGAGAAAATTGGAAGAAGTAATTGCTCTTCTGTTAAATCGAGTTTTGCATCCCGAGTATCGTACCGGAATTCCGCAGTTTTTTCCGGATTGGGAAATTGCTCCGCAGATAAAATTTGATATTGTCTGGGGATGGGATCGTTTTACGGATGGGGGTCAGAAAGCCCAAGCCGAGGACAACACCAGTTACGGACACAATGTGGAGTTCGCCTGGTTGCTGACCCATGCGTTGAAAACAATGAAGAAGCCAGTAGAGCAGTATTTCGATGTGCTAAAGGCGTCTTACGATCATGCTGTAGCCTACGGCATCGATAAAACCCATGGGGGAGTATACGTAGAGGGAAGCCACGATGGAAAGGTCTACGATCGGGAAAAGGAATTTTGGCAACAGGCTGAATTACTGATTGGAATGCTAGAAGCCTGCCTGACCTTTAGTCTGGAAAAATACTGGTCGACTTACGAGAATGTTCACCGCTTTGTATTTGATAAGATGATCCACCATTCGGTAGGGGAGTGGTGGCCACTGCTTACCCGTGAGGGTGAGCCCATTTGGACTCACATGAGCCATTCCTGGAAAGTGAACTATCACACCGTAAGGGCTATGGTGCAAAGTATTGAGCGATTAAAAAAACTGGAAGCAATGCTTTAAGCTGCTTATTTGAGAGTTAAGTAATCTACCAGTTGCTCAATTTTGGGGTTCTCCTGAATTTTTGCGTCGAGAATATCGGAACGCTCTGGCATAGCCGTGATACAAATTACTGCCCAGATGATTAATAGCACTGTTACCCGAAAAATTACTTCAATAGAGTCTTTAATATTCATGGCGATTATTTATTACTTGAGTAATGTTTTATCTAAAAAAAGAAATATTTTTGTATTATTCAAGTAATAATATATAATTTTATATAAAAATAGTTATATATAACTACTTTTCTTTGTAGTGATGACTATCGGTAAAATGTAATGAATAAGATCGAAAGTGCAATTTTACGAGTGGCTACTATTGATTTGAAGGAATTCTGTGCCGTAGCACTTTACCTGCTCTAATTGGAGCGGTTTTTCCCTGGTCAACGGCTATCTGACCATTTATTATCACGTACTCGATGCCTTCGAGATACTGATGGGGCTAATCAAAAGTAGCTTTATCAATTACGGTGGCTGGGCTGAAGATTGTAATACCTGCCATTGTATTTTCCTTGATTCTACCCCTGTCGGGACTACCCGACCGGTCGGCAGGCATTTGGGTCATTTTGTGAATGACTTCTTTCAGGCTGATAACTTTTCATTCGCATGCATAGTGGCCAAATAGCTTAGGAAAGGTTCCGTACCCTCGTAAAATCAAACATTCTTAACATTGCAGGGTAAATTAGCTGTGCCGCAAAAAATGAGAATAGACGGAAGAAAAAAAGCTAAAACCAATGATTATCAGCGCAAAAGAGCATGATTGATGCTTTCCTAGGCTCTTTTAAGGTTCAATTAGCTCGGGTGCTTGTGCCATGAGTTGCTCCCGTAAGCTATCGTCTAGTAGGGCGTTTTGCAAGGTCTTAGCCTCGAGTAGCTGCTCCACCGTTAGTCCTTCTACTCCCCGTAAATCGGCTTTCAGCAGATTGGCATTTTTAAGATTCGCTCCCATCAACACGCTGCCTTGCAGGTTAGCTTCGGTAAGTAAGGCATTCTCGAAGTTGGCCTTGATTAAGAAGGAACCTTCAAGATTAGATTTTATAAGAAAAGTGTTAGAGAAATTAGCCCCACTAGCATACGACCGGCATAGATTGACCTGATTAAGGTTAGAGCCTTCAAAGTCAGTTTGGTTCATGCGGGCATTTTCCAGATTACCCTGAATCAGATTGGAATGGGTGATATTGGCGGTGTTAAGGTTCGAACCCTTAAGAATTACGTTACTTAAATTGGTTCGGGTGAGGTAGCAGTTGACCAAATCCAGCTTATACTTGCGGTAGCGGTTAAGACGTTTGATATTACCCGCCGTACGGAAGGCTGCTTCCTCAGATTCCCATAAGCGAAAATCTTCAATTTCATCCAGATACGTACGAATCCTCATGCGTTTCTGTCCATTCTCATTAAGCCAGTAGATTAAAATACCGATTACGGCAATATCAAAGAGCATTCCGTGAGCCTCGGCCAATACCTGCCCTACAAAGTTGTAGTAATCTTCCACATAGTACGAGTAGCTTAGCCCGAAGACGATCATGGCAAGGGCAAGCAGCACCAGACATGAAGTAAGTACCGGGTGCTCCGGGATCGTTTTAATTCGTTCTAACACTATTTTCCAACGGTCTAAGCGCATACAATTGAAGATAGCAGATGACTAGCATATCTAATAAGATTCAAAATAGCGGAAACGTAGCGCGAAATGGGTGCGTTTGTGCGGTAAAATCTCACAAGTGTAGGAACTAGTCCAATTCTAAGGCTTTTATCTTTTCTACCAGCGTTTGATTAATTTTTTCATAAGATTCGTAGGTCCAGCCAGCAACGTGAGGAGTAAACAACACCCGGTCAGATTGGCAAAGCTGATCAAAGGCAGCTTGCTGATGAGGAGTTAATTGCTGTAATTTCTCATTTTCCAGCACGTCGAGGGCTGCTCCTCTGATCTTTCCACTGGCTAAACCTTCAACTAACGTTGCTAAAGAAATAATTTTCCCCCGCGCAGTATTTAGCAGGTAAACATCTTGATTAAACTTGGATAAGTACAATTTGTCAATCAAAAACTGAGTTTCGCGGGTTAATGGTACATGAAAGCTGATAATTTCGGCTTGCCGAAAGATTTCTTCCATCGTTGCTTCTTCGGCAAATGCATCGCTATAATCGGTCCGGTACTTATCGTAGGCTAACACCGTTACTCCGAATCCGGAAAGCCGACGTGCAAAAGCCTGTCCCATATTTCCGTAACCGATGATGCCCACAGTTTTTCCCATTAGTTCTACTCCTCGGTTTCCCTCCCGGTCCCAAACACTGTGGCGAATTTGCTGATCAGCGCGAGAAATGTTGTTTAGCAGATTCAATAGGATACCTAATGTATGTTCCCCAACTGCATCGCGATTGCCTTCCGGGGCATTGAGAATACTGATGCCGTTCTGTAGAAGTGCTTCCTTGTCTAGTTGATCCAACCCTGCGCCTGCTCGGGCTACAAACTTAAGCGAAGCAGCTTGCGCAATTAGTTCAGAGTCAATTTTAAGCTTACTACGAACAATCAAACCTTGATAACCAGAAATTTGCTCTAGCACCTCAGCACGGGAGATATCCGGCTGATAGTCTGCCTGGTATCCAATTTCGGCGAGTAGGGGGACAATGCTAGGGTGCATTTTATCCACTATAAGGCACTTCTTCATAAATAGGGACTAGAATTGATAAAGCAGATGGGCTACGCTAAAGTATACAGCTAGACCCAATAAATCGTTAGCAGTAGTGATAAACGGGCCGGAGGCTAAAGCTGGATTTACTCCAAAACGGTTTAGAATTAATGGGGTTAGGGTGCCCATGAAGGAAGCTAAAAGAACTACACTGAACAAAGCAATGGCTACTACACTAGCCAATCGTAGTTCTTCCCCAAAAATCAGATTGAAAACTAACACTAAAATTCCCAGTGCCAGACCATTGATAAGTGCTACGATCAATACTTTGATCAGGCGTTTGGTTAACTGGTCGCCAAAAACCGAAGATGTGGCCAGACTTTGCACAACCAGCGAGGAAGACTGAATTCCAACATTACCCCCAGTAGCTGTAATTAGCGGAATGAAGAAGGCCATAGCGGGTAGTAAGGCTATATCATCCTCATAATTACAGTTTAACCGAGCTCCAAATAGTCCACCTACCATTCCAATAATCAGCCAGGGCAGCCGAGCGCGGGAAAGCAACCAGACACTATCACTTCTTTCCTCTACATCCTCAGAAATCCCCGCCATCAGTTGGCGTTCTTCCTCCGCCATCTCGGTGATAACATCGACAATATCATCAATTGTGATTCGCCCGACCAGACGATCTAGAATATCTACTACGGGTACTACTTCTAAATCGTACTTACGCATAATTTCAGCAATTTCCTCTTCCTCCATAAAGGTGGGCACCGAAATAATTTCACTATCGTAGATGTCGGCAATCTTAGTATTATCCTGAGAAATAATGATTCGCTTCAGCGAGACTTTTCCCAGTAGATGATTGCGGTCGTCTACGACGTAGACCGAGTAGAGTTTGTCTACTTTTCCGGCCTGACGACGAATTTCTTCAATACATTGTAAAATATTCCAGTTAATATCAACCTTGATTAACTCCTTGGCCATCAACCCTCCCGCCCGATCTTCTTCGTAACGAATCAGATCTTTTACGTGGCGGGCTCGCTCGGCATTTTGCATTCTATCAATAACCTCCTCACGCGTCTGAATCGGTAGACGGTTCAGAATGTCTGCCCCATCGTCTGAGTCCAGGTAATCAATAAAATTAGCGAGTTCTTCAGCCGTAAAGTTTCGGAGAAACGCCGTCTGGTCTTCTTCTTCTATCTCAACAATTACATCAGCGGCCTTTTCTCGGTCTAGAAGCTTAAGTACAAATTTAGATTCTTCAGTATTTAACTCGTAGAGTACGGTCAGAATATCTACCGCGTTGGCATCTTCCATACTCTGGTGTACAATCTCCTGCGCATTTTGAGCAATAGCCTCCCTCACCCACTCAAGGTAGGAAGGGGATACTTCAAATGGTATGAGATTTAGTGTTTCCAAGCCTGCTCAATTTGTTGGGTAAGCTGCACAAAGTCTTCTACCGACAATTGCTCAGCTCGCAGATTCAACATGGATGACTGCCGGACAGACTCCGGCAAATTTAGTGGTTTCAGCGCGTTACGCAAGGTCTTGCGGCGGTTTTGAAAACCTTGTTTCACTACCTTTTTAAATAGCTTTTCATCACAATCCAGCTGCATGGTTTTGTTGCGTTTTAGACGAATAACGGCTGAACGAACTTTAGGTGGGGGATGAAAAACCTGAGGCTCTACTGTAAACAGATACTCAATGGTATAATAGGCTTGCAGTAGTACGCTCAAAATTCCGTAAGCCTTGTTACCGGGTGGGGAGCAGATACGGTCGGCTACTTCCTTTTGAATCATACCCACTACTTCTGGAACAATTTGCCGGTGATCCAGCACTTTAAAGAAGATTTGTGAAGTTATATTATATGTAATATTATCGATGATTGCTTGGTGGTGGGGTAGAGGAGAATGGTCAATTTTCAGAAAATCATCGTTTAGAATAGATAAGTCGGGGTAGTGTTTTTTTAGATAAACGACTGATTCGTCGTCAATTTCAATAACTGTAACTTCATACTCTGACTGTTTAAGTAGAAACTGAGTTAGAACCCCCATTCCCGGACCCACTTCCAGCACCTGTTGATAGCCAATATGGCCGGTTAAGCTCAGCGCAATATTCTCAGCAATAGTATGATCCTTTAGAAAATGTTGACCCAGAAACTTCTTGGGTCGTACACCTGAGATAGATTTTTTCATCGCTGGTAAAGTAACGGACTAAACCCCAGGATTCGCCATTGATTCTCGAAAACATTATTAAATTGCACGGCAAACCCCCCAAATCTATGTCCATAAAGCTAAAATCTGCCAAGTCGGTAAAAGAAAAAGATCATTTGGTAGTGCTGCTCAGTGAAGGGAAGAATGCTGAATCTTACCTAAGCAGTGATGCCGAACGAAAATATCTACAGCTAAAGATTAAAGAAAAGAAAGATGTCGTAGCCTTCAATCAGTATGATCGTTGGCTATACCTTATTAATGAGTCTACTGAAGATTCCTCCAGCGATATTTTAGAAACTTATCGCAAACGTGGTGCTTCGCTTTATTCTTTAGTGAAGCAAGAGGGAATAAAGAAGGCGAAGCTAACCGGTGGAACCCCGGAGCTACTACTGACCTTTGCTGAGGGGCTTCTGCTTGCATCCTACGAATTTTCCCGCTACAAGAAAGACAGTAAGGAAGGAAGAGATGGGTTATCCGAAATTAGTATTGTGCACGCTGAAGTCAAGCGAGCTGATATAAAAGAATTATCCGCATTGGTGGAAGGAACCTTTCTGGCGCGCGATCTGGTAAACGAACCTGTCATTTCTCTCAATGCGGAAAAGCTTAGTAAAGCTTTTAAAAAAGCCGGAAAGGAGGGAGGATTTAGTGTGGACGTATTTGATAAGTCTAAGATAGCTTCGCTGAAGATGGGCGGTCTGTTGGGAGTAAACGCTGGTAGCCCTGATCCACCAACGTTTAATGTATTAGAGTATAAACCGGAGAAGTCTATCAATAAACAACCCTACGTCATTGTGGGAAAAGGGGTGACCTACGATACTGGAGGACTAAGCTTGAAGCCTTCTACCTCAATGGATACCATGAAGTCTGATATGGGTGGCTCGGCAGCGGTAATCGGAACAATGGTAGCCGTGGCTAAAAACAAGTTGCCTATCCATTTGGTGGGGTTGGTACCAGCTACCGATAATCGTCCGGGGGGTAATGCCATCGTTCCGGGCGATGTAATTACCATTTCGGATGGCTCTACGGTGGAAGTTTTGAATACAGATGCTGAGGGGAGGTTGATATTGGCGGACGCACTATCGTTTGCTAAAAAATACAAACCGGAACTAGTGATTGACCTGGCAACCCTGACCGGGGCAGCGGTGATGGCTATCGGTAAGGAAGGAATGGTGATGATGGGAACGGCTTCCGAAGAGTATAAAAACCAACTAAAGGAGGCGGGTAATCAAACTTACGAGCGATTGGTAGAGCTGCCTTTGTGGAAAGAATACCGGGGTTATCTTAAATCGGATATTGCTGATCTAAAGAATATTGGCGGACGCACCGCAGGGGCTATTACTGCCGGTATGTTTCTGGAGCACTTTACTGATTACGAATGGATTCACCTGGATATTGCCGGAGTAGCTTTTCTGGATAGCTCGGACGGATACCGCAGTAAAAACGGAACCGGGGCTGGTGTACGACTGTTGTACCGTTTTTTCAAGAACCTTTCCAAATCTGCCTGATTCTTATGAATGCTACTACGAATGGCTGGAAACAAGCAACTAACCCCAAACCCAAGAACCGCAAAGGTAATCTGCCAGTAATTGGAATCAGTATTGGTGATGTCAATGGGATTGGACCGGAAGTGATTATCAAAGCATTGCAGGATAAACGAATCCTCAATCAGATGACTCCTATCATCTTTGGTTCAGCCAAAGTGATTTCTTACTACCGTAAACAATGTGATCTAGAGCAGTTCAACTTCATGACGATTAAGGAACTGGGAAATATCGCCTACGGCAAAGTGAATGTGTATAATTGCTGGCAGGACCCAGTAGATCTTCAACCGGGTAAAGTAACTGAACCAGCGGGACAAGCGGCTTGGAAAGCTCTGGGGCAGGCAACGCAAGCCCTTAAAAACAAAAAAATATCAGCGATAGTAACCGCCCCAATTAACAAAAACAACATCCAGAATAAAGACTTCAGCTTTCCGGGCCATACCGAATATCTGGCTAATACTTTTGAAGCTGAAGAGCATTTAATGTTGTTGGTGCACGAAGATTTACGAATTGGGGTGGTCACGGGACATGTTCCCCTTCATCAGGTAAGTCAGAAAATTACCCGTAGCAAAGTACGGCAGAAGCTACTGGCTATGGAGCAATCGTTGATGAGCGATTTTGGTATTGGCAAACCCCGGATTGCTGTGTTGGGATTGAACCCGCACGCGGGAGAAGATGGGCTACTAGGTTCGGAAGAGCAGGATATTATCCTTCCAGTGATTGAAGAGTTGCGGGGCAAGGGTAAATTAATCTTTGGTCCATTTCCTTCAGATGGCTTCTTTGGGGCTTATCAGCATCAGCACTTTGACTCGGTGCTTGCGATGTATCATGACCAGGGATTGATTCCCTTCAAGACGCTGGCGTTTGAGAAGGGAGTGAATTATACCGCGGGCTTATCAGTCGTCCGAACCTCTCCTGATCACGGAACGGCTTACGGTATTGCCGGAAAAAACGAGGCAAATCCGGAGTCTATGCGTCAGGCTATTTACCTCGCTTGTGATATCGTTGCTCAGCGAGAAGAAGTACTCACTTTTGGTCCAGGTCAGGATGTACAGTAAGGCAGACAGAAAGAATATTGGAATTACGCAGAAGCTTGATTCTTATTACGGCGACAGCGCTCACTACAGTAGACTACCTGATCCCAGTCATCTGCCCACTTCTTTCGCCAGCTAAAAGGCCGTTGGCAAACGGGACATATTTTGCTGGGTAGGTCTCCCTTTTTTCGGTGCTTAGCCAAAACTATTCAAACAGCAAGTAAAGGGTGACCGTATTGGTGGCTATCCGGTTAAGCGGATTATGGTAGCGATTATCGTTATCGCTGAGCACGTTAGAGATACCACGAGAGTAGCGCACTTCTGGAGCAAATTTGAACAAGGGGAAGTAAATATCCATCCCAAATCCGGCCTGTAACGAAAGGTTGTTACTTTCTGTTAGCAAGCGGTCGCGTTCATTGCCGCCTTTGTCTCTTCCCGTAGCTTCAATACCGGCTTCTACCCCGCCTATCAGGTATAATCGGTGATTACCCCGGCGCACAGATTTATACTTAAATAGAATAGGTACTTCAATAAACGTAGACTCTACCGTCTGCTGGTCAGTAACTAATTGTCCTCCCTGAATATAGCGGTAGTCCAGGCGATTTTCGTAGAATACCACTTCAGGTACAACCCGTATATCTAGATAATCGGCTATACGGAAGTTAGCAATAAGCCCTAGAGAAAAGCCAAAAGTAGAAGACGCCATAACTGATTGCAGCGAGTCAAATTCCGGCGAAGTAAATTCATCACCATACTGAATCCGGAAACCTGAAGAATGCATTCCAATAGCAAAACCGTAGTGAAGCCAACGGTTATCGTAATTGGGGAGATTGTCTGATTTGGTGTACATCCTGCCCCCGACCTGCTGAGCCCAGCCGGCTGAAAACAGAGTAATAACCAAGAGAGCAGTTAAGAGGCTTTTTTTCCGATGTATATTGAGCTTATGCCGAAGGTGAGTGCTTTGCATCGTGTTTCAGTGTAGCCCACTCGTTGTAATACCTGCAAAAACGCCTGACCGTCCGGGAACTTCTGTACTGATTCAGGCAAGTAGGTATAAGCAGACTGGTCTTTAGAAATTACTTTTCCAATTAGGGGAAGAATGTTTTTGAAGTAAAAGTTATACAGTTGCCTCATCGGGAAACCGGTAGGCTTAGAAAACTCTAGTACAACTAGCCTTCCACCCGGTTTTAACACCCGGAACATATCTTCCAATCCATCTTGGAGATTTTCAAAATTACGTACTCCAAAAGCAACGATGACGGCATCAAAAATATTATCTTCAAATTGCAATCTTTCCGAGTCTCCGAGTCGCAACTCGATCCGATCATCTAGATGACGGCGGGTTAATTTTTCGCGACCCTGATCCAGCATTCCGTCGGATATATCTACTCCAATTACTTTGTCTGGATTTAGCGCTAAAGCTTCAATAGCAAAATCGGCGGTGCCGGTAGCCACGTCCAGTATTTGTTTGGGCTGGTAAGGCTTTAGCAGCTTAATCGCTTGCTTACGCCAGAAAATATCAATACCCAGACTTAGTAAATGATTTAGCAGATCGTAGCGCCGACTGATGTTGTTAAACATCTGGGCTACCTGCTCTTTTTTTGAAGATGATTGGTTTTTGTAAGGAACAACTTCCATAATCTGCTTATTCAACCCTACTATTTTCGATTAAGTATGGTTATCCAACGGGCAAGAACAAAATTTTGTTCGCCACCAGTAGGGTTCGCAGTAAATAAGTTGAGTTTCGGGTCAGGTTGGTAAAATTCAACGAGTTGCTATTGGTTGGCAATCTTTTGAGTTTCAAGTACCCGTAACTCTACCCGGCGGTTTAGTTCTCGGCCTTCGGCTTCATCATCGTTACTGGCAATGGGATCAGCCTCACCGTAGCCTCGGGCGGCTAAGCGTTCGGTGGTGATCCCCTGCTCAATTAGATAATCTACAATTGCTTGAGCTCGCTTTTGTGACAGGGTTTGATTGTAAGTAGCCGGACCACTACTATCAGTATGTCCGGCAATTTCCACTCGTACTGCGGGATTTGCGGATAAAAAGCTTTTCAATCGTTCTAACTCGCCCTGAGAGCTATCTTTGAGCTGGGCACTATTAATGTCGAAATATACGAACTCTAAAATCATTCGGTAATCAGTAACTACCGGATCAAGCGAGACTTTCTTTCTGAACTCCTGAGCTTCGGAAGACATGGGAGGGATACTGATCTGGACATTTTTATACATGTACCCAGGTTTTTCAACTGCCAACATATATTCCTCGGCCTTATCGTTACGGATATTAAACTGATAGATACCAGGGGCAATTTTTTCTGCTTGCAGAGTCTCGTTCTTCTGTTTTCCTTTCAGTAGTACCTTGGCACCCAAGGCCTGTTGGTTTGAAGCATCTTCTACTTTCAGTAAGAGTTGTACAGCCTGAAGCGATGTTTGGGTGGGCTTATCATTCGCCACCTGTTTTACGTTTCGGTTGGCAAGTCCACCATCATCGGCCATATTTTGCTGATTCCTATTCTCTAGTCTGTTGGCTAAATCTTCAGATTGGTCAGGAATTTCTACCATGTAGATGTCTAGGTAACCGACCCCATCGTTACGAACTGTTGAGAAGTATCCCCGCTTACCATCTTTAGTACTTACAAAGTAAATATCATCGTCCGGAGTATTAATTGGATAACCGAGATTAACAGGCTCTGACCAGCTATCATTTTCCTGTTCATAAATAGATTTAAAAATATCATAACCGCCCATTCCTTTACGGCCCCGGCTACTGAAGTAGAGCGTTTTACCGTCAAAGTCAATAAACACTCCGTCTTCATCGTAAGGAGTATTCACGGTTTCACCGAGGTTGGTCACCTTACCCCATTCACCTCGTCGGTCTTTCTCACATTTATACAAATCCAGTCCTCCGAAACCACCTGGGCGATCGCTGGAAAAGTACAGGGTTTGTCCATCAGGAGAGATCGTTACGGAGTTTTCAGAATAGGAAGAATTGATATTGTCGCTTACAGGCTGTGGCTCCGACCATGATTTATCTGGTCGTTGATTCGAGACAAAGAGGTCTCCGTTGTTTTCATCACGATAAATATATAATTCTTCACCGCTTGCTGAAAGTGCAGAATTTGACTCGAAGTAGAGCGTATTTACTGTTTCACCGATGTTTTTGGCCGAGGTCCACTTGCCATTTTCTTTGTACGAGATAAAAATATCTTCGTACGCAAAGTTATCGTCGTATACGTTCTCGTTAAGGTTGTCTTCCTTCCGACGGGAAGTAAAAATCATCATAGTTTCGTCGGCGTTGATTACCGGAGCGTAGTCCAGACTGTTGGAATTAATAGAACTACCAATGTTAGTAATGATGAAATTGCGGGCATTAGCCATAAACTCAATGCCGTTATTGCATTCGTAAATACGTCGTTTTACCTGGTTTTCGGGGATTTTATCCTCTCCTCGGTAGTCTTTGTCCTGATCTAGCTTTTTAAGATACAGATTATAGTTCTCAATAGCATCTTCAAACTGAAGCCCGTATTGGTAGGCCCGAGCAATTGAATACAACAGGTCAAATTTATAGTCGGAGTCTAGTTCAAAAACCTTTTGGAAGTAAGGGATGGCTTCCCCTTTATTAATGGTTTCCGTAATGGTCTTAGCCGCCATGTAGTTGGCCTTGATGTTATTAGGGTCAAACTGAGCCGCCTGAATGTACATTTCTTTGGCCTGCTCCGGTGCTTTCTGGACAAAGTAAATCTCATCTCCAATCTCTACAAACTCTTTTGCCAATTGTTGATTATTATCCTGAGCAGCAAGATAGAAGGAAGAGTAGAGTCCTAGCAAAAGCGATAAGACGTATTTTGCAATTATTCTATTCATATGTGCATTACGTACTGTTCTTATGTCGACAGACTTCTGGTTACAGATTTAGCATTTGCAAGTTAGGTTGTCGGCCAATTCTATAAAACAGACTGAAATTACAACGTAAGGTTAAAGGGAATTATGTGTTATTCAGCTACTTAGAGCACTCTACTGCGCTGCTGATATGAACGTTCATGTAAGAATCAAATTGACACAAGTAATTAGCACTCTGTTCGATATTATAATTTTTTAATGAAAATATATTTCTAACGAAATAAATAGACAGAGCAAATAGTGTGTAAATATCTGAAAATCAGATATATAAAAGAATTGACCGTGAATTATTGAAATAACTCTTTTTATTCAAAATTAAAATAAAACAAGTAGAGCCTTACTAATATCATTTAAATAAATAAGTAAGGTTTTGGGTTATTTTACGAGTACTTGTTTTGTGATATATTCTGAATTTGTGCCGGTTCAGTACCGAATAAGACAAAATAGAAGCTATTCCGAAGTAAAAATCGGGAAATACAATCAGCGGTAAGTAGTCTCAAGGCGAATGTTTTGGAAGCGAGAATTCGAATTTATCCTATCCAAAAAATAGCCTGGATTCCATAATCTCGGTAGAAACTGTGATCCAAATTAGCGCTTTTTTATTTTCAACTTTAAGCTGTATTTTTCCAGGGGAAAATCTTTCAAACTCATGCCTAATTATGCCTTCCTCTCCCTTTTTTTGTTTCTCATTACAACCGGTATGTTTTCGTGCCAAACGGCAGATGTAACCGAACCTGAACGTAATCAACAATCCTATTATCAAAGCTGGAGCCATTATTTGGGCGATCCAGCGCGCACCCACTACTCCACCTTGGAGCAGATTAATCTGAGTAATGTTCAGGATTTAGAAGTAGCTTGGACCTATGCTTCGGGTGATATTGGAAAAGATAATTATATACAATGTAATCCCTTGGTGGTAGATACGATCTTGTACGGAGCATCACCCGGCATGAAAATATTTGCAGTGCAAGCGGCAAGCGGCAAGCGGCTTTGGGAATTTAATCCGTTTCAGGGTACAGATAAAGTCAGTTTTACCAGGGGACTGGCTTATTGGGAGGATGGCGACGACCGACGATTAGTTTTTTCTGCTGATGAGAAATTGTACGCCCTTGATGCCTTAACTGGCGAGCCGGTAGCCAATTTTGGGGAAAATGGATACATTGATCTACGAAAAGGATTAGGACGCGATATAGAAGGACTTTCGTACCGCTATCACGCTCCCGGAACCATTTATAGAGACCTGATTATTATGGGGGCTCTCAATTCCGAGCGACTTCCAGCGGCTCCGGGTCACATTCGAGCTTTCAATATTCGGACCGGGGAACAAGCCTGGATTTTCCATACCATTCCGCAACCGGGTCAACCGGGCTACGAAACCTGGGAAGATTCTACTGCCTATCAATTCATTGGCGGGGTGAACAACT
>ERZ1740058.405-NODE-405-length-33560-cov-6.536010_pt1 | contig 33560 bp, 27 predicted proteins | sample MGYA00581745_ERZ1740058 | MGnify/ENA primary metagenome ERZ1740058 (study PRJEB43018, sample SAMN04849742) | marine metagenome | isolation source: floating plastic debris | place: Pacific Ocean | collected 2008-08-30 | study: EMG produced TPA metagenomics assembly... | reverse complement strand
CAGAACGCTCCACAGAAATCGAAGATAGTTGCCCCGCCTCAGCGGAAGAAGGTAGATGTTAATAAGATTGACACTGCGCCATTTAGTCATCTGCACGTGCACTCCCAGTACTCTATTCTGCAAAGCACAGCGAGTATTAAACAATTGGTAAGTGCGGCTAAAGAGCGAAATATGCCCGCCATTGCCATCACTGACCTAGGCAATTTGTTCGGAGCATTTAAAGCGGTAGCCGAAGGAAAGAAGCAGGGTGTAAAAGTAATCATCGGCTGCGATGTTTACATGACGAAAGATCGCCATCAGAAGAAATTTACTAAAGACTTTAAAGATCAACGCTCGGTACAGTTGCTGCTAGCGAAGAACCAGCAAGGCTACCAGAATCTAGCGAAGCTCTGTTCGCTAGGTTATATTGAAGGTTATTACGGTGGTTTTCCTCGGGTAGATAAAGATTTAATTCAGCAGTATGCCAAGGGCATTATTGCCACTACCGGCGGAATCTCTGGCGAAATCCCCGATCTAATCCTCAATACGGGCGAGCACCAGGCTGAAGAAGCTTTCCGCTGGTGGTTGGAAGTGTTTGGAAATGATTTTTACGTAGAGCTACAACGGCACGGACTGGAAGAGGAAGACCGGGTAAACGAAGTACTGCTGCGCATGGCTGATAAGTACGGCGTAAAGGTTATTGCGACTAATAATGTTTATTACACCAACAAGCAGGAGGCCAGTGCTCACGATACACTGCTTTGCGTGAAGAACAACGAGGTGCTGTCTACTCCTGTCGGACGCGGACGTAATTTCCGCTTCGGGATGCCCAATGAGGAATTCTACCTGAAGACCGAAGAGGAAATGAAGCAACTCTTCGCCGACCGGCCCGACGCTATCACCAATACCTTTGAGATTGCCGAGAAAGCGGAAGAATTAACCCTACAACGGGATATTCTGCTGCCCAAATTCACCATTCCCGATGGCTTTGCCGATCAAAACGATTACCTGCGACATCTGTCCTACGAAGGAGCTAAAGAACGTTACGGTGAAATTACTCCTGATATTCAGGAGCGTATAGACCATGAGCTGAAGATTGTTAAGGATATGGGCTTTCCTGGCTACTTCCTAATCGTGCAGGATTTCATTAATGCGGCTCGAAAAATGGGAGTGGAAGTGGGACCCGGGCGGGGTTCCGCTGCGGGTTCGGTAGTGGCCTAATGCACCGGAATCACCAATATTGATCCCATCAAGTACGATCTGCTGTTTGAGCGTTTCCTGAATCCGGAGCGGATCAGCATGCCCGATATTGATATTGACTTTGACGACGACGGTCGGCAGGAAGTGATCAACTACGTCATTGAAAAGTACGGGCGCAATCAGGTAGCCCAGATTGTCACCTTTGGTACTATGGCTCCCCGGATGTCTATCCGAGATGTGTCTCGGGTAAGTGAATTGCCCCTGGCCGATGCTAACCGACTGGCCAAACTGGTACCCGAAAAGCCAGGAACCACCTTTGAGCAGGCGCTGGCTGAAGTTCCCGAGTTACAACAAATCAAACGGGGCTCCGACAAACAAGCTGAAGTAATCAATCTGGCGCACACCCTGGTAGGTTCGGTTCGCAACACCGGTATCCACGCCGCCGGGGTGATTATCGCTCCAGATGATCTACTGGAATACATTCCTGTAAAGACGGATAAGGACTCTGACCTCTTCGTTACTCAATTTGATGGTTCGGTGGTTGAGTCAGCCGGAATGCTGAAGATGGACTTTTTAGGGCTAAAGACCCTAACCATCATTAAAACAGCCCTGCGGAAAATCAAGAAAAACTACGGCATCGATATTGACATTGATGCGATTCCGCTGGACGATGAGAAGACCTTCCAACTCTACCAGCGGGGCGAAACCATCGGTACCTTCCAGTTTGAGTCGGACGGCATGCGGCAGTGGCTACGCAAGCTGAAACCTACCGACATTGAAGACTTAATCGCCATGAACGCCCTTTACCGGCCGGGGCCGATGCAGTTCATTCCTAACTTTATTGACCGTAAGCACGGAAAAGAAGCTGTAGAGTACCCCCACCCGCTACTGGAGCCAATTCTGAAGAATACCTACGGAATTATGGTTTACCAGGAGCAGATCATGCAAACGGCCCAGATTTTAGGCGGCTACTCCTTAGGCGGTGCCGATTTGCTGCGCCGGGCCATGGGTAAGAAGAAGATTGAGGAGATGAATAAGCAGCGCGTCATCTTCGTGAAGGGCGCCGAAGAAAAGCACGGTATTGACAAGAAGAAAGCCGAAGAAGTCTTCTCCATCATGGAGAAGTTTGCCCAATATGGCTTCAACCGTTCGCACTCCGCCGCCTACTCGGTGGTGGCTTACCAGACAGGCTACCTCAAAGCCAATTATCCCGCCGAATACATGGCGGCCGTACTGACTCACAACATGAACAATTCCGACAAGGTGACGCTCTTCATGGATGAGTGCAAGCAGATGAAAATCAAAGTGCTAGGGCCGGATGTAAATGAGAGTGATTATGATTTTGGCGTAAATAAAGAAGGGCAGATACGCTTTGGACTAGGAGCGATTAAGGGAGCCGGTGAAAGTGCGGTAGTTTCTATTATTGAAGAGCGAGATGAGGAGGGCGATTATCACGACATTTTTGAGTTCACCAAGCGGACCAATCTGCGAGCGGTTAATAAAAAGACGCTGGAATGTATGGCAATGGCGGGCGCCTTCGATTGCTTCCCCAATCTGCACCGTCGGCAGTATCTGTACGCCCCTCCCGGCGATGCGCCATTAATTGAGAAAGCGGCTAAGTACGCTCAGACTCTACAGCAGGAAGAGGCCGCCGCCCAGGTTTCACTATTTGGTGGGGCTGGCGGATTAGAAGTACCCAAGCCCCGCGTAGTAGATTGTGAACCCTACAGCGATCTGGAAAAGCTGAAGATTGAAAAGGAAGTGACCGGATTCTATATCTCGGGTCATCCGCTCGATCAGTTTAAATTGGAAATTGAGAGCTTTTGTACCTGCACTGTTGACCGAATCACTCAGTACCAGAATAAAGAAGTAGCTGTAGCGGGAATTATTACCAAGAGTATGGAACGCCAAACTAACACGGGAAAGCCCTTTGCTTTGGTAACCATTGAAGATTATCAGACCTCACTAGACATGGCATTCTTTGGCGAAGATTTTCTAAGTAATCGCCACCGACTGTCGTTAGGGGAGTTTGTGTACGTGAAGGGACGGGTTGAGGAGCGTTACAACCGACCGGGGGTGTGGGAGCTGCGTCCGCAGGCCGTACAACTACTTACCGAGATTCGGGAAAAGATGACCGGCGGCATCCAACTCACCATCCCGCTAGAGCACCTCAGCCAAAACCTGATTGAGAGGCTGGAGGCTCTATCCGCTGAATACCAAGGCAATTGCCCGGTGAAAGTCTGTGTGCACGACGAGCAGGAAAACATGACCATCGATATGCTTTCCCGCAAGTACCGCTGGCAACCCGGTGGCCAACTTTTCGGTGCTCTGGAAGAACTGGATGGAGTTTCCTACCAACTTACGGGAGTGCGGTAGATGTTTCAGCAATCAGTAATATTGGAAGTGATGCAGATGAGTGTTATTGATTCTTCAAATTCTCTAATACTTCTGACTTTAGTACGGGTAAATGTTTTTGAATGATTGCCCAAACAATCGTATCATCAATGCTATCATAAGAATGAATTAGACGATTACGAGTGGCTATGATCTGGCGGACATTAGTCAGTTCGGGCTGTTCCTGAATTTTTCTGTACTGATTAACTGCTTCGCCGATAATGCCCAACTGTCGCTCTACCGCACTTTTGGTTTTCAGGTCTTGCTGATAATCGGAAAAACTATTATGACCTACGGTAAATCCTTCAATTAGCTCGATAGCCTGTAAAATATCAGAGAGATATTTTTTCGCTTCTTCCATCGTAGACGAGTTGCTTGGTTTGGTCAATGCTGCGCTTTAGATACGGGTTTTTGATTGGCTGATCAGTTAGCAAGTCTACCTTACGCTCAAATAATTCCTCCAAAGCGTCCCATAAGCTCATCAACGTTTCACCTTTCTCAATCGGTGGCATAGGGGCTAATTCTACCAAAAAATCAAGATCGCTTCGATCTTCATCAAACCGTTCGGTGAGCACCGAGCCAAAGGCATATAGTTTATCCACCCGATGCTGCTGACACACCTCCCTTAGTCTTGGTAGGTATTTATGTATGAGGGGTGGTAGTTGCATAGAATGTGCGAATAAAAATTCAACTCATATTAGCTCAATTGATCAGAAGGAGCAAACTTCTTGAAAAAGTCCAGGTTATCCGGGCTTAACTTATTGCCTTTAAAGTAATTACGAAAGAATATATGCTCTGAGTTGTATCGTAACAATACACCATTAAGATATTTCTTAACGTTATCATTATAGAACAATCCACTTGTATATTCAGTATGTTCCGAAATAATCATCCTATTATCTACCCTACCGTATAGGAACGAAAACACGTCTTCGGAATCAAGACCATTTTTAAAATCAATGTGTAAATTAATCACGAAAGGCATACTCGTTTGCTCAATTAAATCAGCATATTTATCAACCTTTTTAAAAAACTCGCTATTACTGGATTCCAATCTTCGTTTATCAATATCAATTGAATTGAAGTTACCTGCAACGAGAACAGTCTCTTCATGAGTGTTTGCGCTTATAATAGTAAAAGTAAAATTATTGAACAAAGTAATGCTGTCTCCTAATTTTCTTTCTGTTGAAAACCAATCTTTTAGCTCCTTCACAATATCATCTAGACTAAAATCAAGCACACGGAAATATTCATCTTGATAATTAACTTCTACGAAGTAGCTACCTTCTAATTGCTCAATGGCATTGAGAAGCTTAACACCAAAATCATTTCTTTTCTGATCTTTTTGGGTAGGATTTAATCGTAGTACCTCACTTAAGAATACCTGGTCATTCAGCGTGATAGTCCAGTCTGGCTCCTGCTTTTTATCTTTTACTTGGTACTTCTTCTCATACTCTACTGTTGCACCATTCTGAGCATAAAATATACCGAAATTTACCTCTGTAATTAAGGATAAAAAGTTTGCTCTATCTTTCTCTCTTTTCAGCTTCCTTAGAAGTTTCTTCTGAGTATCACTCTCAAATATTGAGAGTTCAGCTTCAAAATTTTTCCATCCGGAGACATATTCTTCATACAGAGTCATATCTTCTAGGCCTGACGTAAGTCTGCGATGATGAATGCTTCTTAGTTGGATCTGTTTTTTTACTACTTCTGTTCTTCTACTGTAAAATCTACCGGGATGCCGAGTTCTTCGTAGAGTTTGCGGCGGGCGGCCATATCGATGTTTTTCTCTTCACGGGCGGCATCGGCTACGGTTAGGGCTTGCTCCCGGGGCACAACAATTACTCCGTCGCCATCGGCTACAATTACGTCGCCGGGGCGGATGTAGGCTCCCCCCACTACTACCGGCTCGTTGTATGATTCCAGTTCGTTGCGTCCGGGACGAATACCGCGTCCGCGCTTGAGGTAGTCCATGTATACTGGGATTTCCTGCTTGATGATTTCGTCGGTATCGCGTACTCCCCCGGCAGCAATGATGCCAACGGCTCCCTGCCGCTTCCAGATCATACTGTTGTTAGAACCCACCGTACCGGTATCGCCATCGTCGGCATTATCAATCACAATGACGTGACCCGGCCGCAAATCTTCAATGAAAGGTTCGCCCGAAAGGTTGGTGTACCACTGGTCGCGCCACTTTTTGTATTCTTCCCGAGGCACCTGTCCTAAGTTTTCCTGCCGTTGGGTAGGCACGTAGCGTACCGTAAAGGCAATGCCTACCAGTTGGTGTTTAAAATCATTAATATCCTTCCACAGCGGGGCTATTTCGGGGTCCATCAGTCCCACATCCATCAGCCCCACCATATCCATCCCGTCGGATACATCGGCTACCCGCAGCCCTTCGTACAGTTTTAGTAACTGCTCGTCAGTAACTTCGTTGGTCGGCTGAGTTTGAGCTAGTAAATTAAGCGGTAATAATAGAAGAATTAGGTACTTCATGTTGTGTTAGTAGTAAAATTTTTCAAGAGTCTGTAGAGAGGATTTTATCTAATAAAGACCCACTCTTTTTCCGAAGATAAGGAATCGCTGAATTCGTAGCCACCATCGGTAAAGGTTTTTAGCTGCTCGGGCTGATCAATGGCATTACGGATAATGAAGTTGGCCATTTTGCCGCGGGCCCGCTTGGCGTAAATGGCTACCACTTTGTACTTTCCGTCTTTGTGCTCTTTAAATACAGGGGTTACTACCTCGCCTGTTAGCTGGCGGGTGTCGATGGATTTGAAGTATTCGTTAGAAGCTAAGTTCACCAGCACTGGAGTATCCTGATTTTGTAAGGCGGCATTGAGTTGCTCCGTAATACGATCGCCCCAGAATTTATACAGGTTATCTCCCCGCGAATTGGTTAACGGGGTTTTCATTTCTAATCGGTAGGGCTGCATCAGGTCTAATGGACGGAGTAAGCCGTATAGCCCGGAAATAATCCGTAGGTGATCCTGAGCGAACGCAAACTCCAACTCGGAGTATTCATCCACCGCAATGTCGGTGTACACATCGCCCTTAAACGCTAACAGTGCTTGCCGGGCATTGTCCTCGGTAAAGGGCACCGAGAAATGCTGATAGCGCTCGTGGTTGAGGGTAGCAATCTTCTCACTAACGCTCATCAGTTGTTCAATATCGGTAACCGACTTTTTACGCAGCTCTTTTACAAGCTTCTGAGATTCATTAAGCAGCACCGGCTGACTGGTAGGCAGGTCTTTAACATTAACTGAATTATCGGAAAAATCTTGAGTTTTGGAAGGAGATAAGATCGTGAGCATGCAATTATTCTAGTTGAAAATGGATAGTAGTCGCCGCGCGATTGATAATTGAAAATAACTATCAGTACAAAATTCAAAATCAATCGTTGAGTACGAGCCAATTAATTTGAAATAAGCAAATATAAGTAACGCTTCAATAGCGAAGATAATAATCAAACTGTAATTTGTGGCGAGGTGTTATGCTTTGGAGTGTGTTGTTCCTGTAATCGGCGGCTAATACGCTGAAAACGAAGGGTTAACAAAATAGCGGCAATAGTGAGACTCAGCAGTAATCCGATCCAGATACCCTGCGGTCCCCAGCCCAAGCCGAAGGCAAATCCGTAGCCAGTGGGCAAGCCAATGACCCAGTACGCAATTAATGTAATAATGGTAGGGATCTTCACATCGGCCACACCCCGCAGTGTCCCTAGGGCTACCGCCTGGCAGCCATCCGATAGCTGAAAAAAAGCCGCGATAATCAATAGCGATCCGGCCAGTTCAATTACGGGTAGTTCGTCAATATAGAGCGAAGGCAGCCAGTGGTTGAGCGTAATGAATGCCACTGCCGAAACACTCATCAGCACCAAACTCATAAGTATGGCACTAAAACCTACCCGCCGTAAATTGGGAAAGTCCTTCAATCCCAACTGATTCCCCACCCGCACAGTAGCGGCGGCGGCCAATCCGGTGGCTACCATATAGCTTACCGCCGACAGGTTAAGCGCGATCTGATGAGCCGCCAGAGCAGTAGCTCCCAACCAGCCCATCATGATGGAAGCAAAACTAAAAGCCCCTACCTCGAAAATGTACTGTAAGCCAGTGGGGATCCCAATTTTTAGCATGCGGATAATTAGCGCTGGGCGCAGTTGTGAAGCTAATTTTGCCGTAGCCGGAAACCACTTAGCCCGGAACACATAGGCAGCCATGACCGCCGCCATAATAATTCGGGACACCAACGTAGCTACTCCGGCTCCGTTTAGCCCCAACTCGGGAAATCCGAAGTGCCCGTAGATTAGTAGGTAGTTTAAGCCAATGTTGACTCCGTTAGCGCTAAGGGTAATCAGCATGGCGGTGCGGGTAAAGGAAAGTCCTTCGGCAAACTGCCGGAAGGTCTGAAATATCATGAACGGAATAAGAGAGAACGCCAGCAGATTAAGGTAAGGGGGTGTCAGTTCTACTACCTGTTCCGGCTGGTTCATCAGGGGTAGTAGACGGCCACTAATCATAACTAATCCGCAGAAAATAAAACTGGCGATCACGTTAATCACCGCTCCGTGCTGAAATATCCGTGCGATTTGGCGGGTATTCTGCTCCCCGTCGGCGGCCGCCACCAGCGGAGTGATGGCAATGGATAAGCCAATACCAAACATAAGCACCAGAGAGAACAAACTATTAGCCAGCGAAACTGCTGCCAGGGGCTGAGTGCCTAATTCGCCTACCATAATACTATCGGCCACGCCCACCAGAATATGACCCAACTGGCTGAGCATAACCGGGTAGGCAATTAGAAAAGTTTTCTTTATGTGGGTTCGGTAGGGTTGAGTGGGCAAAGTGGGTTAAGGTCTGGATGAAAAATTTACAAAACCCAAACTTACGAATTCCAAACGAGCAACCATCGGGAACTTAAACGTACTTAAGATTTATAACAACAAAATGGTCTAATGGTCTCAAACTCGCACTTTATTGTTACTCGTCATTTATATCTTATATCGGTAGTGTCCAATAATTTTAAAGTCAAACAGACAATCTGCTAAGACTTGCCCACTACCAATATTGTGAACTATTAAGTTGCGCTTTCCATCTTTAGATTTTTTGTCTACTACAATTCCAATATGGGTTGTTGCCCCGCCTAAATTCCAGCAAACAATATCTCCGGGCGCATAGTCTCTTGCATCATTTGATATTGGTTTTTCCTCACCTTTCCGCCGAAAAAATGTCATTAAATTCGGAACCCGACGATGGTCAATATTTCTATCAGTTGCTGTAAGCCCCCAAATATTAGGATAAGCACTAAAATTGGCTTTCATATCTTCGTGAACTTCTTTTTGCAGATCAATTCCGATTTTACGGTAGGCACGAATTACTACATCTGTACACACTCCTTTATTGCTGGGGACATCTCCATTTGGATAGTCAATGGAAAAATAACTCGGGTCGTAAGTTACCTCTTGCTGCGTCAGTTCCAGGGCGCACTCCGACAAATTAACTTGCCTAATTTCTGTTTGAGAAAAACAAACATCGAGGCTAAAAAATGATATAATGAATAACGTTTTGTTCATAGGTATGCCAGACTAACTAGGTTTTGAACAGACGGGCAACTTTGAATAGTCCTGCCATACTTATGGCATCGGTAATGCGGCCATCCATTACGTACCTAATGGCCTCTTTTAGTGGAAGTCGCTTGATTTGTAGATCTTCGGTATCGTCAAATTCGGTTTCGCCGGGGGTTAAATCCTGCGCCAAAAAGATGAATCCTTCCTCATCGGTTACCGAATTGGAGGTGTGAATACGCATAATGTTTTCCCAGCGCTGGGCCGAAAGCCCGGTTTCTTCCTTCAGTTCACGCTTGGCTGATTCCAGCGGACTATTGGCTTTGCTACCTCCGCCCATCGGAATCTCCCAAGAGTATTCATCCAGCGTGTAGCGGTATTGGCCTACCAGCCAGGTGTGCATTTCCTCATCAATCGGAATCACCCCAATAGCCAGATTCTTAAAGCTTACTATTCCGTAGATGCCTTTGCCCCCACGAGGGTTGATGACCTGATCTTCGTACACCTCAATCCACGGATTATCGTATACCTGCTTTCGGTGTAGGGTTTGCCAGGGGTTTTTGCTACTAATTAACTTCTCCATAATTTTCGTGAGTAGACTACTGAAATTTACTCAATTAGTAGCAAAAGACAGGGTAGATGTAATAAATGAGAGGGAATATCTGGTATTCTACCAGAAAAATTTGCGTAGCACCTCGAAAAAATAGTACCTTGAGATCTGCTGACCTACTAGACTGACCAAACGCCCTCCTTCATTTTTTTCTAGTCCTCCAGCTTCTTAAAAAAATCCCACATCACAATACCGATGCTCACCGACACATTCAGTGAGTGTTTGGTGCCAAACTGAGGAATTTCCAGGCAGGTATCAGCTTCGGCGACTATCTCATCCTCCACCCCAAAAACTTCATTCCCGAAGATAATGCAATATTTACCATCGTGGTAGGGCATAAAGTCTTGTAAGGGAACACTTTCATCCACCTGCTCAACACAGATAATTTTATATCCGGCTTCACTGAGTTCTTCTACCGCCTCACTGGTTTTCTCGCGGTAGGTCCAGGATACCGATTCGGTAGCCCCCAGGGCGGTTTTATTAATATCGCGGTGGGGTGGTTGGGCGGTAATACCGCAGAGATAAATTTTCTCAATCAGAAAAGCATCGGCAGTGCGGAAAGCAGATCCTACATTGTGCATACTGCGTACATTATCCAATATCACAACAATAGGACGCTTTTTGGCGGCTTTGTAATCATCCACACTCAGCCTACCCAATTCCTCATTTTTTAATTTTCTCATAGGTTGTATCGGTTGGCCTCCACGGTAAAGGAGAACGATTTTTTGTAACTTAACAAGATAACTTTAATTAGAATTGTTTCGCCACGAATTTCTTTTGTCAAACCTTGCCCGAACAACTACATTTGTAGAATCTGTCAAGTGCTAAAGTAACACAACTATGCCTGCCTCCAAGAATAAATCTTCCAAGAAAGATACCCCCCTCATGCGCCAGTATAACCGGGTAAAAACCCAATATCCGGGGGCAATCTTATTATTTCGGGTAGGCGATTTTTACGAAACGTTTGGGGAAGATGCTATTACCGCCAGTAAGGTACTGGATATTGTGCTGACCAAACGGGCCAATGGTTCGGCTTCGGATGTGGAACTAGCCGGGTTTCCGCACCACGCGCTGGATAATTACCTCACCAAACTAGTACGGGCGGGTTACCGGGTAGCCATTTGCGATCAACTGGAAGACCCGCGCTTTGCCCGAGGAGTAGTGAAGCGGGGTGTGACTGAGTTGGTAACTCCCGGTTTGTCATTCAACGATCAGGTGCTGAACCAGAAGCAGAACAATTACCTGGCTTCCGTACATTTCGGAAAACAGCAAATAGGGCTAGCTCTGCTGGATGTATCAACCGGGGAGTTTCTGACCGCCGTGGGTTCTCAGGAGTACGCTGAAAAACTTATTCAGAGCTTTGCCCCTTCCGAGATTTTGTACTGCAAAAACTGCCGCTCCCAGTTTCAGCAGATTTTCGGTGATGAGCATCCGACTTACCGCCTGGACGAATGGCTGTACCACCATGACCATGCCTACGAAAAACTCACCACCCACTTTAAAACGCCCAGCCTAAAGGGCTTTGGGATAGATGCTTTAACCGAAGGTATTATTGCCGCCGGTGCAATATTACATTACCTGGAAGCCACCGAGCACCATAAAGTGCAGCACATTACGGCGATTGCCCGGCTGGAAGCCAACCGCTACGTTTGGCTGGATAAATTCACTATTCGTAATCTGGAGCTAGTGCACGCCCAGCAGGAGGGTGGCGTACCGCTAATTGACGTACTCGATTGCACCAGCACCGCCATGGGGGCTCGCTTGCTGCGCAAGTGGATGGTACTGCCGCTGAAGTCGGCTAAAACGATTGAGGAGCGGCTAAATACAGTAGAGGCTTTACTGGCTCAACCAGAGTTACATCAGGCGGTAGAAGAGCATTTGAGGACCATGAGTGATTTGGAGCGACTGATCTCTAAAGTGGCGGCAGGGCGTATTAACCCCCGGGAGCTGATTCAGTTAAAGAATTCCTTACAGCAGGCCGTTCCTATCCGCGAACTATTATCAATCTCTGACCAAGCTTCGCTTCAGAAAATAGCCCAGCATCTACACCCCTGTCAGGAGCTACTAGAGAAGATCGAACAGCAACTGAAAGAAGATCCGCCGATTGTTTCTAACCAAGGGAATTTGATAAAAGATGGGGTAGACGAGCAGTTGGACGAGTTGCGGAGTATTGCTTACTCAGGCAAAGATTATCTGGCCCAGATACGGGAACGGGAAGTAAAAAATACCGGAATTTCGTCGCTCAAACTGGCCTACAATAAAGTGTTCGGCTACTACCTGGAAGTGTCTAACGCGCACAAGAATAAAGTGCCCGAAGGCTGGATTCGTAAGCAAACCCTGGTTAATGCCGAGCGCTACATTACCGAAGAGCTCAAAACTTACGAAGAGAAAATTTTGAACGCCGAAGAGCAACTAGTGCAGATTGAGCAGCGCCTGTTTCAGCAACTGGTGTTGTTCGCTACCCGCTTCGTGAAGGAAGTTCAGCAGAACGCCCGTACGCTGGCCCGACTGGATAGCCTTTCGTCTTTTGCCAAAGCCGCGCAGCAGTATCGCTACGTAAAACCCCAACTGCTCGATTCGGATAAAATTGAGATCAAACAAGGTCGCCACCCGGTAATTGAACGGCAACTGCCACCAGGTGAGCCTTACGTTCCCAATGATATCCAGCTAGATGGCGAGGAGCAGCAGATCATGATTATTACCGGCCCTAACATGGCTGGAAAGTCAGCATTGCTTCGGCAAACAGCCTTAATTGTACTGATGGCCCAGATGGGTTCATTTGTGCCGGCCGAAGCCGCTGAAATTGGGCTGATTGATAAGGTGTTTACCCGCGTGGGAGCATCTGATAATCTGGCGAAGGGGGAATCTACCTTTATGGTGGAGATGAACGAAACGGCCAGCATTATGAATAACCTAAGCCACCGCAGCTTGGTGCTGATGGACGAAATTGGGCGTGGCACCAGCACTTACGACGGTATATCCATTGCTTGGTCGCTGGTAGAGTATTTACACAATCACCCGAAATGCCGTGCCAAAACACTGTTCGCTACCCATTATCATGAGCTAAATCAGTTGGCTAATGACTTACCTCGGGTGAAAAACTATAATGTGGCGGTGAAGGAAGTAGGAAATAACATTCTGTTTATTCGCCAGCTGCGGGAAGGAGGAAGCCAGCATAGCTTTGGCATTCACGTAGCACAGATGGCCGGAATGCCTACTCAGGTGGTACAGCGAGCCAACGAAATTATGCACCATCTGGAACGGGATAAAATCAGCCAATCTGATCACGAAGCCCTAAGCAGTGTGCCTAAAAACCAGACCCAGCTTCAGTTATTTGAGCTAGATCCCCGTTGGGCGCAAGTGCAGGAGATTCTTCAGCATACCGATATTAATACGCTGTCTCCGATTGAAGCGCTGCTCAAACTGAACGAGATTCAGATGTTACTGCAGGCTCAGACCTGCGAGTAGGGTGTTGGCTCCAAGAATACCCGGTGTATATTCGATACGGAGTTAGCGTACTTGGGTAAACCCGATACTCGCTTCCATTCCGGGTGGTCAATAAATTTTTTCCAGTTGGCGTCCCGCTCCTCCATATCGCGGAAGGTTAGCATATAAGTAAGCTGCGGAAGGTGTTGCCCGATCAGGGTCTCCCCGAAAAAGACCGGATCAAGCCCCGTTTCATAGAAGATAGGAAGTTCATCGTCGTTGAACATGGCAACCTTGCGATGCACAGCATCATCGTTGAATCCTTCGTAGGTTCGTAGCTCAAAAATTCTTTCCTGAGCCTCCGGCACCTTCATTTGCGGAATAGCCGCAAAGGCTCGCATCAGAGAACTTTGGTAACGAACGAATTGGGGGGTGGTAGGAGAATCACTTTCGGCGAAGGAGGCGCTATTTTCCTGATAGACTGCTTGCTCCAGCATGGTAGGGGTGCTTTGCGCAAACTCTTCCAAGTTGTTGAAAGGAAGCAGTAGATGCAGGCGAGGCGGATCGGATAGTCCCATCTCGGTAAATACGCCTATATTTTTTATGCCGATGGCATTCATGGCGGGTAAAACAGCTTTCTGGAGATATTCGCCGAATGCGTTCATTTTACCCCTCGACTTTAGTTGATAGGTACGCCATTCGTAGTACTGCTGGTCAGCAGCGGTGGTAGGTCGGGAAAAAACACCAACGCTAGCGGCAGCGAAAGTAGATTGCTGAATAAAGTTTCTTCGGTTCATAAAAGGTTGTGTCTAGGAGTGGGTGGTTATTTCGTTAGAAATATATTGTTCTAGTTTATCGAATTGCCGCGTTAGCTGCTGGATTAAGCGATCGGAGGAAGTGGCTGAAGACTTTCCACCCACAAAGCTTTTGGCCTGCTCCAGCAAAATCTCCAGCGTATTTAATTGTAGCAAGCGAACGTACGACATTATTTTGTGACAGTTGAACCGCAGGGTTTCTTCGTCCTTTCGCTGGATGGAGGTAATGATCTTAGGAAAACATTCCAGTGTCAGCCGCTGAATCTGCTCCAGTATTTCTACGTATCCAGCCGGATCATCTTCGTATAGTTCGAGCAGTTGATCGAATCTGGGGTTAATCCCTGATAATGCAACTACTTCCGCCTCCTCGCTTTCGGTAGAGGATGAGTCGGTAGTAGATCGCTGCTTAGCTAAATCCGCTAATTTTTGGTGCAAATCCCAGGGGTTAATCGGCTTTGAGATATAGTCGTTCATCCCCGTCTCCTGAATTCGCTGCTTGGTTCTGTCCGATACTGAAGCCGTGAGGGCAATAATCGGAATATTTTCGTAGTGCGAATCTTTTAGGTTTCTGATTTCGCGCGTGGTTTCGTAGCCATCCATCTCAGGCATTTGAATGTCCATCAAAATCAGATCGAACTGGTTATTCTTTACTTTCTGGAGAGCTTCCAGGCCGTTCAGGGCAGTATCAAGTTGTACATCCCACTTGTTAGAAAGCCCTTCCATGAGTAATTGGTTAGGAATAACATCCTCCACGTACAATACCCTGAGGCCTTCTAGCGACTGGAATTCGGCCATAAAACTTTGGGTGGAACTTTCCTGAGTCTGATTCAATTGATCTGATTTTCCGAAAGGAAGAGCCACGCGAAAGGTAGTTCCCTTCCCTTCGGTACTCTGCACCGAAATAGTGCCCTTCTGTAGTTCCACAATATTCTTGACAATGGATAACCCCAGACCGGTACCACCGTATTTGCTAGGGCCAGCCTGCTGATAGGGTTCGAAGACAATTTGGAGCTTCTCTTCAGGAATTCCGATGCCGGTGTCAGCTACTTCAAATAAAAGAATGTACTGTTCACTTTCTTCCTTTTCCATATATACACTCAGTACAATCTGCCCTTCTTCAGTAAACTTTACGGCATTATTTAATAGATTGTTCAGTACCTGACCTAACCGGTTAACATCGCCCAGCACAAAGGTAGGTACTTCGTCTTCTATCAGCAGACGGAATAATATTCCCCGATCATTTACCAGGCTCTTGTAGGTTATTTTGATACCCTGAATAAACTCAATCAGATTGAATTCCCGGTTTTCTAACCGTAACTGCCCAGCTTCTATTTTAGAGAGGTCCAGAATATCGTTGATGAGGGCGGTGAGATTATCTCCAGAAAACTTCAGGGTTTGCAGTAACTTTCTCTGATCTTCGCGAGGGTTGCTTTGTAGCATCAGGTGGGTCATGCCCAGCACCGCGTTCAGGGGGGTGCGGATTTCATGGCTGATTTGAGATAAAAACTTCTCCCGCGACTTAAACGATTCTTCGGTAGAACCCTGACTCTTTTTTAGCTCCAGTTCGCGGTTTTTACGATCGGTAACGTCTACAATTCGTAATACAATCACATCACCCTGCTGCATAGCCCCACTGGTTAGAGGCTTAACGGTGGTGTTGCCCCAAAAGGAACGTCCACCAGGAGTAGTATACTGTATATCTTTAGTAGCATAATCAGCACCCTGACCTAAAAACGAGCGCAACTGTTCGCCTACTCGCGGCTCCCAGGCCGATAAGAACTCAGTGCCAATCAACTTGGAACGATCTTGCTGTAGGAGGGCGGTTGCTGATGAGTTTGCTTCCAGAATAACGAGATTTTCAGACTGAAGCAGAAAGACTGCGTCGGGCAGATGATCAAGTACCAATTGAAATAACCTTGGGTCAGTAGAATTCATTAGATGTAATGTGGCGAATAAGGCAGGTGGGCCTTCATCTTCTTTAATCGTTTTAAAAGCTAGTTCAAAAGGTTGATGGGTACTGTCTTTCTTCTTGACAAGACACACTAAGTTAGGAACATTTTGGGAAACAGCCGACCGTAAACGGTTTTTTGCTAGTTGAGCCGCGCCGCCAGAAATCAGATCTGCTATATCCGAACCAATTAATTCCTCGGGAGCATAACCTAACACGCTGTGCACCGCCGGACTAGCGTACTGAATGGTTAGATTATCGTGAAAAAATAATACAACTTGCCCTTGGTGAGGACTTACCGTTGTCTTACGGTGAAGCAGGTCTTCAGCAGACAGAGCGTATTCTTCAGTTAGCTCTCTGGCATGATATTGATTATCAGCAGCATCATCCCACCGAAGAGCCGTATAGGCTAGTTGACCATAATGAGTGAAAAAACGATCGATAGTTGCATTTACAACCCGGTAGGTACGAGTGGGCTGAATCAAGCGTAACGGAACAGTGGTGCTGACCGGATTGCTACCCGATGCCTGATGAGTCAGAATTTTAGGGTGATCATCAGGATGAACTAGTTTAAACAAGGATAATAAGCTAGACTTTTTGGGCGAAGACAGCGTATCTGCCGCTGCCGGGCTAATATAGCTTACAGCGTAGTCTGCATCTGCAAGAATTAACTTCTCAGTAGTTTGGTTGTACGTCGGCATGTTAGTTTCCACCGAGGAGATCCTCTCGTTAGCGACCAGTAGACTTAACTTCCTATTAGTGTATATTCGGCTTATAAAATTAGTAACTCGTACTAATTGACCGTCCTCTTTAGCAGCAATATAGCGATACTCAGAAGATAGTACGCCTTTTTGAGTATCTTTCTCAATCCTTTGCCTCAACTCTTCGCGCTGCGTTGGTGCAATAAATTGCAAAAATCCAGCTCCAGTATAATAATCTGCTAGTCGGCGGTCAAGTTTTCGCTTAGCATTATTATTTACAAATAGACAGTTAAATTGCGCATCGTACGCTGATATTACATCGGTAGAATGGTCAACAATATGTTTGTAGAAGGAGGCCGCTTCTCCGCTAGGGTACGCTCGGTTTATTTTCTCAAGAATAACTGTGTACAAGTTTCCTTGGGGGGTGTTGGTGCTGTTTAGCCAAAGCTGTACGGGTATCTGAAGGGGTTGAGCAGTCAGTAGGGCCTTGATACTGAAAGTAGAAGCGGCAGCTGAGTTAGCCGCTGTCAGGAAACCTCGTAACTCATCATGAACATCTTCTGACAGTAGGGAAAATATTGAAGGTTGGCTGTTGTCTGGTAGGTCTGGCCAAAGGAGATAGGCGGGCGAGTTGAGATAAAGTACGCTTCCCCGCTCATTAAGTAGCAGGATAGCTTCATCTTCATTCCCAAAAAGATCACTCAACCTATTTTTTGTCATACTGATACTTGACCAAATGCAAATATAAGAAAAAACTTACTAATGTAATATTTCTACTTTTGTTTTTAATTTTTTTGATAAATATTATATCAATTAGCTGAGTAGTTCAAAGCGAAATACCTGAGGAAACCTATGATACGTTGCCTCTTAAGGCAAAGTCGTCACCTGCAAAGGATAAAAAGTTGCTGTAAAGCACCTTTCTGTAGAGAATAATTAGCTAATTTGCGGCTATGAGTTGGTCGGATCACAAAGACTTATCGGTAGCCGAACGCATTGCTCGGATGTACCTCACCATTGGTGTAATTAAACTGAATGCTGAGCGTCCTTACACTTGGAGTTCAGGCTGGAAGTCGCCTATTTATTGCGACGGACGGATTGCTCTCTCGTATCCACACGTTCGAACCTACATCAAGTACGAATTAGTAGAGGTAGTACGGAAGAGGTTTTCGGAAGTAGATGCTATTGCCGGAGTAGCTACGGCGGGTATCCCTCAGGGAGCCTTAGTAGCCGATGCACTGGATTTACCTTTCCTTTACGTACGACCCAAGCCTAAAACCCACGGTATGGCCAACTTGGTGGAGGGAGAAGTTACCCAGGGGCAAAAAGTAGTACTGATTGAGGATTTGGTTTCTACCGGAGGTAGTTCAGCCAAAGCCGCCGCCGCGCTAGACTTATCCGGATTAGAAGTACTAGGCTTAGTCTCTATCTTTACTTACGGATTTGACCAGGCTCGGGAACTGTTTGCTAACGCTGAAATTCCATTTGTATCACTGTGCAATTACGATGTGCTGATTAAAGAAGCGGTAGAGCAGAACCTGATCTCTACCACTAGCCTCTCATCACTGCAAAGTTGGAGAAAATCGCCTAGTACCTGGGGAGCGTAGAAATTTATAGTTTAAAGGTCCAGACTGGTCGCTTAGCATGGTTTACTACATCTTCAGCGATGCTACCACTCAGCAGACGACTAATGCCAGTGCGGCCATGAGTCCCTAGGGCAATCATATCAGCATCAATATCCTCAGCGAAATAAATAATACCATCCTCTTCCGGATCGTCATTATACACATTCATAGTATAGTTTTCCAGTTTGTATTCCTCCGCAAACTTTTTCATAGCCTGTTTGTAGTAGCGGTCGTTTTCAAAGTTACTGGGGGTATTAATGCTAACAAGATGAATGGTAGCATCAAATACTTTCTGAAGCTTTACTAGTTGCTCAATCAGTTTGGAATAATCATCGCGAAAATTAGTGGCAAACGCAATATCTTTGATGCTATCGGTAGAGACCGGAGATTTTACTGACAATACGGGGCAGTCTACGCGGCGCACTACTTTCTCAGTGTTAGAGCCTACAAAAATTTCTTCTAATCCTGATGATCCTCTAGTTCCTATCACCACTAAATCTACTTCATGTTCGGCAATACTTCGGGAAATATGCTCAAACGGATGTCCCACTTCCACCAAACCTTCCAGCTTTATGTCAGAGTATTTTCCCTCAACCGCCATCTCATCAAACTTCTTTTTGGCTGCTTCAATTAGCCGAACAAAATAAAGGTTATCCGAAGCATCGGGCATAGAGACTTCGCCTAATGCACTAAAGGAAGAGCCGTGCGGAGCCTCCACTACGTTAAGTAATTGTACCTGAGCGTTACTTTTTCGGGCAATATCGGCGGCCATATCCAATGCGTAGGTAGCTTGGTCAGAGAAATCAGTAGGAACTAAGATGGTTTTCATGAGTATCAATTTTAGTGGTAGTGCAAATATATATCTCTAATGTAGTATACGAAAAATGAGGCAGGTTTAGCCTGAAAAAGTTTAATATAATTAAAGTAGGTGTCCTACTCCGAAGGTTAGCACGTACACTAGCGTAGAAAGTGCTAGCTGTCGCAAATAAGGGTCAAGTTCTACTGCCTGTGTTTTATTTTGTACGGCCAGGCCATTACGAATCAGTAGTGGCACACTGAGCAGAAAAATCCACTGATACATCGTATCGTATGAGAGGAGCACAAAAAGTACTGAGCAGAGTACACCTCCTATTAATAATAGCCAATGGTAAACTACCGCTCGGCTTCGTCCTAACCGTACCGGAATAGAACGCTTACCAGCTAACTGATCTGTTTTTATATCGCGGATATTATTGACATTGAGTACAGCCACCGAAAAAAAACCGCAGCTTAAGGCTGGAAGCAGAAACAACCAGTGCACGTAGCCGGTATGTAAATAGAACGAGCCCATCACCCCTACCAGGCCAAAGAAAATCAGGACTGAAATATCTCCTAAACCTACGTAGCCGTACGGTCTGTAACCTGCCGTATAGGTAACTGCTGCTGCAATGGCTAGCAGACCTAAAACTAAAAAAATGGTTAACACCCAAATATTCCACTGAATACCAACGAACAGTAAAATAACCCCGCTCATAAACGATAGCAGCGCAAACAGGGTCATAGCTCGCCGCATAGCCGCAGGAGAAATGGCACCCGACTGCACTGCCCGAGACGGGCCTTCCCGTTCTACACTATCCGCTCCGTGGATAGAATCCCCGTAGTCGTTGGCAAAATTAGAGAGCACTTGAAGAAATACGGTGGTCAGTACCGTAAGCAAGAACACCGCCCAACGGAATTCTCCTACCGAAGCCGCCAGAAATGCGCCCATGCCAATAGAAGCCAAAGCCAGCGGCAATGTCCGGGGGCGTGCCGCCGTTATCCAATCACGAGGGGTAGGCATAGTAATACTATTTAATCCTTAATTTATAGTTGACGCTCACCAGTTGGCTGGGTATTTAATAGTAATTTTTCTAAGATCTAGAAATTAGTTGAAATTCATAGAAATTGAAGTTATCAGGTCGCATTTCCTAATTTCTATAAATTTCAAGTATCCGGTTTCTACCAACTTCTAATTTTTAACCTTCAACGGTTACATCTGCTCAGGAGCCTGAATACCTAACAAACCTAGTCCGTTACGAATGGTTTTGGCTACTGCCAACGATAAAGATACTCGGAACCGAAGTGCACTAGAATCTTGCTCAGCAAAAATAGGTACCTCGGTGTAAAAGCGATTGTAAGCTTTCGCCAGCTCAAATATGTACTGAGCGATAACGGACGGAGTATACTCAGCCCCGGCCAACTGAACTTTCTGAGGAAATAGGGTAAGTAACTCTACTACTTCCTGTTCAATCGGATGAATTGATTCTAACTTGCTAAAGGCATCACTATCAAAAGCGTCAATTCCTTCTTGGGCTGCTTTTTGCAGAATGGCAGCAATACGAGCGTGAGAATACTGAATAAAGGGAGCGGTATCGCCCTGTAATTGTACCGATTCCTCTGGATTGAACAGCATACGCTTCTTAGGATCGACCTTAAGGAGAAAATATTTAATAGCTCCTAGCCCCAGCATCTGAAATAACTCGTTAGCCTGCTCAGAGCTTAACTCATCGATTTTCCCTAGTTCTTCGGTTTTTTTACGGGCCTGGTTCACTACCTCGTCAATCAGATCATCTGCGTCTACTACGGTACCCTCTCTTGATTTCATTTTTCCAGAAGGAAGATCCACCATACCATAGGAGAGGTGGTATAACCCATCGGCGTAGCTGCGACCGAGCTTCTTCAGGATAGTAAATAGCACTTTGAAGTGGTAGTTCTGTTCGTTACCTACTACATATACCATTTTATCAAAGGGCCAGTCGCGGTAACGTAGTTCGGCAGTGCCTAAATCCTGGGTCATGTATACCGAAGTACCATCAGTCCGTAACACCAACTTTTCGTCTAACTTCTCGTCGGTTAAGTCAATCCATACTGAACCATCGTCTTTACGGTAAAATACGCCCTTAGCCAATCCTTCATCTACAATATCTTTTCCAAGCAGGTAGGTGTCTGACTCGTAGTAGATTTGGTCGAACGAGACCCCGATTTTCTGGTAAGTAGCGTCGAAGCCAGCGTACACCCAGCCGTTCATCTTTTTCCACAGCGCCACGGTTTCGGCATCACTCCGTTCCCATTGCTGAAGCAAGCCTTGGGCTTCCTTGATAAGAGGTGCTTCTTTTTTGGCCTGTTCCTCCTCGTAGCCCTGAGCTACCAGTTCCTGAATTTGAGCTTTGTAGTGCTTGTCAAACTCCACGTAGTATTTACCTACCAAATGGTCACCTTTCATGCCTGCGCTTTCGGGGGTTTCGCCGCTTCCGAGCTTCTGGTAGGCCAGCATCGACTTGCAAATATGAATACCTCGGTCGTTGATAATATTTACCTTATGCACCGCGTAGCCGTTTGCTTCCAGGATTTGGACCATAGCGTAGCCCAAAAAATTATTACGAAGGTGCCCCAGATGCAGTGGTTTATTTGTGTTGGGCGATGAAAACTCGATCATCACCTTCTGTCCGTTTTTCCTCTGAAATCCGTAAGGTAGCTCACCTGATTGGTATTCCCGTACAACCTCGCCTAAAGCTTTAACCCATACTGAGTCGGCTAGCTCCAGGTTGAGAAAGCCTTTTACGACGTTAAAATTCTTAATGATATCGGTGTGCTCCTTCAAGTAATTCCCAATAGTTTCTGCCGTTTGAGGTGGGATCTGACTGGAAATACGGGCGTAGGGAAAAGTGACAAAGGTGTGCGATCCGGCGAAATCTTTTCGGGTAGGCTGCAGACTTACTTCACCCTCCGCGAATGTATGTTGATAATGATACTGAAACGCGGCTTTAATACCCTCCGTAATTTGGTTTTCTATATCCATAAAAATCAATTCTTCATTCCAAAAACTGGGCGTCCAGATTTTAAGTTTGGATTTCTTCTAAACCCTGAACTTTGTACTCGGGACTTTTCTAACTTACTACCAAGGATTGCAAAGATGTTAAAATTATGAGAATATTGCATTCTCACCGCTAACCCCTATTTTTTAGCCCCCTCCATGCGAAAGTACGTTGATCTGATTCATAAAACTTTTGATTTTCCTACGCCTGATTTTGAAGTCAATCAGGAAGGTCTCCGGTTTTATGACATCCCGCTGATGGAAATCATCCGCAAATTCGGAACTCCCTTCAAGCTTACGTATTTGCCGAAAATCAGCGATAGTATCCAGCGGGCTAAGCGTATGTTTCAGGAATCGATGCACAAGTATGGATATCAGGGGGATTATCGCTATTGCTATTGTACGAAATCGTCGCACTTCGAGTTTGTACTAACCGAAGCTCTGAAGAATGATATTCATCTGGAGACTTCATCTTCCTATGATATTCCCATCATCCGAAAACTACACGAGCAGGGCAAAATAAATCAGGATATACTCATCGTTTGTAATGGGTATAAACGCGATTTGTACCGGCAGTATATTGTTGATTTACTGAACGATGGTTTTCGCAATTGTGTGCCGGTACTGGATAATCTGGAAGAACTGCCCTACTACGAGCAGCAAGTGCATAATCCGTTTGATATTGGCATACGAGTGGCCTCAGATGAAACCCCTCGCTTCGAGCTGTATACTTCTCGTTTAGGCATTCGCTATAGCGACATAGTTGATTATTACCAGGCGCATTTGCAGAAAAACTCAAGGGTGCGGCTTAAGGTACTGCACATCTTCGTAAATCAGGGTATTGACGATTCAGCTTACTACTGGAGTGAACTGAACCGCTTTGTAGAGATGTACTGTGAACTGAAGAAAGTATGCCCTGATCTAGATACTATCGATATTGGTGGAGGGTTTCCGGTAAAGAATTCTCTTTGGTTTACTTACGAGTACGAATATATCGTAGATCAGATTATTGAAAATATCCAGAGCGTATGCCAGGAAAACAATACCCCAACTCCACACATTCTCACCGAATTCGGTAACTACACCGTAGGTGAAAGTGGAGCGACTATTTATTCAGTACTCGGGCAAAAGCAGCAGAATGATAAAGAGCTCTGGTATATGATCGATGGGTCATTTATTACCCAACTTCCCGATATTTGGGGGCTGAACCGTAAGTTCATTATGCTGCCGATTAATCATTGGGAAGAACCCTATCAAAAGATTAATTTGGGCGGTTTAACCTGCGATAGTATGGATTATTACAACACTGAAGCCCACCGTAACGAGTTGTTTCTACCCAAAATACCTGCTAACGAACCACTTTATATTGGCTTTTTCAACACCGGAGCTTACCAGGAGGCTATTGGTGGATACGGAGGTATTCAACATTGTTTGATTCCGGCACCCCAGCACATCGTAGTAGATCGTACTGAAGAAGGAAATTTTTCCTGCCAGCTATTTGCCTCGGAGCAGACAAGTGAATCTATGCTTCAGGTACTGGGATACGACTAACGGTTTACTATTGATTTCTAGTATCTCACTGGTTAAAAGTAGATTGTATTCTATTCTATTAAGAATCACTTTGTTCTAATCAGATATCAACGGATATGCTTTTATTCTTCAATTCAGTAATATCCATCGCATACTTTATCACCTTATTGGGATTGCCATTCTTATCTTTAACAGTTACATAGTAGCCACGAATATATAGTTCGGTGCCATCCTTGGCAATGCGCTTATACTCCCCTGGCAGTCTTTGGCCCGCTCGCAAGTTCTCCCAAAAGACCTGATATTCTTTTGACTTGGCGTAATCAGGTTCCACAAAGATACGATGATGCTGCCCCTGAACCTCATCCAGTTGGTATCCCACTAAGGACAGAAAGGGCTCGTTGGCAGTAACAATAGTACCATCTAGTTTAAATTCAATAGAAGCAATACCGCTCTGGTTAATAGCCTCAATGCGACCTTTCATTTCCATTGTCTTCCGCTCTACTTCCTCCTGCGTAGCCTGTAGCTCTTCCATATTCTGTCGCATCTCCTCTTCCTGCGACTGCATCTGTTCGGTCATCTGCTGCGATTCCCCCAGTAGTTGCTGGGTACGGGCGTTAATTTTAACTGATGATACAGTAGATGCAATACTCTCAGCAATTTTTTGCATGAACTCCACCTCGTAGGGCTGGAAATCTTCAAATGAAGCCAGTTCTATTACCCCGTGCACTTCTTCGTTTACCAGCAATGGTACAATCAGAATGCTGGTAGGATTGGCCTCGCCTAATCCTGAGGCAATAGAAATGTAATCGTTCGGTATATCAGTCAGATAGATAGTATCCTTTTCTTGCCAGGCCTGTCCGGCTAGCCCTTCCCCTTCGTGAATTTTTTGCTCCAGATACTTTTCACGGTCCCAGGCATAGCAGGCTTCTAACGTCATAAACGGCTCATCTTCCGTATCGTTCTGGATAAGGTATATTCCACCTTGATTAGCGTGTAAATAGGAAATCAGGTGGGAAAGAATAGTTTTAGTAAGTTCTTGTACGTTGTCGTTGTTTTGGCGAAGTATTTCCCCAAATTTAGCAGTTCCTTCAGTAGCCCAATTCCGAATTTTGTCCTCTTCCGCTACCTGCCGAAGGTTATCGCGCATATTCAGTAGTGAGTTACCCAGTACGTCTTCTTCGCTCAATGGAGTAAACTCAGCTGCGTATTCGCCTTTTCCAATATTTTCGGCAAAAGTTGAAGTATCTTTTAGTCCTTTTACTAGACCATCTACTGCGTCAGCCATTTCACCTACTTCGTCCTGCTTAAAGATTGAGTCATCATTACTGTTATTTTCGGGGAGTCTGCCTTGCCCTAATTGAATAATAACTCGTTGTAGATACTTAATCGGGCGAGTAAGTGATCGACTTAGGATTAAGGCACTAACTATACCGATCACTATTGTGATGGCTCCCAAAATCAGGATAATCTGTCGTAACCGAAGGTAAGAAGCAATATTTTCCGACTGGGCCATTTCTGCTTCAGCCTGTTTAATAGAACTTATTTCGCTAAGACGCTGGCGAATCTCACGGGTGCGCGGTAGCACTTCGTCTTCAATAGCATTTTCAGCCATTAGCTTAGCCATTGGATCCTCGTAATCTTCAAAAGAAACCAGGCTGGTCATAATTTCCTGCTCAGTTTGCATTAAAGCTTCAACCTGATTAAGAATTGTATCTAGCTGATGTAGCTGAGCGCTATCACTCCAGGCTTTACTTAGCTGCACCAATACCTCTTTTTCTTGAGGGTAAACTGCATGGAGATCTTTCAGAGCTTGCTTATTATAATTGTTGTTTTGCAGGTAAACCCAACTGGTAATCAGCTTTTCTGATTCGTTGACCATTCCAATAAAGCGGACGATAGCATCCGCAGACGGGTCAGTGACTTCGGCAGTATGCCGAGTAAGGTTAATTCCTGAATTGAGAGTAATAATACTAATGGTTGCATTGACTGTAAAAACAGCAATTAAGATTAAGAACCCTACCAGTATCTTACGACCAATTGAAAAACGCGCTTTTTTCATAACTGAGTTATTCCTGAAAGTAGTCTTTGTCTGTTTAATATCTTGATGTTGGATTTATCTACCCAGGCTGAACAAGTAGGTAGCCCGGATATACCTTTTGCAATAATGGCAGGATCAGCAGTATAAAAAAAAACGATCTATTAAGTTTGATTACAAGGTAATATCCGAATAGGATGTGTAGCGAAAAATGTACTCTACCATCTATCTGAAGAATTAATACCAGAAAAACAGTAATTTTACGTTTACTATTGCGAGGAAATAAAGTATGCAGTTATAAAGAGTGCACCATATTCGCTAAACGCTTGTTGAGATACATATACACGCTCGAAGCACGGTCTGCCCGATGTAATTTTTTTAGGTCGAACAATTTTCGATACCATGATTGATAAACTAGAAGCTATAAAAGCCCGGTTTGAAGAAGTAGGGCAACTTATGATACAGCCCGACGCGATGGCCGACATGAAGAACTATGCCAGGCTCAACAAAGAATATAGTGATCTTGAAAAGATCGTGAAAAAGTACGACGAGTATAGTCAGGTGCTGAACAACATTAAGAGTGCCAAGGAAGTACTGGAAACTGAGAAGGATCCGGATTTTAGAGAGTTGGCCAAGTCTGAGCTGGAAACGATGGAGCCCCAACAGGAGCAACTGGAAGAGGAACTGAAATACATGCTGATTCCGAAAGACCCGAACGATAGTAAAAACGTGATTCTGGAAATCAGGGCGGGGACTGGGGGCGATGAGGCTGCTATTTTTGCCGGTGACCTGTTCCGCATGTATAGTCTGTTTGCCGAAAGTCAGGGTTGGAATTTTTCGGTGATTAGCCTGACCGAAGGCACCGTAGGCGGCTATAAGGAAATTGTTACTTCTGTGTCGGGTGAAGATGTTTACGCTAAACTAAAATTTGAATCAGGGGTACACCGCGTACAGCGGGTGCCGGCTACCGAATCGCAAGGGCGGGTACATACTTCGGCGGCTACGGTGGCAGTGCTGCCGGAGGCCGAAGAGGTAGATGTAGAAGTGAATATGGGTGATGTACGCAAGGATACCTTCCGAGCATCCGGTGCAGGGGGGCAGCATATTAACAAAACTGAATCGGCGGTACGGCTGACCCATATTCCTACTGGGATCGTAGTAGAGTGTCAGGACGGACGTTCGCAGCACGCGAATTTCGATAAAGCCTTAACCGTACTTCGTTCCCGCATCTACGAAAAGGAGCTGGCCAAACAAAATGCTGAGATTAGCGACCAACGCCGGTCTATGGTGAAGAGTGGTGACCGTTCCGATAAAATACGAACATATAATTACCCCCAGAGTCGGGTCACCGATCACCGGATTAACTACACCGTATACAACCTACCTAATGTTATGGACGGCAGTTTGGAAGATTTTGTGGAGCAATTGCGCATCGCTGAAAACGCCGAAAAATTACAAGAGGGTTAGTAGTAAGTTGAAATGCTGGGGAGAATGCTGACGAAATGGGTAGGTGAAGCTGAAGAAGCAATTTGGCTGCTTTTGGGCATTGGGCTATTAGCTTCTGCCTGTACTCCAGAAGATGAGATAATTACTGACTCACCCTCGGTGTTGCTTAGCTTTAGTGCCGACACTATTCAGTTCGATACACTATTTACCACCGTTGGTAGTACTTCTCGGCTACTGAAGGTATACAATCCTAACCGAAATGCGGTAACGATTTCCGCCGTTGAGACAGGAAGAGGTAGCAGTTCTCCTTATACCGTACTACTGAACGGGCAACCCGGTCAGCGCTTCGAGGACGTACGGCTGCTGGGTGGTGACAGCCTGTTTCTAATCGTAGAAGTGCTTATTGACCCACAGAATCAGAATTTGCCCTTTTTAGTAAAGGATTCGCTTACGTTTCAGGTAAACGAGAACTTACAAGATGTGAAGCTAATTGCCTGGGGACAAGATGCGCATTTTCATCGAGGTTGGATTATTACTCGCGATACATTGCTAAGCGGAAACCGCCCCTTCGTCATCCAGGACTCTCTCTGGATTGCGCCGGAAGTTACCGTGAAGGTTGATTCGGGCGCCGCTTTCTACTTTGACAACCGGGCGTTCGGGCTGATAAATGGAGCATTGCAAACCGGAGGTACGGTTAATGCACCCGTGATTTTTCGTAATATCCGCACCGACGGTTCCTACGAAAACGCCTTCGGTCAGTGGGAAGGGCTTACCTTTACTAGTCTCAGTCAGGATAATCAGTTGAAGCATACCTTCGTACGTAATGCCATCAACGGAATTGTCATCAATACCCCCGATGCCGATACTATTCCGAATCTGACGTTAGCAAATTGCGTGATTGAGAATATGGCCGGCTACGGTCTGATTGCCATTGGTTCGGATATAGATGCGTACAACACCCTGATTCATAGCTGTATTCTTGGGTTGGCCTATAATGTAGGGAGGGGCTACTATCGTTACCGCCACTGTACTCTAGACAATAATAATGTGGACTATCCACGGGAAGATGAGTGGTTTTCGGTAGCATTCTCCGACACGATCTCTGATTTTGAAGTATCTATGCAGCCGTTTTACGGTGAAATGACCAATAACATTTTGTGGGGTAGCCTAACCAATGAACTTTTGGTGGTGCGATCGCAGCCGGAGCCAGAAACTATCGTTCGTATTAACACTAACCTACTAAAATCTAGCGATGACAGTTTTGAGGATAATATCTACAACGAAGACCCGCTATTCGTAGATCCGGTTATTTTTCAGTATGAGTTAGATAGTCTGTCGCCCGCGGTCGATCAGGGAATTCGTACAACCATCACTACAGATATTAACGGAAAACAGCGCGACGAACAGCCCGACCTGGGGGCGTTCGAGTACCAAAAACCCTAATCTATGCAAGTATTCCAAAGGGAAATTCGCTTACCCGCTCACTCCCGGGGTTTCCATTTAGTCACCCATTATATTGAGCGCGAATTTGAAGATATTCGTAATATCAAGGCCGGTATGTTGCAGGTATTCATCCAGCATACTTCGGCTAGTCTGACCATAAACGAAAACGCTGATCCCACCGTGCGGGGTGATTTTGAACGGCACATTAACCAAATGGTACCCGAAAACGCTCCCTACTACGAACATACGCTGGAGGGTCCAGATGACATGCCCGCCCATATTAAAGCCTCGCTGATGGGCAGTAGCGTTCAAATTCCGATTACTAACGGACGCTTAAACCTGGGAACCTGGCAAGGAATTTATCTATGCGAGCATCGCGACCACGGCGGCTCCCGTCGACTAGTACTTACTGCTTGGGGCGAATAAACAATGAGCAGTTAGCAATGAGCAATAACAAGTGACTGTAGGCTAGTAATAGTTCAGCAATTTAGCCATTCAACAATAGAGCAATCGAGCAATCCGACAAATGAACAACAACTGTGGACCGTGGACCATCGGCTGTAGACTGTGGGCTAATTATCAGTTTTTACTAGCGTCAAACAGTTTCTTTTTCTCTTCGCGAGTCAGGCTATCATAACCACTAGCTGATATTTTATCCAGAATAGCATCAATCTCTTCCTGTTTGGTCTTAAAGCTATTTCCCGATTTACTAGGGCGACCGTTCTTGGTCTTAGCGTTACGGTACGAAACCTTTACTTTGGGCTGGCGTACAAAAAAGCTCTTCACGAAGGTGAGAAACTGAGTAACGGGTTTACCCAAATCGTTACCCTTCTGTAATTGCTTAATAAACAAGAATCCAAGTCCAGCCCCAGCTAAATGCGCCAAATTTCCTCCTGCATTACTTCCTACCGAACCCACGTATGACATTATCACAAAAAACAGAGCAATGTACTTAATCCGAACCGGACCTAACAATATAAGGGGAATAGAGTAATTGGGCATAAACGTAGCCGCTCCCACTACCACTGCGTACACACCGGCTGAAGCTCCTACCATCTGAGAAGTTGCAACACTATCTTGGTAGTAAGGGATAAGGTTATACATCAGGATATAAAAAATACCTCCAACCAATCCTCCCAATATGTACAGATTTACTACCTTTTCGTCGCCTAGAAACTCCCGAATGATTTTGCCGAACCAGTAAAGAAACAATAGGTTAAAAAGAACGTGGAAGAAACCTTCATGAGTAAAAAAGTAGGTGACCAGCGTCCAAGGGCGATAGATGAATTTTCCTAGGGCAGCCGGCAATGATAACTGTTCTACGATGATCCGATAGACGTTCTCTACCCCTGACATAGTAAGCGGCACCCAAATGATAAGCAGTGCTACAAATATGATCAAGTTGATCACAATAATCTGCATGAGGCCGTTGTTGGGCCGCTGAAACGCATATTTTAGTTCATCTAATATATTATTCATCGTCTAATACTAGTAAAATACATCGCGTTTATCTTTCCAAATCTTTAGTAAGATAAAGGCAAACAACATACCTCCCAAGTGAGCAAAGTGCGCTACGTTATCTCCCGGCTGGCGAGAGAACCCCGCCCATAATTCATATGATCCGTAAAACAAAACAAGATACTTTGCCTTAATGGGAAATGGAAATAATACAGTGTTGGGAAATAACAACCCGAAAGCCATCAAAATTCCGAAAACTGCTCCTGAAGCACCTACCATCGGAATATTTGATTTGCTTTGTACGATCTCGCGTACCAACTGTCGGCTTTGGCTTACGTACGAACTGCTGTTTGGGTTGTCGTAGAAACTATCTACCAAATTTTTTATCTGGTTACTACTTCGATAGGCATACTCGGCTTCTTCCAGTACAAAGGTAGATAAGCGGTCAGGATTTGTTTCTACCAATACACGGTCAGCAGCTACCTCTAATTGGTGCACCTCGTAATAATTTACCGCTGAATACAGCAGACTAGCTCCTAATCCAGTAATTATGTAAAAAAGAAGAAACCGCTGACTGCCCCAGACGCGCTCTAGCAATGATCCGAAAATAAATAATGCAAACATATTTCCGAATAAGTGCCATAAACTCCCATGAATGAACAGGTGGGTGAGAAACTGATAAGGGCGAAACGTTTCGGCGTTGAAGTAGCGTAAACCGAACAAGTTCACGAACATGTCGGTGGAAAACAGCAGCGACTGTAATGCAAAAATCGCAATGTTTATGATTAACAGGTTTTTTACCGTAGGGGTTAAGTTGCCGAACATATTATCGGGTAGTGAAAAACGTAGCTATTTTATCTAATTCTAATACGTGGGACGTTTTACGGCCGTCAGGAGCATAATCGGGATGAATGCAGCCAAACAAGCGATCAATCAGCGCCCGCATCTCGGCCTCGTTTAGCCGTTGGCCAGGCTTCATTGACATGCGTTTGGCAATGGAGCGAGCCATATTATCCCTTCGGCTCAGAGTCAGCTTTTCCTGATTGCTCTTGTACTGTTCAATAATACCCTCTAGCACCTCCTGCTCAGTTCCGGTTTTTACATCGGGTGGCACGCCCTGCACCACCAGCGTATCGTTTCCGGTCACTACAAACGAGAAGCCCATCGCTATAATTTCCTCTTCTAATTCCTTCAACAATTCCAAATCCGATAGCTGCATCCGAATGGTCTGAGGAAACAGTGATTGTTGAGAAACCGCTGACTTTTTCTCCAACGCTAACGAATATTGTTCGAATAAGATACGTTCGTGGGCTGCTTGCTGATCTATGAGCATCAATCCAGACTTTACGTGTACCGCTACGTAGGTATGATGAATTTGAAAGGGGGGATCGCTAGCCGCCTTCTTTTCTGACTCCAAAAACATTTCGCCGCCGTGTGCTGCCCGGTTTACCGCACTCTGTAATGTAACTGGGAGTTCCAATCCAGTCTTTTCGTCAGAAACCCCTTCTTCAGGGAAATCAAAGTGCGATTTTTCATCAGAGGGCTGATAGAGTGATTCCCAGTGTTCAAGATTAGCTTGCTTGTTGGGTTCGGCGCTCTGGAATGATTTGTATTCCTTGAGATTCACCTTGGAAGGAATAGTAGTAGTTTCGGTTTCAGAAGGCGAAGATGAAGGAAGAGGCGGAAAAATGGCGAAATGGTTTTCCTCATCGAAGACTGGCGTGACTAGGTTTGTTCCTAACGAGCGTTTTACCGCTGCCCGCACAATGGCGTAGATCGTCCGTTCATCAGCAAATTTTATTTCCGTTTTGATAGGGTGTACGTTCACGTCAATGTGCTGCGGGTCAATCTCAAGAAAGAGCGTATAAAAAGGAAAGCTACCTTCGGGGAGCATGGCCTCGTAAGCACTCATGACAGCGTGGTGCAGGTAGCTACTCTTGATAAAACGCTGGTTCACAAAAAAGAACTGCTCGCCCCGGGTGCGTTTATGAAATTCAGGTTTGCCCACAAAGCCGCTTACGCGTACGTGCTCAGTTTCTTCGTCGCAGGGAAGCAATTGCTGCGGATAAGCAGTAGTAAACAGGCCGCTAATACGGGATGATAAGGAACCGGCTGGAAGGTCGTGCACCTGTGTGTCGCCCTGGAAAAATCGGAAGGCTAGATCAGGACGGGCCAGCACTACCCGGTAAAACTCATCCATAATATGTCGCAATTCTACCGAATTAGACTTCAAGAAACTACGGCGAGCCGGAATGTTATAAAATAGATTTTTTACACAAATGTTGGTTCCTACTGCTCCCGTAGCAGGTTCGCTACGCTTAAACTGAGAACCATCTACAATCAAGCGGGTAGCTAGCTCGTATTTGGGATGTCAAGAAGTTAGATCTACCTGGGCTACTGCGGCGATAGAAGCTAGCGCCTCTCCCCGAAAGCCCAGCGTATGAATGTCGTAGATATCTTCGGTTCGCCTGATTTTGGAGGTGGCGTGCCGTTCAAAGCACATGCGGGCATCAGTCGCACTCATACCCTTTCCGTTATCGATTACCTGAATCAGTCCTTTGCCGGCATCCCGCACTACTAAGTTTATCAGAGTGCCGCCCGCATCAATAGCATTCTCCAACAGTTCTTTCACCACTGAGGCCGGCCGTTGTACCACCTCACCAGCAGCAATCTGATTGGCGATGGCATCTGGAAGAAGCTGGATTATATCAGACATAAAAAAGTACCCTCCCGAGAAATTTAGAGAAGCCAGAAACTAGCCGATTTAAAGCTGCGGTTTCTGTCGCTTTCCAGAAATTTGTTTAAATCTAAAATATACGTAAATGGGAAAAACCAGCCAAAGCACATGAAAAATACTATTTCCAAAGTACAGATAGCCGAAAATAAGAGCGAACAGCGTGATCATGATGATGCCCTGCAGAATATTAGAGCTTTTGTTGTAGCTGGCTCGGCGAGCAAATGAACCGTGAATACCAGATGCATAGCCAGTGGCGATAGAAGTGCGTTGGCGCAATTCTTGCTTTATGCGAGATGTTCGCTCCTCAACATCCTCTTGAATAGGATCATAATAACGAGGTTCGAAGTTAAATTTTCTATGACTGGGAAGCCGGGTTAGGGTAGGAATTTTCATAAACTATACAAATTATAAGAAAGCTGCACTAAACAACGGATTGTCTTGTTTGAAAGGTATCAGAAGAACGCCCTCATGCCAAAAAAAGTTTATGCGCTTTTCTTTTCCATAGCTGCGTTATCGCCGGTATTTTCTCTGGGGCAGTCTCATTCTGATAAAGCCAGCATTACCTTGGTTGAGCGTACTCCGCAAAGTCAGTGGGTTGATCAGATTTTGGATACTTTAACCCTAGAAGAGAAAATCAGTCAGCTGCTTTTTTTGCCAGTTCCTTTCACCTCAGACGACCGTTACTTGCAAGATATAGAATATCTGGCGAGAAGCCATTCTTTAGGAGGGATCCTTTTCCAGGAAAATCAACCCAATGACTTAAAACAGCAGGTAGCCCGGTTTCAGCAGGCTTCCCACCTTCCCCTCCTGATGGGTATTAA
>ERZ1740058.404-NODE-404-length-33632-cov-6.331120_pt1 | contig 33632 bp, 31 predicted proteins | sample MGYA00581745_ERZ1740058 | MGnify/ENA primary metagenome ERZ1740058 (study PRJEB43018, sample SAMN04849742) | marine metagenome | isolation source: floating plastic debris | place: Pacific Ocean | collected 2008-08-30 | study: EMG produced TPA metagenomics assembly... | reverse complement strand
CTCAAATATGAGTTATTTTTCGCGTTTTATAAAATTTTATTCAAATTCCTGGCGTAGGATAGATAGTACATCCTCCACCGTTTCTTCCTCTAGATCGGTACGCCGCACAAGGTCTTCTTTCGCTAATGAAAGCACGCTTTTGGCGGTATCTAGACCAATCTTTTTAAACTCATCGATCACCCAATCTTCCACCTCATCCGCAAACTCATCCAGGTCCACATCTTCATCAGCTTCCAGGCCGAGGGTCTCTCGGAATACGTCAATTTCGTACCCCACTAAACGGCTTGCCAATTTGATGTTTTGACCTCCCCGGCCGATAGCCAGTGATACCTGATCGGGCTTGAGGAAAACGGACACCCGTTTGCCTTCTTCATCTATTTTAATAGAGCTGATTTTCGCCGGACTAAGGGCCCGAGTAATATACAGCTCCAGGTTATCGGTGTAGTTAATTACGTCAATGTTCTCATTCTGCAATTCGCGTACAATGCTGTGAATACGGGAGCCTTTCATTCCTACACAGGCGCCTACCGGATCGATGCGGTCGTCGTAAGACTCTACCGCCACTTTTGCTCGCTCGCCCGGCTCTCGCACGGTGTTTCGCATAGTAATGAGTCCGTCGTAAACTTCGGGTACCTCCATTTCGAACAGTCGCTCGAGAAACTTCTCGGAAGTACGCGACATAATAATGCGGGGGTTTCCATTTACCATCTCTACCCGGTGCACAATCGCCCGTACCGACTCACCTTTACGGAAGCGATCTTTCGGAATCTGTTCGGAGCGAGGCATGATCAATTCGTTGCCTTCACCATCGATAAGCAAAATCTCCCGGCTCAGTATCTGGTAAACCTCTCCTACAATAATCTCACCTACCAGATCTTTATACTTCTGGAAAAGGATGTCCTTCTCCAGGTCTTTTACTTTCTGGATCAGGGTTTGGCGAGCCATCATCACGGTGCGTCGGCCAAAATCTTCCAGCTTAATTTCTTCAGCCACTTCCTCTCCAATCTCAAAGTCTGGCTCAATCTTCTGAGCATCCGATAAGCTGATTTTATCATGATCCCAAATGTCTTCCGAGTTATCATCCACAATTTCGCGGAAGCGCCAGATTTCCAAGTCACCCTTATCGGCGTTGATGATCACATCGAAGTTTTCGTCGGTTTCGTATCTCTTACGGACCATTGCCCGAAATACGTCTTCCAAAATGCGGATCATGGTGGGGCGGTCAATATTTTTACCCCGGGCAAATTCCGCAAACGACTCGATTAAAGTTGCCGTGTCCATCATATGTCTAAAGTGTAGCTAGTACGTTAGTTTTCTTTATTTGATTAAATGGTATTCGCAGGTTCGCCGCCGGCTCTTTCTTCTTGTTTTTTTTCTTCCCTTTAGCCGTTGGTTCTAGTTCAATAGCATCGTCCGATACGCTTAGCAAGGTGCCTTTGGCTGTTTGATTATCTTGCGTGAGCACCTTCACATTTCGGCCCACATTTTTGATATACTGCCGGTGCAGTTTCAGCGGTTGATCCAAACCAGGCGACGAAACCTCCAGCGTATATTTACTACTGATAATATCTTCTTCCTCTAACCGGGCCGACAGTGCCCGACTGACTTCAGCGCAGGTATCGATAGAGATGCCATTATCTCCATCCAGATGCACAATAACCTTAGCCCCTTGCGGGGCGGGGTTTACGGTCACATCTACCAAGAAAAGGCTATCATCCTTTTCCTCCAGAATGCCGGAAATCCACTGTGTAATCTTCTCTTGCGATGACATAAATTGCTAAACGAAAAAGAGGGGACGATGCCCCCTCTCGGATGTTGCTACTACAAACGCCTGCAAATTTAGCGAATATCTTGGTCAAAGCAAAAACATAGAGGGGGGAGCTTCGTGACTCTTTACTATTAGTTGTACTTATTCAGCTTGTTGATGAAACAACGCTAGAATCAACAAAATTCATTTTTACCACTGCTTCACCAATTTTTTGGTTTTATTCGCCGTTGTGTTGGGAAAAGAGCAAGCTGATAATAGTAATACTATGATATTTAGATGCTGGCTATACAGTTGGATAGCAGTAGGAATGGCGGTTTTCGTTGGTTGCCAATCAGGCAAGCAGGAAGAAGTAGCTGAACAGCCAAAAGTACCCAAGTACGTTCCGGCGTTTAGTGCCGACTCAGCCTATGCCTACATCGAAGCTCAGGTGGCTTTTGGTCCCCGGGTACCAACTACCTCCGCTCATCAGGAGTGCCGCGCCTATCTGGTAAGTAAACTGGAGCAGTTTGGAGCCGAAGTACAACTGCAATCGTTTGAAGCTACCGCCTACAACGGAACTATCCTCAATCTGAGTAATATTATCGCGAGTTATCAACTGGAAAAATCTAAGCGCATTTTGCTGGCGGCCCACTGGGATACTCGCCCCTACGCTGATAAAGACTCGGTACGAACGGAAGAGCCTATCTTAGGTGCCAACGATGGGGCCAGCGGAGTAGCGGTGTTACTGGAAATAGCTCGAGCGATCAGTCAGGATTCACTGCTGGATGTAGGGATTGATATAATCTTGTTTGATGGCGAAGATTACGGCGAGCCGGAGGATTATAAAGAACAGACCTCCGAAAGCTCGCAGCAGGTGTACTGGTGCTTAGGTTCGCAATACTGGGCTAAGAACAAACATCAACCCCGTTACTCAGCTTACTACGGAATTGTGCTGGATATGGTAGGAGCCAAAAACGCTGCCTTTTACCGAGAAGGAGTTTCGCAGCAGGCTGCACCTAGCGTGTTGAAACGAATTTGGGATGCGGCCCACCAGCTAGGCCACGGGCAGTACTTTATTTACAAAGACAGCCCCGATATTATAGACGATCACGTGTACGTAAACTATCAGGCGAAGATACCGATGGTGGATATCATTGACCACGATCCTAGTAGCGATTTCTATTTCGGCTACTACCACCATACCCATGCTGACGATATGGAAATTATTGATCGGGAAACCCTAGAAGCCGTGGGTGAGACGGTGATGTATGTAGTGTATCATGAATTAATCTAATCCTCCTAAGAAGGGCTAAGCCACTTTCGGCACACCTCCAGTGGCATACTTTTACGTTGGGCGTAGTCCTGTAGTTGGTCTTCGTCGATGCGGGAGATACCAAAGTAGCGGGATTGGGGATGGGAGAAGTACCAGCCGCTCACTGATGCTGCCGGAAACATAGCGAAGTTTTCGGTGAGGTAGATGCCGGTGTTTTCGGTAACGTCCAGCAGCGAGAATAGTGTCTCTTTTTAGGTATGGTCGGGGCAGGCGGGATAACCCGGTGCCGGACGAATACCCATGTATTTTTCTCGGATCAGCGCCTCGTTATCCAGTTTTTCATCGGGATCGTAGCCCCAGAACTCGCGACGGACACGCTGGTGCATGAGTTCGGCGAAGTCTTCAGCGAAGCGGGCGGCCAGCGCTTTCACCATAATGGAGTTGTAATCATCGTGGTCGGCTTCAAACCGCTTGGCAATTTCTTCGGAACCTACTCCAGCAGTAACAGCAAATCCACCTACGTAGTCGGCTACTTCTGATCCTTTGGGAGCTACAAAATCGGCTAGACTAAAGTACTCTTTGCCTTCCGCTTTTTTGGTTTGCTGTCGCAGATGGTGCAGTGTAGTAAGTTGCTGACTCCGATCTTCTTCATTGTCAGTGAAGCGATACAGTTCGATGTCATCATCCTGGACCGTATTGGCCGGAAAGAAGCCAATCACGGCATTGGCGGTAATCCATTTTTCCTGAATGATTTTTTCTAGCATGGCCTTAGCATCCCGATAAAGTTCCTGAGCTTCTTTACCGACGATCTCGTCTTCCAGAATATTCGGAAATTTCCCGGCTAGCTCCCAGGTCATAAAGAAGGGATTCCAATCAATGTAGCGAGCAATTTCTTCCAGCGGATAATCCTTAAAAATCTTAGTACCCAAAAACTGGGGCTTTACCACTTCCCGAGCCGACCAATCGGTCTTGAATTTATCTTCTCGGATTTTTGCCAGTGGGGTGAAAGCTTTGCGGGTTTTCTTTCCGGCGTGGCGGTCACGCATCTGCTGGTACTCGTCTTTTATCTGCTGCTGAAATCCGTCTCGGGCTTTTTTGTTAAGTAGATTACTAGCGACGGGCACCGAGCGGGAAGCGTCCAATACATGAATCACTGAGCTACCGTAGTTGGGCTCGATCTTCACCGCCGTATGAATTTTGGAAGTGGTCGCTCCGCCAATCAATAGGGGAGTAGTGAAACCCTGCTCATCCATCAACTTGGCTACGTTCACCATTTCATCCAATGAAGGAGTAATTAGGCCACTAAGGCCGATGATGTCTACATTCTCTTCGCGGGCTTTATCCAAGATTTTTTGAGCGGGAACCATCACGCCCATGTCAATTACATCGTAATTATTGCAGCCCAGTACTACGGCTACAATATTTTTACCAATATCGTGTACATCGCCTTTGACCGTAGCCAGTAAAATTTTACCCTTGCTACTGGGAGCGCCGTTATCACCCGAAGCCTGCTTTTCAGCTTCAATAAAGGGGATGAGATAGGCGACGGCCTTCTTCATCACCCGGGCACTCTTCACTACTTGGGGTAAAAACATTTTTCCTTCGCCGAATAAGTCTCCCACAACGTTCATACCGTCCATCAGCGGGCCTTCAATTACCTGGATGGGCCGCTCAAACTGCTGACGGGCTTCTTCTACGTCTATTTCTGCAAACTCGGCAATTCCTTTTACCAGGGCATGTTCCAAACGCTTTTCCACACTCTCCTTTCGCCAGGAGTCATCCTCCTTCTTTTTTGCCTTCCCATTACCCTTCACCTGCTCAGCAAAATCAATCAACCGTTCGGTAGCATCATCACGGCGGTTGAGCAGTACGTCTTCAATGCGCTCCAACAGGTCCTTGGGAATATCGTCGTATACTTCCAGCATAGTGGGGTTCACAATACCCATATCCATACCGGCTCGTTTGGCGTGGTATAGAAAAGCCGAATGCATCGCTTCCCTAACGGTGTTGTTGCCCCGGAAGGAAAAGGATACGTTGCTGACTCCACCGCTTACGTGCGCACCGGGTAGGTTTTCTCGTACCCATTTAGTCGCCAAAAAGAAGTCCAGTGCGTTGCGCCGATGCTCTTCCATACCGGTAGCTACCGGAAAGATGTTCAAATCCAGGATGATGTCCTGCGGAGGAAAGTTGACCTTATTCACCAGTACATCGTAGGAACGCTGGGCAATTTCAATACGGCGGTCGTAGTTGTCGGCCTGCCCTTCTTCATCGAAGGCCATGACAATCACCGCGGCGCCGTATCTTCTAATCAATTTGGCCTGACGAATAAATTCGTCTTCTCCTTCCTTCAGACTAATGGAGTTTACCACCGATTTTCCCTGTACTACCTTGAGTCCTGCTTCGATGATGGGCCACTTAGAAGAGTCAATCATGAAGGGTACGCGGGCAATGTCGGGCTCAGAAGAGATCAGGTTAACGAACTTCACCATACAGGCTTCGCCGTCCAGCATCCCATCATCCATATTGATGTCGATAATCTGGGCTCCATTCTCTACCTGATCGCGGGCCACCGCGATAGCTTCTTCAAACTTTTCTTCAGCGATCAGGCGGGCAAACTTGCGTGAACCGGTTACATTGGTACGTTCACCAATGTTTACAAAGCCGGTATGTTCGTTAACGACCAATGGCTCCAGTCCACTGAGCCGCATGGGTGGTATAGTGTCATTGGTAAGCACGTTGGCTACCAGAACATCTTCTTGAGAAGTAATCGACATAGTGAGTCAAGTAGGTTTATCCGGCAACTAAAACTTTGTGATTAGCTACTGGTCGGGGGGGGTAGCGTTCAGCCATTTGAGTGATAGCCTGAATATGTTCAGGGGTAGAGCCACAGCAACCGCCTATTACATTCAAGTATCCTTTCTTAGCAAATTCTTCCAGTTCGGCTGCCATTTCTTGAGGAGTCTGGTCATACTCACCAAATTCGTTAGGTAAACCGGCATTAGGGTGGGCGGTTACCAAGCAGTGGGCATGGCGCGATAATTCCCGCAAATAAGGCTGTAAATCTTTAGCGCCCAATGCACAATTCAAACCAACACTCAATAAATTTCCATGCATAATAGAGTTCCAGAAAGCTTCAGTAGTTTGCCCTGACAGAGTACGGCCACTGGCATCAGTAATCGTCCCCGATACCATGATAGGCAAGGAAAGTTGGTTTTCTTCGAAATAGGTATTGATCGCAAATAAAGCGGCTTTAGCATTCAGGGTATCAAACACGGTTTCTACCAGTAGCATATCCACTCCTCCTTCTATCAGGCCGGTGATCTGCTCAGTATATGCTTCTACTAATTCATCGAAGGTAACCGCCCGGTAACCGGGATCATTTACATCGGGCGAAAGAGAGGCAGTTTTGTTAGTCGGACCCAAAGAGCCAGCTACAAAACGAGGTTTATTTGGCTCAATAGCTGTAAACTCATCGGCCACTTCGCGAGCAATTTTAGCCGACTGATAATTAATATCATATACCAAGCTTTCCAAACCATAGTCAGCTTGGGCAATGGACGTACCACTGAACGTATTAGTTTCGGCAATATCGGCGCCAGCCTCAAAGTAAGCCTGGTGTATAGCTCTAATTATATCAGGCCGGGTGACCGATAGCAGATCGTTGTTTCCCTTTAAGGCGTGGGAGTGATCCTTTAACGACTCGTTACGGAAGTCTTCTTCTTCCAAAGCATACCGCTGAATCATAGTGCCCATCGCTCCATCTAAAACTAAAATGCGCTCCTGTGCTAAGGATAATAATTGTTCTTCCCGCGAATTCATATAAAATTACTGTTATTCAAATTGCCAATTTACTGCAAATTTGCTAAATTATTACAGTGATTCTCACAATCTGTCCTATCTAAGATTAAATCTTGCTAAAGAATTAATAAAATGGATATAAGTTAGGAGGCAGGAGGCTGTGGTTGATACAACCCCTACTTTGCGTATTTGATTCGCTTACGTATAATTTTTTGTCGAGAAGAAACAAATTTTACTAACTGAATTTACGTTCAAAGGTAGCATGGAGGGAAGCAAGACTTTACAACTACCATTTCGGCTTTTATACTGGACTAAGGGGTTTGCCAAACTCACCAGGGTGCATAACCTATTGTTTTTAGCGCTTACCCAGTATTTCACTGCCTATTTCCTGGTAGACGTACATAATGGGCAGCGAGCCTACCTTACTGATATTCATTTGTTTTTGTTAGTTTTTTCTACAGTTTGTATCGCTGCAGCGGGCTATATGATCAACGACTATTACGATGTAAAGATTGACCTAATTAACAAGCCACGTCGGGTGGTGGTAGGAACTACGCTGAAGAGACGTTACGTAATGGCCGGACACGTAGTGCTCTCTTTATTTGGTATTTTAGTGGGCTTTTTCCTTTCTTGGAAGGTGGGGGCTATCCATTGCAGCAGCGTTTTCTTGCTTTGGCTATACTCTAATAATCTGAAAAGATTACCGTTTGTGGGTAATCTGATGATCGCCGTACTTTCAGGAATGTCGGTGGCTATTGTAGGTATTTACTACCGAGAACACGAATTTCTGGTGTTTACGTATGCCCTATTTGCTTTCGCTATTTCGCTGGTGCGAGAGATTATCAAGGATATGGAGGATATGCCTGGTGATCGGACCTTCGGTTGCCGAACTTTGCCCGTAGTCTGGGGAATTTACCGAACGAAGAATTTTCTATACGTCCTCTCGGCAGTCTTCATTTTTCTGATGTTTTTTCTTTCTGGTAAGCTGGGTAACCAAACGCTAATTACTTACTTTCTGGTGCTGGTAATACCAATTGCCTTCTTCATTGTCCGCTTAGTACGTGCTGATACTCGCCGGGAGTTTGCTTACCTCAACAACTTCTGTAAACTACTAATGCTGAGTGGCATTGTTAGTATGGTGTTTTTTTAGTAAATGTGTTTGCGTATTCGTGTGTTCAAGTGTTCATGTAACTTTGAACACTTGAACACTTGAACACTTGAACACTTGAACACTTGAACACTTGAACACTTAGTCTCGTACCAATCGCTAATTTTGTATATTTGCCCGCATGAAAAACCTGGCAGTATTTGCCTCGGGCAATGGGACTAATGCGGAAAAAATATTTGAGCAGTTTCAAGAGCATCCTTCGGTCAGAGTATCATTACTATTGACTAATAATCCCGCAGCGGGAGTTATCAGGCGGGCAGCCCGCTTTAGGGTTCCGGTAGAAGTTTTCGATAAATCTATCCTTGCCAAAACCGATGATGTTGTAAAGACACTAAAAGCTCATCAGATAGACTGGATTGCACTCGCCGGATTTATGCTGATGGTTCCACAGAACCTGATTGATGCTTTTCCGAACCGGATCGTGAATATTCACCCGGCACTATTACCCGCCTACGGAGGAAAGGGGATGTACGGGATGCACGTACATCGGGCAGTAGTTGAGGCTGGTGAATCGTCCAGCGGTATTACTATTCATTACGTGAACGAACGTTACGATGAAGGGGCTATTATCTTTCAGGCCAGTTGTCCCGTATCCTCCGATGATACGGCCGAAACCCTAGCGGAGAAAATCCATCAACTGGAGCATCAGTATTATCCTCAAATCATTGAAGAACTGATGACTGGAGATGGAAGCTAGAAATTAGAAATCACGACTTGTAGGAGGGGTAAGAAATTGCCAGAAATTAAGAAATTTGACCAGCATGTCTCAAACTTAATCTGGGGTGACCAGTGACCAATAACAACTGAGCAATCGAACCCTTGAACCATAGATCAGTTAAACTATTAAACCATACAATTAACTAGATACATGAACCGAACCATCCAATCCGCACTTATTTCAGTTTATCATAAAGATCATCTGGCACCCATTGTGAAGCGACTACAGCAGTTGGGGGTTACGATCTACTCTACCGGGGGTACCCAAAAATTTATTGAAGAACAAGGCGTACTGGTGACTGCAGTAGAGGACCTGACGAGTTATCCTTCTATTCTAGGTGGGAGAGTAAAAACGCTGCATCCTAAAGTATTTGGTGGTATTCTGTACCGTCGCGAGCACGAAGGTGATGAAGAGCAAGTGCAAGAGTACGAGATCCCTGCACTGGATTTAGTTATTGTAGATTTATATCCTTTTGAAGATACGGTAGCTTCCGGCGCATCGGAGGCAGATATTATTGAGAAGATTGATATTGGTGGTATCTCTCTGATTCGGGCCGCAGCTAAAAATTATCGTGATGTGCTGGTAGTCTCTTCCCGAAGTCAGTATCAATCGCTACTGGAGTTGTTAACTGAGAAAAACGGGGCTACGGATGTAGAAGATCGGAAGAAATTCGCTCTCCAGGCTTTTCAGACTAGTGCCCATTATGACTCAGCCATTGCTAATTACTTCTCCGGTAGTACTGAAGTGTCATTCAATAAGGAGGGCTTACCGAAGAAAGAGTTACGCTACGGCGAGAATCCTCATCAGGCAGCTGAGTTTTACGGTAACCTGAACAACATGCTCGAGCAGTTACACGGGAAAGAACTGTCGTATAATAATTTAGTAGATATTGACGCCGCAGTTGCGTTAATTCAGGAGTTTGAAGGCGACACAGCTTTCGCTATCCTAAAGCACACCAACGCTTGCGGAGTAGCTATCGGTTCTACTGTGAAGGAAGCCTACGAGAAAGCCTTCGCGGCAGACACTGTTTCAGCCTTTGGTGGAATTCTGGTGACTAATACTGAGGTTGATCAGGCAGCTGCCGAAGCCATGCACGATTTGTTTTTTGAAGTGCTCATTGCCACCTCTTTCTCAGACGAAGCCATGGAAGTGCTTACCAAAAAGAAAAAGCGAATTCTACTTCAGCAAAAACAACCGATGGAGCAGCTCCGGCAGTTTAAGACACTACTGAATGGAGTAGTAGAACAGGATCGGGATCGTAAAACCGATACCAAAGATGATCTGACTACAGTAACCAAAAAAGCGCCTTCAGAGGCTGACGTTGAGGCGCTTTTGTTTGCTAGTAAAGTGTGTAAGCATACTAAGTCCAACACAATTGTACTTGCCAACAACGGCCAGTTATTAGCTAGTGGAGTAGGGCAGACTTCTCGAGTAGATGCACTGAAGCAAGCTATTGATAAAGCAGGGCGGTTTGGGTTTGATTTGCACGGCGCTGTAATGGCTTCTGATGCTTTCTTCCCTTTTCCCGACTGTGTAGAGATTGCTAACGAAGCAGGCATTACCGCAGTTATACAGCCCGGTGGCTCAATCCGCGATCAGGATTCAATTGATTTCTGCGATCAACATGGGATGGCAATGGTGACTACCGGAGTGCGGCACTTTAAACACTAGCTAGCCGCACTGGCCGACTGAGGTTGGGTAAAATTACGGACGGGTTCTGACTTAGCCGGAGCAATACGTTTTTGCACAAAATGCTTGGACTTTGGCACTAATGATAATCTCTGAGCTACCGCGATGTAGGCTACAAAAGAAACCAATACTCCAGTGAAGGAATAGATGGTTGATGCTTGACGAATAAAAGCGAAGCACAAAACAACTACCAAACCGCTCGTCAGTGCGAGTCTGGCCGAGGCTTGCACGTGCGTAAGGCCGCGCTCTACCAACAGGTGGTGAATATGGTTGCGGTCAGCACTAAACGGGTTACCGCCCCGTAGTATCCGGTGGCCGAATACCCGTAGTGTGTCGAACAGAGGAATACTAAGAACGGCAATAGCAATGGTAGGAGCATTACTGATATAAGCCATATTGGGGCTTTCGTTAAACTGGATGAACTTAACCGAAAGCACCGACAAGATAAAACCAACGATCAGCGAGCCACTATCACCCATAAAGATTTTACGACTGTAGGAAAAATTAAATCGCAAGAATCCGATTAAAGCTCCAATCAAGGTTGCACACAGTAGAGAAACCCACAAAACATCTGCTATAAAAAAATAAATACCGTAGGCTATTGCCGCAATAATCCCTAGGTATCCGGCTAGTCCATCAATCCCATCGATCAGATTATAAGCATTGGTAATGACAATAAACACAAACAGGGTAGCTCCCACGCTTAGTCCGTAAGGCAGTTCATGAATGCCAAACAAGCCGTAAAGATCAGTCAGGCGAATACCAGTGAGGTAGATGAACATAAAGCTGGCAATAAGTTGTGCGGCCAGCTTTTTTACCGGATCAATGACTAGAATATCATCTTTCAGACCGATAAAAAACAGAATCACTAGCGAAGGAAGCAGTTGAATGATAGCGGTATTGGCCGGAGAAATCCATTGAGCAGATGCCGTAAATACGATAGCTACTGCAGCGAAGATAGCTACCCCACCTAAGCTAGGGGTCTTCTGCCGATGTGAACTTCGTCCGTTAGGCTCCTCCATCAAATGCTTTTCCTGCGATACCCGAATTACAACCGGAATTACAATGGTAACTATAAACCAAGAAAGAATGAGCGTAGCGGGTAGCATCAGCAGTGGGTGCTCAAGCAGTGGCATTGGCATAAAAAAATAAGACGTTTAATGGCGGATCGTTGTTTTTACAAACCGACAAAAATCTCATCGTATCGACTAAAAATTTCTATCGTTTGGTCGGCTGCTAAGGTACTTAGATTATCGTATTTTCATAACAAAATGTAAGATTGATGTGAGAATACCGTTGATATTTGTACAAAACGTAGCGATTTTAATGAATTTTATCAAAATTATATACTACGTTCTACTACCAAGCTTACTACTAACTTTTTATTGAGATGATAGTAAGCTGGAGAAGTAAGGCATAGGCTGAAAGACTATACAACCTCTGCTTTGTCAGTCAACTCCAATGAGGGTAAACTAACCTGCTGAATCAGCTTCTCCTCAAGCGAATCAGCCCAAGCGCTCATGTATTTCACCACATCTTCCCGACGATTATGTCGCAAATGACGAGCATCTTTGGGAAAACGGGCGAGTACCTCTTTGTCAGAAAGGCGCTCCAAGTGTTTAAAATCGCTCAACTCCATTCCGGCATCTAGCATAATTGAGATTACCTGATCCATAAGGTAGCCACTAGTGGGGCAAAAGTCTAAAGCCTGTTCGCTCCAGTCGCCACCGCGGGTGCGCATAGCGTATTCGTGAATCTGAGCCCGAGATAATTGAGTGATTTCCTGTACCAGATGGCCGCAGTTACAACTACCCATGTGTCCCCACTGGTACTGAGGAGAGTCGGCTAACTTCTTCGCCGTATTTCTAATTGCCTGAATAAGTGCTGGTTTTGGTGAAGCCATAATAAATGCTATTTGAATTGTTGATATACTAATGCTAAACTAACTTTTAAAAGTTTGGTTTATTCAGAAATTTCTTATTTTGAAGCATAAAATACTAGTTTCTTACACAATTCAATAGTAATCAACTTCAGCTTATGGGCAAAGGAGATAAAAAAACGAAAAAAGGAAAGATTAGTAAGGGCACTTTTGGTGTGAGCCGCCCTAAAAAAGGGAAACAACAAAAGGAGAAGTCAAAGAAGGAAGAGAAGGAAGAGTAGAAATTAGTTAGAAGCTGATACCGGTCCCGCTATACTCATTGGAAACTCTTTGAACATCTTGTCTACCATTTTAAAGGTAGTTTCAAACCGCTGTTCAGGGTCGTTAACCGGGCCAGTACCAATCCCTCTCCATACCAGTTCCCGCTTCTGGTTATCATACAGGTCAATAACCATGGTTCCGGTTTTCTCTATTTGTACTTCTTTGTAGCGATACTGATCCTGCGGAAACCAACCCGGACCGTAAGGCGAATAATAAGGCCACATTCGTCGACCGAAGGCCCCGTAGGGATCGGATGATCTGGTTACCTCTTTGCGCTGCTCGTCGGTAAGAATATTGAACATAATCAAAAGCTCCGGATCCTCTGTATTCGGACGATAGTCTTTTTCGCGCAGTTGATTGGTAATATCCTTACGGATTTCTTCGTACAGTATGCGGCTTCCGTGATCCATTTCCGATTCGTCCACCGAAACAAACGCAAATGTTTTAAAGTGGCTAACCGACTGCTCGTTAGGAGCTTCAGTGTAAGTTTTAATGGATGAGCAGGCTAGATTTAGGCTGCCTATCGCCAGTATCCAGATAATCAGATAGTATCTCATAGTCATTTTCCTCTAAAAGTAGAACGTAGAAAGTAACGCGCTTGGTGTGAGTTCTATTTTAGGATCTGCTAATTTTTAAGACAATTTTTCCGGTATTTTGGTTGGATTCCATCCGCTGATGAGCGGCTTTCACCTCCTGCCAGTCCACAATCTGGTCAATCACCGGCTGCAAGCGTCCGTCCTGAAGGCGAGCCATCGCAAACTCAGAAAAGGCTTTGGTTAATTGAATTTGATAGTCGCGGCTACGAGAGCGTAGGGTGGATGCCAGTATTTGAATACGTTTACGGAGCAGGTTGCCTAAGTTAAACTGCTCTAGATGGGTTCCACCTAGCAGCGCCAGCATAATTAACCGTCCGTCGGTACGTAGTACCGAAATATTACGCTCAAAGTAAGGAGCGGCCACAAAATCAATGATGACATCAACGCCTTCCCCATCCGTAATCTTCTTGATCTCATCCCGAAAGTCCTGATTTTTATAGTCAATGGTGTAGTGGGCACCCAAACCTCGGCAGGTATTATGTTTGGCTTGGGAAGCGGTAACGATAATATCGCTGGCCTGCATCTCTCGCGCTAACTGAATGGCTGCGGTGCCTACCCCGCTGGCTCCGGCATGGATCAGAATGCGTTCACCAGGCTGAAGTTTTCCTAACCAGTGCACCGCCTGAAAGGCCGTCATGAATACCTCGGGAATCGCCGCGGCTTCTTCCATCGACAGATTATCGGGTACGGCCATTGCCATATCCTGATGGATGACGGCGTACTCCGCATAGCCGTCACCCGGTAGTAACCCGAATACTTTATCACCCACGTTCCATTTCTCAACCTCCTCGCCAACTTCCACTACTTCACCGCTCATCTCCAATCCCAGAATGGGCGAAGCGCCTTCGGGCGGAGGGTACTTCCCTTCTCGCTGCAAAATATCCGCCCGATTTAGGGCCGTAGCCCGCACTTTTGCCAGTACTTCATTAGGAGTAGGCTTCGGTGTTTCGTATTCACCCAGATAGAGTTGATTAGCATTTCCTGGTGATTTTATCAGAATGGCTTTCATGGGTTGTTTGTGTTTCTAGTGAAGATATAAAAAAGCGAATGTCATTGCCGGATGAGAGAAACGAATTCCGGCATCTCCTAAGTAAGGTGGGAGACCCCGACACTCATTTCATTCGGCTGGGGATAAGTCTACTGCTTTTCGTTTTTTGCTTGCTGAAGTTCGGCTATTTTCTGCTCAATCATCTCTTTGTGATACTTAGCCTCGCTTCTAGCTAACGTTTGAATAACGTCTTCTGTTAACTGCTGACTATAAGGAATAGAGAGGTGATTATTACTTTTTCCCTGAATAATTACTTCTGTGTCTGCAAAAGTTAACCGAATATATGAAGCAAAACCAAATCGTTTATGTTCTCTAATTCTACTCTCTTCATAATTGATTCTCATTTCTATTATAGAAGTGATACTGCTTATTCTATCTAACATTATCTCAATAGTAGCATCAATTTTTGTAGGCTCATTTTCCCACAGCATAGGAAGCACGTTTAGACTTTTCAGGTGCTCTATATCACTTTCGCTTTCTAAAAGATCATAACTTCTTTTGTAGTAAAAAGTCCTCAGCTTATCTCCATAAGAAATAAACGCCCTGAACAATGGAGCAACTGAATACTTACAAAAATCTAAAATAGCCTGCCCTCGATTATCTTGCTCATTTGGTGTATCTAGTCTTTGCTTTAACAGGGCTAATTCCTTATCCAAGTCATCTGGTTCCTCAATATCTTCACCTTTAGCACCCTTAATCATAATTTCCAGTGAGCGGATTAAATTATCGGTAATATATTCAATAAAAGGTTCAATAATTCCAGCGTCGGCTTGCCGGAGAGCAGCGATGTAGTTTTCCTTGTCTTGGGTCTTTATGATTACTGGTGGATAGCCGAACTGCATCAGAATAAAATTCATTAGAATGCGGGCCGTGCGACCATTACCATCATCAAAAGGATGAATACGAATAAATTTGTAGTGAAATTCTGCCGCTAAAAGAATTGGGTTAGTATCTTCTTTTTCCTCACGATACCACTTTAGCAAATCATGCATCTTCGCCGGAGTTTCTTCGGGAGTAGCAAAGTAGAATATTTCCCCGGTGGCAGTTTTTACATGGTTAGGCAATTCTTTGTATTGCCCAATTCTTACCCACTTCTTCGTTGGCTTGCCATCGGGAGTGATAGCGTCTGTTTGATAATCTTCCTTAAGAATTAGCTCATGAAGTTGACGAATGAAATTTTCGGTGAGTGGACGGTTTTCTTTCAGCACTTCCTCTACCCACTTGATAGCTTCGTCGTGTCCGGTAACCTCTAGGTGGTCTTTTAGTGGCTTGCCTTGCGCGGTAATGCCGAATAAAATCAGGGCTTTGGTTTCTCCGTAAGTTAGCGAATTACCTTCCAGATTATTAGAGTGGAAATTCCAATCCAGACGGAATTTCTGCATAATTCGCATCTCGTTAGCCTTACTGATAGGCCGCAGTGTGTCTAGCTCTTTTTTAAGGGCTACGGCGGTCGTGATATTGGTCATAACCTAATATACGATTATTTGCTAGAGAAGGTGGGGCTGCTGCGCGTGGGAAAAATAGAAACTAGTAGTTGCTCCTTGCCAATTTTCCGCTGAGGCGCATGAGTTCTATTTCGGCAATTTTGGTGGAGTAAACGGCGTCGAGTAGGCGGCCAGCGGCGGCTACGGCATTGCGTTGGGCTTCGCGTAGCTCCAGCGAGTTAGAATTGCCTAGGCGGTAGCGTTCCAGAGCAATCTCGGCCCGCTCCCGGGCGATAGATTCGTTCTCGGTTTCCAACTCAATTAGCTGAATGCTGTTAGCGTAGTTGATATAGGTTTTCTCCAAGCCGGATTCTAGTTGCAGACGAAGGTCTTGGGTAAAATACTGCTGGGTTTCTTGAGCAATCTGGGCATTCTGGATGAGGCGGGTTTTATTGAAGCCGTTGAATAAATTCCATCGGGCGGAGATTCCGTAGGCGAAGCCGTTAGCTCGACGGCCTAGCACAAAACCAGCCTCAGCTTCAGAGGTGGCGTAGTTATACCCACCGTTAACGCTAATTTGCGGCCACCGGTCAGCCCGGAATTCGCGAGCGGTTAAGTACGCAATATTTTCTTCTTGCCGGGCTTGCAGCAACTGAGGGTTGGCACTGAGCATGGCTTCTTTTAGCTCAGCTAGTTGAAGTTCCAGATTAGCATCAATTTGGTCGGGTACGGAAAGTGGTGTATCGGGTGACTGAGCCATCAGGGTATTTAAATCTACTTTGGCGTTGTATAATTGTTCTCGTTGGCTGATGAGTGCCGAAGTATCAGCGTTGTAGTCTACCTGAGCCGCCAGGTATTCCAGCTTGGAGGTTCGGCCTACTTCGTATTGGGTTTTGGCCAGTGCCCGTCTTACATCCGAAAGTTCCACTGCACTCTGGATAACCGTTTGCAGTTCCTGTTCCAGAATTACGGTATAGTAGGCCGAGGCTATATCGGCAATCAGGTTCTCTACCGTAGTTTGCGCGTTTAGGTTGGTAGCCTGCTGAATCTCCTTTAACTTATCATAGGTGACGAACATACGGGTGCCGTCGAAAATTGTCCAACTAACGATGCCCGATATGGTGGTAGAATTTGATCGGGCACTGTTCACGGTCTGTCCATCCCCATTAGCAAAATCTAATTCTGAGTCCTGAATATCATAGTCGCGGGTGATAAGCAGGTCAGCGTTAGGCAACATCCCGGCGTTTCCTCGGGAATAGTTATTGGTGGCAATATCCATATCATTTTGGGTGATCTTTACCGCAAAATTATTCTCCAACCCAATCCGTACTGCTTCTTCCAACGTGAGTAGGTTTTCTTGAGCCTTAACGATTGGGGACAGGAGACAGAATGAAAAAACAAGTAAAATATAAGCTAGTTGTGTCATTAGGGTGTAATAGATCAATGTCACAGGCGGGCCATGCGGCGCTCCTTGCTGCTAGATATATAGGTGTACATGGCCGGGATTACGTAGAGCGTGAGAACGGTGGCGAAAATCAGCCCACCGATGACAGCAATACCCATAGAAACTCGGCTCTCGGAACCGGCTCCTAGTGCTAAGGCGATGGGTAAAATACCTAACACCGTAGATAGGCTGGTCATCAGAATGGGGCGGAAGCGAGATTCAGCGGCCTCAATGATGGATTCCTGAATGCTCTTGCCCTGAGCTTTACGCTGGTTAGCAAATTCTACAATGAGAATACCGTTTTTGGTGACCAAGCCAATCAGCATGATAATACCGATTTGGCTGAAAATATTGACAGTTTCGTTGAAATACCAGAGAGCTAGTAAGGCCCCTGCTAACGCCAGAGGTACGGTAAACATAATCGTAAACGGGTCACGGAAACTCTCAAACTGGGCCGATAGCACCAGATAGATTAGCACTATGGCAAAGAGCAATGCGAACAACAAACTATTAGAACTCTCGCGGAACTCCGCCGACTGTCCATCCAGATCGGTAGCGAAGGAGCCGTCCAGTGTTTCCTGAGCAATTTGTTCCATAGCATCAATACCATCACCCAGGGTGTAGCCGGGGGCTAAGGCTGCCGATATGGTGGCCGAACTGTAGCGATTAAAACGGAACAACTGGGGTGGAGTGCTTTCTTCATTTAGGTACACCAGGTTATCCAGTTGAATTAGTTGGCCGTTGGTATTTTTCACGTAGAGCGAACGTAAGTCTAGCGGATCGTCGCGATCATCGCGCTTTACCTGCCCGATAATCTGGTACTGCTTGCCGTCCATAATGAAGTAACCGAAGCGGGAACCGCTGAGGCCTAATTGTAAGGTCTCGGCGATGTCGCGCACTGATACCCCTAAGTTGCGGGCTTTCTCCCGGTCAATCTCAATAGAAATTTCCGGTTTATTGAATTTCAGGTTTAAATCGACGAAGGCAAATTGAGGACTTTGGTCAGCCAGGTCCATAAACTTAGGTAGTACTTGTTCCAACTTCTCTAAGGTAGGAGCCTGAATTACAAATTGCACAGGTAGCCCCTGTCGCTCATTGTTGATAGTAGGCTCTTGAGCAATATATGCGCGAGCCTGAGTCAATGCCTGAATTTTGGGAGTAAGTGCATTCACTATCTCTTGCTGGCTGCGCTCCCGTTTCGAGGCATCGATCAGCGTAAGACGCATGAAGGCTGAATTGACAGAAGAAGTAGAGCTAAAACCGGGAGAGGTTACGGTGATTACAGCATCCCGCTCAGGTAAATTTTCCTGTACGACTTCTACTAACTGATCTACATAATGATCCATATATTCAAAGGTAGCACCCTCGGGTCCAGAGGCCAGCATTCGCAATTGTCCACGATCTTCCAACGGGGCTAGCTCCTGCTGAAGAGTATTGAGAAACAAGTAAATCAGTCCGGCGGAAGCCGCAATTACGACAAATGCTAGCCAGCGGTACGCCATAAATCCTTCTAAGGAGCGATTGTAGCCCTCATTAAGCCATACAAAGAATGGCTCGGTTTTGCGGTAGAGCCAATTCTGACGCTTTCGGCGTTTCAGTATTTTAGAGCACAACATAGGAGCTAATGAAAGGGCGACGAATGATGAGATAACCACCGCCGAGGCGATCACCAGCCCGAATTCACGGAACAACCGCCCGGTAAGACCTTGAAGGAAGATTACCGGCAGGAACACAGCTGCCAAAGCTACTGTAGTAGAAACTACGGCAAAGAATATTTCTTTAGCGCCTTCCAGACTGGCTTTCCGGGGAGGAGTGCCTTTTTCAATTTTAGCGTAAATATTTTCCAGTACCACAATCGTATCGTCTACCACCAATCCGATGGCCAGCACAATGCCCAGCATGGTGAGCACATTGATAGAAAAACCCAGTACGTACATCAAAAAGAAAGTGCCGATCAGCGCAATGGGAATGGTGATGACAGGTATGATAGTAGTGCGCCAGTCGCGCAGGAAGACGAAGATAATGAAGGCCACCAGCGAGAAGGCTACAATAATGGTTTGCTGCACTTCGGCCACTGACTCGCGTATGTATTCAGTTTTGTCAAACCCGATACCTACCTCAATGTCTGCCGGTAAATCTTTCTTGATAAACTCCAGCCTCTCGTAGAACTGATCCGCAATTTCGATATTATTGGCTCCCGGTTGGGTACGAATGGCTAAACCCACCATCGGTATACCATCCCGTTTTAATAATGTGCGTTCGTTCTCTGGCCCCAGTTCGGCATTACCAATATCTTTGAACTTTACTACGTTTTCTCCTGACTCTTTGATAATTAGGTTATTGTAGTCCTCGGGAGTGTTGATTCGCCCCATGGTGCGAACGGTGAGCTCGGTATTGAGTCCTTCTACCCGGCCCGAGGGTAACTCTACATTATCGCGCCGCACGGCGTTTAGTACATCCAGCGGAGTAAGATTGTAGGCGGCTAGCTTGTCGGCATCCATCCAGAGCCGCATAGAGTAGCGCTTATCGCCCCAGATACTAATATCACTCACCCCCGAGATCGTCTGTATTCGCTCCTTAAAATCGTTTTGGGCAATGGCGGATAGCTCCAGCAATGATCGCTTATCACTTTTGATATTCAGGAAGATGATCGGGCTGGAGTCGGCGTCAGCTTTGCGAACAATGGGCGGGTCGGAATCGGGGGGCAACCGATAGACCGCCGCTGATACCTTATCGCGCACGTCGTTAGCCGCGGCTTCCAGATCCACATCCAGATCGAATTCGGCGGTTACGGTACTGCGTCCATCGCGACTTACCGAAGTCAGGCTTTTGATACCGGCTACACCGTTGATATATTCTTCCAGGGGCTCAGTAATTTGCGACTCAATAACGTCGGCATTAGCCCCGGTATAGGTAGTCGAAACCGAAATACGCGGCGGGTCGACGCTAGGATACTCCCGCACCCCCAAAAAACGAAACCCAATGACACCGAAGATGAGAATGATAATCGACATCACGATGGCTAGCACCGGACGCTGAACACTAATGGAGGATAAACTGGCCATAGGAAGATTGAAAAATTACAAATTGGAAGATTGTTAATTGGTCACTGGCGACCGGCGCGGGACTAATGACCGCGCCGCGTCAGCTTTGTCAATAACCTCGGTCTTTGGTCTCCTGACTTCATTACCAACTGTTAATTGTTCACTGCACATTGTGGGGCAACCCTTGTTAATTGAACTACTCGGTAACTGTAATGTCTACGGCGCTACCGGTTTTAATTTGCAGAATGCCGGAGGTGACCACCGTATCGTTTTGGCTCAGCCCATCGGCAATTTCTACGTCTTTATTGGTACGAATGCCTACCTGCACTTTCCGCTCTTCTACTGTACCCTGCTTAGCGATAAATACTTTATGACCATTTAGTTCGGGAATTACCGCCTGGGTAGGTACCATCAGCGCGTTTTCCTCCCGGCTCAGGGTTAAGCTGATACGGGCAAACTGCCCCGGCAACAGTAGCCGATTGTCGTTAGGACTAATCGCCCGCATTTTCAGGGTACGGGTAGCTGGATCAATCATGGGATCAATCGCGTATATTTTTCCTGCAAACACATCGTCTGAGGCATCGGTACGAAACTCAATATCATCCCCGATCTTTATATCGTTGCTGTAGCGGCCCGGTACGGCAAATTCTACCTTAGCCGGGTTGATATTGGAAAAAGTAGTAATTACGGTTTGAGGAGTGATGTAGCTGCCCTGGCTGACGTATCTTAGTCCGATAACCCCGTCGAACGGGGCCCGAATCTGCGACTTGTCAATTTGAGCTTCCAGCACTTTTATATCGGCAGTAGAAGTATTGAGTTCGGTCAGGGCCTGATCGTATTCTTCCTGGCTGATGGCTTCTTTTTCCAACAGTAGGCGTTGGCGATATTCCATATCTTCGCGTAGCTTGCGAGTATACTTCAGTTTCTCGAGCTGAGCGCGAAGCTCCTCATCGTTGATAGTAACTAACAACGTACCTCTTCTCAGTTCTTGCCCTTCCTGAAAGGAGATGCCGGTTACCTTGCCCGAAATCTCGCTGCGGATTTCCAGCGATTCGTTGGCTAGTATGGCTCCGGTTACCTGGATTTGGTCGCTGAGACGCTTGGGTTCTACTACTACTGCGTTTACCGGAATGGATCGACTCGCCGCGGGCTGGGCTACTACTGCCGATGCATCCGTGCCTTCGCTTTTGCTAAACAAATCTAATTTCGGTAGGGCAGCTAAAAAGAGAATAACTAAAATAATGATCCCCGTAAGGATACGTTTGACTGTTTTATTCATGGATGCCAAAAAAACAGGTATAGGTGTTCATAAAAAAATCAAAAATGGGTTGTTGCTGTTTTTAACGCAGATTAACGCGAATAGTCTGAGTGCTAACGTGCGATAAGTCTAAAAGTTTGCCCGGTTAGTCGATTATTGAATTGCCGGAACCAGTGTGTGGCGGTTAATAAACTGCAAAGCTTCACGGTTAAAAACATCCGGGCGCTCCACATTCACTACGTGCCCGCAGTTCTCGATTACCCGCAGTACGGCTTGTTTGTGCAGTTCTACAATCCGCTTTACGGGTGGAAGAAACATATAATCATGCTCGCCCATTACGTAGAGCGTAGGCACATCAATGTCTTTTTCTTTGAAGTACTTAAGTAGGGGATTTACCTCGTAGGTGAGCTTATACCAGCGTAAAAATTCTTTCTTATACAGCCGCTTGGCTTCTCTAATGAAGAGGTTGCGGGAAACCTGATCGCGTTTACTGGGCATAATAATCCAGGCAAACAGCCGATAAAGCCACATGTAGGGTACAAACCGCTTCAGGGCGTGCCCCATAAATACCAGAAAACGAGAACGGACATTAAGGCGGGTAATGGCCCCACAGAGTACCATAGAACCCAACCGCTGAGGAGCTAGCTCACCGATGGTTCGAATGATAATAGAACCCAAGGATACTCCCACAAAGTGTGCCTGTTTGATCTTTAGGTGCTCTACCACCTCTAATATATCCCGACTTATGTCGTGGAAGGAATACTTATTCTCTACGTACTCTTTCAGTAGGTCTTTAGAGCGACCGTGGCCCCGCAGGTCCACGAGTAGCACATTAAACTGTTGTTTAAACGCTTTAATTTGTTTGTACCAGATAGATGAACTGCCTCCCGCACCGTGTACGAAGACGACCCAATCTTTCTTTTCATCCAAACGATATTCCCGGTAAAACAACATAGGCGAAATAAGCGTACCTTAATAAACTACATTTCTAGCAATATGGTTGGAAAAAAATGGTTTTATAGTGTTTTAGTGTTACAGTATTCAGATGCTCAGGTAGGAAGCAGGTAGCAGCAGAAGAGGGAAGGAACTATGGAATGAGAGTGGAGGGGACAGGAGGCAGGAGAAACGCATACCCTAACACCAAAACATACGAACACTCAAATCCCTAACGCCACTTCAGTACAAATCCACCAGCCGGTAGTAGTCCATCATGGTTATACGGAAGGCTTCCCGTTCCTCCCGGCGGGCTAGTATTGGTATCTTTTCGCCTGCGGGGCTCATGATGTACAGTTGCTGCTTGTCTTGCAGGCTGTTGTATACTTGGCTGGCAAACTGATAGTGCTTCTCCTTATTTCCGGGAATGTATTCATGATAGCCCTGCTGTTGCTGCACTGTATCCTGCCAGTAAATTCGCAGGGTGTCGGCTGCTTGCAATTGCGTATTAGGTTCGGTGAGGACGTAGGCTTCATCGTAGCGCCAGTTAATAACGATAGCCAAGTTCAGTACCGGTTGGTCTTCCGCTTGGCTACGGTCTTTAATACGGTAGATATCCAGCTTGGCCGCGTCCATGGTTTCCTTATCGTAGTAACCTTGCCGTAAATTTTGCCTCAGCGTCATTCACCTTCCGCCCTTTGTCCGGGTTGCAGGCCGCTATCCCAATCAAAAAAATAATAAGCAGTTTCTTCATGGCAATGATCTAACTTAACATTTGGCTAATAGTTTGACATCAGGGCGTGATGCTGCTATATTAGCCAACCTGCTAATGATACTTATGAAATACCAATCTAACTTCTGGTCAGGGATAATAAACAATAGTCGAGGCTGTCTTCTTGTACTGATCGCCGGATGTGTTCTGATTGCCTGTTCTTCTGAACCCCAGTACGACAGTTTTGGAGGTTACACCGGAATTGAGCGGGAAGCTACGGGTTGGTTTCGAGTAGAGAAAGTAAATGATCGCTGGATGTTCATTACCCCAGAAGGGCACGGTTATGTCGCGCTAGGCGCCAACCATACTGGACGCTACCTTAACGAACGAAAGCAGTCAGTCTGGCTTTACGAGCGGATTGTTGACAACCGTCAGCAGGCGTATGTTGCCATGTACCAAGCTTATCAGCAGTCAGGATTAAATGCCGGAGAGGCTTACGCTCCATTGAACTCCTATCTAAAGCAAAAGCTGCCGTACATCGCGCATATTAATTATCCCGGTAGTAAATTTGAGTTTGACATTTTTGATGATTCGGTGCAAATCGCTTTTCGCGAACATCTCATTCCGGCCTGTCGTAGTTTTGCCACTGACTCTATGGCGCTGGGTATAGCCTACGTTGATCTGCCCGTTTGGAACTCCCGCCGGATTAATTACTATCGGTCACTACCTGCTTCCGCTCCTGGTAAGAAGCGATACCAAGAATTTCTAATAAATCGCTACAATAGTATTGACGAACTGAATGATAGTTACGGCATGTCGCTAACTTCTTTTGATGAATTGTTAGAAACTACCGAGTGGGAATTGGATACCGAGCGACCTGTGGTACAAGAGGACAATAATGCTTTTATGGGGGAAATTGCGAAGGCATTGTATACGCTACTGAGAGATATTACCCGGGAGGGAGCCCCTAATCATCTGTTTTTAGGCGAACGCTACGTGCTACGTATGGTACCCGAACCGGTATTACGAGCAGTAGCGAAGTATGTAGATGTATTCTGCACCCAAGCCCTGATTTTGAGTCCACAGCGGCCGCCCGAGTGGCAGGTTTTCCAGCTGGAAGGTTACGATAGTACGTTTTCTATCGTTCAAAAGCCCATCATCATTGTTGACTGGGCCACGCCCTTTAGTCTGGATGCAACCTATACCAACGATCGGGGCATAATTAAGGCCGAAGCCGAAGCGGCTGAAGATGTGGCCCAGTGGGTGAAAGATGCATTGCAGCAACCGTATATCATTGGGGTTTTTAAGTGCCAGTTTATCGGTACCCACGGTAACGACCGATGGTTTCCCAAAGGCCGCATGAAGCGCACTCTCTGGCAAGATGACGGTACCGCTTTCCCAGTGATGACCGAACGGGTATCCCAAGCCCATCGCGAAGCATTAGATGAAGTATATAAGTCAGTTAAAAAATAGTGTTATGGTATTTGAGTGTTGTAGTGTTAATATAATTTTACATCTAAGCACTGGCAAGAACCATAACACTCAAACACTATAAAATCACAACACTAAAAGACATGAACAATCCTTTTCACTTAGCTTTTCCGGTTTCCAATTTAGTTGATACCCGTAAGTTTTACGAAGATTTGCTAGGTTGCTCGGTGGGCCGCAGCTCCGAACGCTGGATCGATTTTAACTTTTACGGGCACCAGATTTCGGCCCATCTGAAACCCGATGAGGTAAAGCTCGCCCGAACCAATGAAGTAGATGGTGACCAGGTACCAGTACGCCACTTTGGGGCAATACTTGATATGGAAACCTGGGAAGGCTTGGCTGATCGATTAAAAGTAGCGAATATCGATTTTATTATTGAGCCCCATGTTCGTTTCAAAGGAGAGGTGGGTGAACAGGCCACCATGTTCTTTCTCGACCCCAGCGGAAATGCACTAGAGTTTAAAGCATTTAAAGATAAGAGCCAGATTTTCGCCAGCTAATCTACATAGCCTGGACAATAGCTTTCTTAGAAATGTAGATGCTCCACATGCCCAGAAAGGTTTCTTCCGTGTCGGCGGGCAGGTTAAGTTCAGTACGCAGTGATTCATCTAGCGTAACCGGATGAGTGTATAACAGTGTGTCTTCACCAATGCGTTGCACATTGCCAATTAATTCTTCGCGCTGCTGTTGGCTGTAGCGATAGGCTTCCAGAATTTGTTGCTCTTTTTTGCGCAGCTCATCAGCCTGGGTAGATACCGGAATCCAGTGAACGGTAGCGTCTTCGGCGAAGGTATGCATCGATTGGTCCTGAAGATAGGCCATAAAGTCGGTATCGGGAGCTTGCTGTTGGTATTGTTCTACCAGTACGGTAAACATCTCTTGGGCTAGAGGTTCGCCCATTAAGTAAGCTGCTTTAGTGATCTCTTCGGGCATTACCCGCTTGGGTTCTCGCTGGGCCATTTCTTCCTGCACCGCGGTAGTATCCACCCGCTGCTCGCTAGTACTCCCGCAAGAAGAAATAATGATAAGAAACAGCAGAATAAAGCCTCGATTCATAGGTGCCATCATAGACTGGTAACTACAATGATCTGATAAGTGTTATGGTGTTCGAGTATTCAAGTGTTTGGGTGTTCAAGTACTTTAGTGTTTGGGTGTTTTGGTCTTATCGCGTTAGGGTAGGCGCATATCTTGCTTCCTATTCTACTCGAAAACATGAATACTTGAACACCCGAAAACAATAACACCATAATACTCTAATACCAAAACACTATAATACCTCAATCAGCTTATCCTTCAGCTCAGTAGTTTCCCCGAAAGCTTCTAGAGACAATCCAATAGATCGGGCGTATTGCACGAAGCTGGCTTCGTATTCACTATCTATGGCTACCAGCAGGCCACCGCTGGTCTGCGGATCGCACAGCAGGGCTTTTTGCTCCTCGGTAATAGCACTGATTTTGTCTCCGTAGCTGTCCCAGTTGCGTCGAGTACCTCCCGGAATGCTACCCTGAGCAATATAGCCATCAACCACATCGAAGCGAGGCACCTGATCAGCCCGGATAGTAGCACTTATCTGACTGGCTTCGCACATCTCCCCCAGATGACCCAGTAACCCAAAGCCGGTTACGTCGGTCATAGCTCTTACATAGGAGAGGCGACCAAACTGCCAACCGGCGTTATTGAGCTTTAACATGCTATCTAAAGCCAGTTGAAAATCCTCTTCCTTCACTATTCCTTTTTTCTGGGCAGTAGTCAAGATACCTACCCCCAAGGGTTTGGTCAAAAAGAGCTTACAGTCTGGGATAGCCTGGTCGTTCCGTTTCAAGTGCTCTATCAGTATTTGCCCGGTCACGGCTAACCCGAAAATAGGTTCGGGAGCATCTATGCTATGCCCTCCGGCTAAAGGAATATTGGCTTGTTGACAAGCATTTCTGGCTCCAGCCATTACCTGCTGAGCGGCTTCTACCGGAATTTTATCTACCGGCCAACCCAGAATAGCCACTGCCATTGTGGGCTTACCGCCCATCGCATATACATCACTTATTGCATTGATCGAGGCAATCTGCCCGAAATCAAACGGGTCATCTACAATAGGCATAAAGAAATCGGTAGTGCTGATCAGAGCTTGACCTTGCCCGATATCGTAAACGGCAGCATCATCCTTCGTGCTATTGCCTACAATTAGATTAGGATCCGTAAACCCCTCATTATTGGAAGCCAGAATACTTTCCAGAATTTTGGGAGATATTTTGCAACCGCAGCCCGCTCCGTGGCTGTATTGCGTAAGTCGGATAGGGTTATTTTCTTGCATAGTCAGATAGATGTTAGATCGGGTTGAAAGTTTAGCTCATCGGCAAACTGCCGTATTCGCCGGGCGTTGGCAGTTGGATTGTCAGTAGAGCAAGCGAACGTAAAGCGAAGATCGCTGGATTTACGCTCCAGGTTTCGTTGATAACTTCGGTCATAGTATTCCAGCAGTAGGCCGGCTACATTAGCCAGGCGTTTTTCTTCCAATGCTGTTAGTGCCTGCTGCATTCGTAGCCCACCTAGCCTTCGTTCTATCGTCTGAATGGCTCGCGCTAGTTGCGTTGGATTCAGGTTTCCGTATTCACGCACCAGGCGTTTTATCCGCAGGGAGCGCGGCATATCGACAACGATGACCGGAGCCTGCTTCATGTGTTCCCAAAACTCGTAAGGGAGTTGTACCCCGCCAACACTGAACGATTCGTCCTCCACCCAGATTCGTCGGGATAGATCCAATGATCGCCATACAGCAAGCAATTCATTCTGAAATTGTTCCGATGTAGGTTGATGCCCCTGACCGATTCCTCCAAAAGCGGAACCCCGATGATTGGCTATTTTTTCCAGATCAATAACCTGCTCGCCTTGTTGACGAAGCTCCCGTAGTATTTCAGTTTTTCCGCTTCCGGTGGCACCGCCTAAAATCAGAATGGGAAGGGATGTTTGGTAAAAATCCAGTACCGCCTGCCGGTAGGCTTTGTATCCTCCGGCTAGCGTACGTACTTCTAAGCCTGCGGTCTTTAGTAACCAGGCTACACTTTCGCTGCGCATACCACCCCGCCAGCAGTGTACCAGCACCTGGCCATCTACCGATAGCTCGTAAGCAGTTTCTACCAGATAACTCATCTTGGGACCTACCATATCCAAGCCCTTGAGTAGCGCCTCGTAATGACTGGCTTGCTTGTACAGCATACCTACCTGAGCCCGTTCCTCATCAGAAAATAAGGGCAGATTAAAGGCATGCGGAATATGACCTACCTGATATTCCGCTGGGGAGCGAACATCCAGTACCGGGAGGTGCGCCGCTTGGCAAAGGAAATCGTGGGCAGATTATTGGGTCATATTACTGCAAACTACTTTTCAGATCAGCCATGATGGATGCTTCGTAGTCGGTATAGTGTTGGTAATGTTTCACGTTCATCCATAAAACGCGAAGTTCGTTATCTGGTGTATAGTTTCTTACCACAAACGGTCGGATATTATCAAGCTCAGAATTCTGAGTAATAGCCTTGTTAATCCAATTTGCTCCCTGGTCGTTGGTAGTCCATCGCTCTATCTCAAACACTCCGTTCTGCTCCCGAGAAAGGTACACCGTAGAGGGGTTCTGATGGTCTAAAACCACTCCTCCCGAGTAGTTAGGCTCCCGCTCCTCCACTCCTTCGGGCGTCTGGGGAAACCAGCCCCCACCTTCGGTAATTTTGTGGTTCTGCCACGTTTCACCATCCCAAACAGCGTAGTAGTAAACGTGAGTGCTATCGTCAGGAAAGCGCACGTAGGATATGACCGGTTGTCCATTTTCGTTTTCGGCTACGTCCCAGATCCAGGATTTCTCCTCGGTTTCGGTAGCGTTATACACCATATCGGCAGCGGAGGGAGCAATTGGAATGTCGCTGAAGTTGGCTACTTTCTCACCGTTAGCTTTGAAAAAAGCACCGTCCCGATATACAAGATAATAAATGCTGTTGGTGGGCTCATTGCGGGGATGTCCGTCGGTAAATGCCAGATGAATCTGATCCTGGTTGTTGGAAGAGGCTTTCAGGTAGGGCCTACGGTTGCGGTAAACCCGCTCCGGTAGTATCAGGATTTCCCCCTTACTCCAGGTTGTACCATTATCGTCGGAGGTAGCCACGTTGGGCTTAAAGTCAGCTCCGCGCCAAAACAGATAGAGGCGGTTGTCTTCATCGCTAAGCCGGAAGATGTTTACGTAGGTGTAGGTATTGGAGAATTCGGCGTAGGCTACTGTATCGTTCAGTACTAATTCCTGTCGGGGTTCCCACTCGTTAATGCTTTCGGCCTGCTGGGCTCGCATCAGGTAAATGGGTTCACTGCGGGAGTGCTTGGAATAGAAGACCATCAGCTTTCCATCTTCATCTATCAGCAAACTGGGATTATCGTGGTCATCCACTTCTAATTCTTCGTGCAAAACCTTCTGACTAATTTCTTGGGTGTCGTGGTCGTAGTAGCCTACCGTAACGTTCCCGAACTGATCAATCCAACCGGCGTAGGTTCGGGCATGCTCGCCCTGGTAGAACAGGGCTCGGGGGTCTGAAAACCAGCACCAGGCCCCATCTTCTGTAAAAGATGCGAATCCGCTGATGCTGTCCTTGCTGGCAGTTTCGGCAGAAGTATCGGAAGGAGAGGTACAGGAGTAATTTAGCCCAGTGATCAGAGCGATTGCAACCAGAGAAAACAGGCAGTTTTGCATCAGCTGAAAAGTCTAGTTAGACGAATTGAGCACGGTTTCCCGAATCTCATTCTGGGGTAATCCTCCCTCCGTTCCGGCTACCACCATTGATACGGAAGCATCGCCGGTAACATTTACCACGGTTCGGCACATGTCAATAATCCGGTCGGGGGCGAGGATCAGGGCTAGACCGGCCGCCGGGACCCCAATGGCTTCCAGCACAATCACCAGCATGACTACTCCCGCTCCCGGTACCGCCGCCGTTCCGATGGAGGCTAGCGTAGCGGTAAGCACAATCATCAGTTGACTAGTGAGTGATAAACCTAAACCTAGTGCCTGAGCGATAAACACTGCAGCCACGCCCTGGTACAGACTGGTTCCGTCCATATTAATGGTAGCTCCTAATGGCAACACAAAGCTGGCTACTTCTTCCGATACCTTTAGGTCGTTTTGTACCACTTCCATCGTTACTGGTAAGGTAGCTGCGCTGGAGCTGGTACTGAAAGCCAGTAGCTGGGCGGGACGCATGGCCCGGAAAAACTTCCGGTACCTTACCCTCACAAAAATCTTGAAAATAGCCGGGTAGACCACGGCTACCATAATCAGCAAACCAGCGATTACCGTAAGGGAGTACCACAGCAGAGCATATAGCAGCGTAAATGCCTCGTCGGGGTTTTCGCCCCCAATTTCCACAATTAGCGCTGCAATGAGGGCAAATACTCCGTAGGGGGCCAGCAGCATGATAAACTCTACAATCTTGATAATTACATCGTTTAGTCCGTCGAAGAAGGCAATCACCGGTTGGCCTTTACTGCGAGGCACCTGCAATAGCGCAATGCCGATAATCAGTGCTACAAATACTACTTGCAGCATAGCGCCATTATTGGCGAATGCTTCAAATACATTCTGAGGCACAATATCTACCAGCGGCTGTAACGGGCCGGCATCGCGGACGTCCTGAGCTACTCCCTGTCGATTCTCCACATCACCACTGTACAAAGCCATTAGATTTTCCCGAGTAGACTCAGGCAGCTTTTTGCCGGGTTGCACGATGTTCACCAGAATGAGTCCGATGGTGATGGCGATGGTGGTGGTGGCCAGATAGGTGATAATCGTTTTTCCGCCCATACGGGAGAGTTTGGAAACATCGCCCAGATTGGCCACGCCTACGATCAGGGACGCCAGCACCAGTGGCACGGCAATCATCTTCAGTGAATTGACAAAAATGGTTCCGAAGGGCTTGATGTACTTGGCGGTAAAGGTGGGGTCCCAGCCAAACTGTATGCTGGCCAGTCCGAACAGCAGCCCCAGTACCAGGCCAATAATAATTTGCGTGTGTAGCGGTAATCTTCTCATGCAGTGTAGTTCAGTGAATTAGCTCCGAAGAGGAAACGGTAAAAATGCAAAATACCAAAGGGAAATACTAATGCTAAATATGGAAGACCGACAATAAAGTATTTTTATCAGTAATGGCTATTGCCTTATTTAATAAAACGATGTTCGGGCATTCGTATCGATATTAAAACAATATTTGTTCTCAATCTCGTATTCTTAATAACTTTTGGTTTTACGATCTCTAAACATTAGTCAGGGCGATGACAGCGATGTTACCGGTTTTTACGCTTTGGCTAATTTGAAAAAATCTGTGATGAACAAAGGAATAATAAAGCTAGTGGAGGTGTACGGTCGAGAAGGTAAAAGAGAGAATAAAGAGTTGTATTACAACCTGTCTACTCCAAAACGCAGCACGGTTTTGAGCTTTTCGGGGGCTACCTTGCGGGCGTCGGATAAGTAAATTTCCCGGTGGGTTTTGGATTTTCGCTCCAATCCCTGCTCTTTGGCAAACGCCTCCATTTCGGCAAAGCTAGCTGGTTCATCATCGTAGCTACCCCGGTGTAGCATCTGCACGCAGTGGCCATCCTCAATTTCTTCAAACCGCACCTCATCCAGTAATGCGTGAGGCTTTTTCTTTTTTGTTCGTTCCAGAATCAGATCGGCGAACGCCAGATCCACAAAATCCGGCTGGCGAATCATCAGGTGAAATGAAAGGTCGTCTTTGTTGAGAGTTCCAGTAAACTTTCCTTTCGCTTCTTCCTTCAGATCCCAGATTCCTTCCAGCGGGTAGACAGTGTACTCGAAGTAACTGTCGGGAGCTATACCTTGCTTAGGGCTCATTTTTACCGCGTAGGAGAGAGCATACAGCACACTGACGTATTCGCCAAAAGCGGTATCGTTGGGATTACCTTCGCCCCGGATGGTGAAGAACTTAAACGGGGGGACTGTTACCTGCTCGGGCTTTTGCTGGGGCGCGTAGTACTGCTTTTCCTGTTTTCGCCATTCGTGCTTCATTTTGCTGGGCTTATGTTTTGCAAATAGATCAATTACTGCTCTTTCTTCAGATACTCATCGGTAAAGTGTGCCCGCCGCTTGGGTTGGGAAAACTTAGCATCGTTGTAGGCTTGGGAGCCTCCTTTGGGAACAGACAGGCTCTGCCAATCACCGCCTCTACTTATTTTACCCAGGTACACGATTTGCCCCACGTGATAGGCGTAGTGAGCCAGTTGGCGATTGATAGCTTCCACCACGGTATGACCCATATTGCGGATGTAAACTACCTGCTCAAAGTTATCAGCGTTTACCGAGTCCAGCGCCTGAAAGAGGCAGTCCCAACCCTGATTCCACTTTTTCAGTAAATCATCTTTAGTTTTTATCCGATCTTCAAATTCCTCGTCTCGGTTACGCCATTCCTTTTCACCGTCGGCGGTGAGAAAATCGGTCCAGCGAGAGAGCATATTACCCGCCAGATGATTGACGATAATGGCGATGGAGTTATTATCCGGATTAGGCTCCCAGAAAAGTTCAGCCTCGGTGAGTTGAGCAAAGGCTTTATCGCCTAACGAACGATAGTACGCAAACTGCTTCTTTACGCTTTCTAGATAGTTTTCTACCATAGCTGAGCTGTATTCGTTGAGTAGAAGTGAGGGCAGATTTGAGCTTAGAGGTTCTGCTACGCGCTTCAAACGCACAGCAGAAATTCAATTTACTAAATTTGGCGTTTTTCTTTCGGTTTTAGTACATCTCTATCCTAAACCAAAGGATATTTGGCATTCTGAAAAAAAAGCTACCCGTAAGCCACCGGCAGAGCGCTTGTTTTTCTAGGGATATTCGGAGATCACTGTCACTTTATACTTATCCCGCGCGGGATAAGCGTTCAGCGGCGTAACTCTATACTTATCCCCGCCGGGATAACCGTCCAGCGACGTAACTTTACATTTGTCCCACGCGGGATAAACATTAATCAACGTCACTTTGCCCTTCTCCCGCTCGCATTAAGCGTTCCGCGCTGTGAATCTACGCTTCCCTCAGTGTAAATAGCTGTTCAGCTTTGGGTCTAAAAACTGATTTTCATCTCAAAAAAGAAAAAATGGTACGAACCTATTAACGTGCCACGTAGCTTTTGGGCTGAAAACACCAAGCTCAAAAGATGGCTTTGGTGTATTTTGCGATTATAGTGGGGATAACTGGATACAAAGGTTACCCCTTTATCAGCAGTGAAAATCAATGAATACTATGAAGCAGATTTTAGTACTTTTTTTTCTCAGTGCCACACTTATATTAAAAGCACAGGATACTACATTTGTAAATGGCCAGAAAGGGTTTGGAAAAAAAGTGGACGGCTTAAAACAAGAATATTGGCAATTCTTTCATTCAAACGGTAGAATTCAATCTGATGGGTATTATGTGAATGATACTCTAGACGGGAGTTGGAAAAGCTATGATGAGGTGGGCACTTTACTTTCGGAAGGCAAATATGATATGGGAAAGCCTAGTGGGTGCTGGACTGTCTATCTTCCCAATGGAGATCCTTTACCAGCACAACACTATACGATGTTAGGGAGTAGATACAATGAGTTAGGGGAATATATTGCCTCAATAGGTTTCTTAAATACGGCAGTAAATTTCGATAAGAAAAACAAACAAGCCAGATACTTGAGAGCAGAAGCCTATTATAAGATCGGTGAAATTGATCTGGCTATAGAGGATGTTCTGGTAATAGTTGAGCAGGATAGCACTACAGAAAGTCTGAAGTATTTGACTCAGCTAAAGATAGAAGGCAGTAGATTAGAAAGTGCTTTAGAGACAGCTAATACAATCCTAGCAATAGATCCAAAAGATAAAGAGGCCATATTTATTCGTGGAAAAATAAATTATAGGCTTAAAGAAAAAGAAAACGCATGCAAAGATTTCATATTAGCTCATAAGAGAGGCTATAAAAGTGACGAACTAGCAGAACTATTGTATGAGTGCTCTCACTAATGAAAAAGAGGGACTTAGTCCAGTCATGGTCGGAAGATTTATTCTTCCGACTTTTTTATTTCTTGGGACC
>ERZ1740058.400-NODE-400-length-34041-cov-7.001765_pt1 | contig 34041 bp, 28 predicted proteins | sample MGYA00581745_ERZ1740058 | MGnify/ENA primary metagenome ERZ1740058 (study PRJEB43018, sample SAMN04849742) | marine metagenome | isolation source: floating plastic debris | place: Pacific Ocean | collected 2008-08-30 | study: EMG produced TPA metagenomics assembly... | reverse complement strand
GGGTGATCTGTGTAGGTTCGCCACCTATCAGCGAGGTGACGAACACTTGCGTTTCGCCTTGTACTTCAGAAGCAAAAGCTACTTGGGGTAAGCGCGGATGGAGCTGAGGTTGTACGTCACGGGCCGGTCGATTGGTCACCTGCACAATGGCGGTATCCGAACCATCGGAGGCGTAGATCTCAGCATTGCCCGAGGTATCTGATACCCAAGCGAAGCGTAGGTTGGGAACCGGAACAGTCGTAAAGCTAGCTACTTCACTCTGGCTGCTTAGCCCCTCCGGATCGGTGGCAATGACTTGCCAGAAATAAGTAGTGTTAAACTGAAGGTCTTGTACCATTAGGGTAGTATCGGTGATCTCTTGGGCAACCACTGATTGACGTAGGGCTGCTTGGGAAGTAAAGAGCCGTACTTCGTAGCTCAGGCTATCTTCATCGGGGTCGGTACCTTGCCAGGTGAGGGTTAGCGCACGAGGTACACTGGTTACTTCTTTTTGGGGACTCACTAGAATGGGAGTGTTGGGGGCTCGGTTCTCTACTTCAGTAGGCTCAGTACGGATCGTGACTTCGGTAGCCGAGTCAGGGCTGACCAAAGCAGTAAGACTGGTGGTGCGAATGCCTTCCCCTCGTACCGTGATGGTGTAGGTATCCGCCGGAATCCCACTGATCAGAAAGCGGCCAGCCGAATCGGTTTGCACCTGATTGGTGGCGGGTTGAGTAGTGATACTGACATTGGGTAGGGGGGTTTCATCGGCAATCACCATGCCTTCCAACGTGCCTAAGGTGATGGGCGGAATAGTATCTTCAGTGCAGGCGGCTAGCCAGAGACACCCGCTGAGTAACAGGGTGAAAGAAAGTATGCGTGACATAATTAACAATTTGTTGGGGGTGGAAGAATAAAGAACGGGACTGCACAAATCGCACACACTTGGCTGGGCGTCCCGTTCTACTTGTTACCCCCAACAAGTGCTAAAAGAATCAATTAGTGGCTTACCATTAGAACGTTCCGTTTTCGATGATGACCTGCATACTGCCTTGTTGGTGAATGCTGTATTGCAGGCCGTTTCCGTATTCACGTTGGATCAGTTCATTGTTATTGCCTTCTTGTAGCACCTGGTAGGTGTTTTGGTTGCCTACTAGCTCTTGTACCAAGCGGTTGTCGTTACCAAACTGCCCAATATCCAGGCGATTGTCATTACCTTGCAGATTACCGTCGTAGGTATTGCCATCGCCAACTTGCTGCACAGCTACCTGGTTACCATTGCCTTGTTGGGTCAAGTCCATTACATTGTAATGACCCGTTTGCACCAAGGTAGCGTACTGTCGCTCCCCGGCTTGCTGAATAAACACTTCGTTGTACATCCCCGCCTGCTCAATGTTGGCTCCAGGCATGGTGATGACTTCGGAGGGGAAATTGATTATTTCCGGTCCTTCCGGTAAGGCTGGTTCTAAGTCTTGGGCATAGCTCATCCAACTGCTCAGCAGTAGTATGGCTAGTAGCTTGATGGTGTGATGTATCATGAGAAGTAGGTTAATAAATAGGCCGAGGTGGGGGCGGGTACCCAAAGGCACTTCCCCCCGTCCCCGGCTTATTTCATGAGGGATTAATTACCTTGAGTAACGTCAGCGACATTACCAGTACCGATCTGATTGATGGTACTGATATGACCGTTGCCACTCTGATCTACGTAAGCCTCGTTGTAGTCACCTTCCTGAGTAGTAATAGAGGTTAACTCAAAACCGTCTTGTACTACATCAGATACATTGTACTCACCAATCTGGCTTTGGAACGAAATGTTATCGTAGCCAATCTGGAGGGCGTCGGCTTCGTTGTAATCACCGAGTTGAAATTGCTCAATGCTATTGTCGTAGCCATCTTGTTTAGCGTAGGCATCGTTTCCTTCGCCGCTTTGGGCTTGAACAACAATGTTGCGCTCACCAATCTGCTCGGCGTAAGCCACGTTATCTTCGCCACCCTGCTGCTGCAAGCTCACGTTATCTTCGCCAGTTTGGTAGGCTTCGGCTTTCTGGTTATCACCGCGGGATAATGAGAAAGGATCTAAGTTCTCCAAGTCAGCAATCTGTTCCACTGAAAGTTCGCCTACTTGCTGCTGAACAGCACTGTTTCGGTCACCAATCTGCTCAATGTATACTTCGGAGTTGTTAGCGATTTGCTGCTGCACAGCACTGTTTTCGTCACCAGTTTGGCTCACATAGGCCGTATTGAAATCACCCGCTTGTTGGGTAAGTGCGAAGTTCTCATCACCTTCCTGGTATTGCTCGGCCAGGTTACCATCTACAAAGTTGGTAGCACTACCTTGGTTGATGGTGGCTTCGTTGTAGTCACCGTACTGCTCTTGATCAGCTATGTTATCGTCACCGTACTGTCGGGCATCGGCCACGTTGTAATCACCTTCTTGGTACTGGTCGGCTAGGTTTCCTTCACCCGCCTGGAAGATAAAAGCGTCATTTTCGTCCCCTTCTTGATACTGAATAGCTTCACTATCTTCCGAAGAGCTACCGTTTACTCCTTGCTGAATGTAGGCAACATTGTTATCGCCGTACTGCTCTTGCTCGGCGATATTATCGTAAGCTTCGCCGTCTTCAACACCTTGCTCAATGTCCGCGTCATTTCCGTCCCCTTCTTGGTACTGATCGGCTACGTTATCGTAAGCTTCTCCACCTTCATCACCTTGGAAAATACGAGCGTCGTTGTTTTTACCATCCTGATATTGGGTGGCATCGTTTCCGTCTCCGAAACCATCTTGGTCACCTTGGTCAACTTGGGCGTAGTTGTCTTCGCCGTATTGCTCTTGGTAGGCAACGTTATCATAAGCTTCACCATCGTCATCACCTTGCTCTACGCGGGCTTCGTTATTGTCGCCGTACTGTAGCTGAGTAGCCTCATTGTCTCTAGCTATACCCCCTTCATCACCCTGCTCAATATCAGCTTCGTTTTCGTCACCGTACTGCTCTTGCGTAGCAATATTGTCGTAGGCTTCTCCACCTGCATTATCGCCTTGCTCAATAGTCGCTTGGTTAAAGTCACCTTCCTGATATTGAGTAGCTACATTATCGTAAGACTCAGCATCGTAGGTTCCTTGCTCGATGAAAGCGCTATTGTTATCACCTTCTTGAGTTTGAGTAGCCTCGTTACCTTCAGCATACCCACCTTCAATTCCCTGATCAATAATGGCTTCATTCTCATCTCCAGGTTGGCTCTGGGTGGCCACATTATCGTAGGCTTCACCATCAAGCACTCCCTGGTTTACGGTAGCTTCATTTTCATTTCCCTCTTGGATTTGGGTAGCTTCGTTGCCTTCAGCGTAACCGCCTTCATCTCCTTGAACAATGAGGGCGTTGTTATTGTCACCGTATTGCTCTTGAGTTGCTACGTTATCTTCGGCCCGGTCTCCGCCGTTGCCCTGATCAATTTGAGCATAGTTTTCATCACCGTATTGCTCCTGGGTGGCTACGTTGTCGTAAGCCTCACCGTCAAAACTACCCTGATCAATAAGTGCCTCGTTGAAGTCACCTTCTTGGTACTGAGTAGCTTCATTGCCTTCGGCGTAACCACCTTCGTCACCTTGGTTAATTTCAGCATAGTTTTCATCTCCGGGTTGAGTTTGGGTAGCTACATTATCGTAAGCTTCACCACCATCAACGCCTTGATCAATAAAAGCTTCATTGTAGTCGCCCTCCTGGGTTTGGGTAGCTTCGTTGCCTTCGCCATATCCATCGTCTTCTCCTTGATCAATAAACGCCTCGTTATAGTCGCCTCCTTGATATTGAGTGGCTACATTATCATAGGCCTCACCGTCATCATCTCCCTGGTCGATAATCGCAGTATTGTAATCACCTTCTTGGGTTTGGGTAGCTTCGTTTTCCTCAGCGTATCCACCTTCATCGCCCTGCTCAATATCTGCGAAGTTTTCCTCCCCGGTTTGGGTCTGGGTAGCTACGTTGTCGTAGGCCTCGCCGTCATCATCTCCCTGGTCGATAACCGCAGTATTGTAATCAGTTTCCTGGGTCTGGGTGGCGGTGTTGCCTTCGGCGTATCCATCTCTAGTCCCTTGATCAATATCAGCGGAGTTTTCGTCACCCTTCTGAGTCTGAGTAGCCACATTGTAGTAGGCCTCACCACCTTCTGTACCCTGATCAATAAAAGCTTCGTTCTTGTCTCCGATTTGCGTTTGAACCGCCTCGTTAAAATCAGCCGTTCCGCCAATTCCCTGAAGAATGTTAGCCGTGTTGATTGTACCCTCCTGGACGACGATCCCGGAGTTTTCTTCGCCCTTCTGTTGGACGTCGCTCTGGTTGTCTTGAGCCAAGCTGACTCCGGTGGCCAGCCCACCCATCATTAAACTTGCGATTAACTTTTTCATGATTGTTTAAGAAATTAATTGGTTATAAAATGGTTGAATGAAAACATCGTAAAGTGGGGGGTTAGCGTCCCAGATAGAGTTGTAGCCCGAGGTTAGCCCCCCAGTAAAAATCATTACGTCGGCCTTGCACCACCTGGTCTAACTCATCGCTGAAGAGGTAGCGGTGGTTCAGCGCTACTTGAATTCCTACTCGGTCGCTGAGCAGGTACTCAAAGCCTAGCTCGTAGACGGCATGGGGAAGATAGTTATCCACGACATCTGAGAAGTTACCCGTATCTTCACTGGTCAAGCCCAACCCCAGTCGTAAGAACGGCGAGTAACGGTAGCGGGGCAGTATCCAAAACTGGGTGCTGATCTCACCGTAGTAGAAATCCGATTGATACACTTCTTCGGTGGCTAGGGTGCCCCTCCCACCCGTTACGTTCAACGCGAACGAAGGCCCAGCTTGCCACTGAATACTGCCTTCTACCGCGGGTTTGATGATCGGTCGCCGGAAGTCGCCCCCGTAACGTAGCACCCCACCGCCTAAGCCCAGACTGATCGCCCCACGCCGCTCCCGCTGCTGTCCGCCCAAGGCATCTACCGATTGATTTTCCTCTTTCTCCGCCAGGTAGCGCTGGATGGCGGGGTGATTACGCTCTTCTTCGTGCTGTAAATCCCAAAGCCCATCCAGTACGCCTTCAATAATCAGGCTTTCTACGGCCTTTTCAACAGCTTCTCGCACGGCTAGTTCGCCTGGCTCATTATAGGTAAAGCCTGTTTCGGTCTCCAGTAAGCGCTGAAAGCTCACAAAACGAAATAAGCCCACATCTACTTTCTGGGAGAGTACCGTTTTGGAGGTGTACACTGTTTTTAAAATCCGTCCGGTTTGGGTAGAAGTTGCCCGCAGGTAGACCGTCACCCGGTCTTGGCGGTACTGTCCGGAAGCCCCAGCCCCAAAGTAGCGTAGTCCGGCCCCTCCCGTAAGCACATTGGCATCGTAAGAAACAATGCCCCCTTCCAGTAAGATGCCCGCAAACAGCAGCGGGGGCAAATCCGGTTCCGGGTTGCCATTCTTTTGGGAGAAGTTATCCCGACTGGAGCGGATAATCTTGCGTTCGTTGAGCAAATTGGACAAGCCTTCTCGCTCAATAGGCACAAACCAACCTGATTCTTCTAAAGCTCGCAGCAAGATAGAGGTTGTCCCCTGGGTAATAGCCGTGGAGTAGCTAATCCCATTATTAGCATCTTTGTATTGCCCGGTCTGGTCACGAAACTTGAATACGGCCGCGGTATCGGGCGGCTGAGGAGCCGGTATGCTAGTCAGAGGCTGGTACTGGGGGGTCTCCGCTCCCAGCCGAGCCGGTGCCGTAGACAAAGGTTGGCGAAAGTAGGGGGCGCAGGCGGTGGTGAACAGCCCAATGGCTAGGAATAACTTATAAATTTTCAGCGGTTGCATGGGTTGACTTAGTTGGGGGTGGGTAATCAATCAGAGGTAACTAATCTAAAATTCAGGGACGGTGACGGTGGTCTGGTCTCCGGTAGAGGTATCCAGGATGGTGATACTGACCCCATCGGCCCCTTGAAAGACTTCAATCTGGAAGAGGCCTACTTCGAAGACGCCTTCCTCTAAGCCTTCTTCGCCGAACTGACTACTTACTAAGGAGCGGGACAGATCGCTCAGAATACGACGATTAAGGTCTTGCTGAAAATCAGTGAGCGGATCTCGTTCCGACCGGCCTAATTCGGCATCGGGGTCTTCCAGATTATTCTGGGCGGTTGCTGAGTTCAATAGCCACTGATAATTAAAGGTATCACCACCGAAAGCTGGGTTGGTAGGACGATAGACAAAATCTTGGGCTTGACTTCCTGCTGCAAACAGGATCAAGCAAGCCAGGGTGAAGAGTAATCGTTTCATCGTTGGGGGAATTAGAAAGTGAATAATGAGTAAAAGGGTTAATAAATACCGGTACCTTGTTGGTCTTCTTCGTAGAGTTGTTGGATAAGTCGTTGTTGATCGTTGACGTGTCGTTGGGTCAGTGAGACAGCTAGTTCAGCACTAGCTTCTAATTGATCGTAACGCGGTTGAAGTACCCGTTGAAAGACGGTGGTTTCATTCACGTTCACGACGATGAGTGTCCCGAAGCCGGGAGCGGGTAGTTCTTCGATTCGCACTTCGTAGCCACTGGCAGTTGGGGGTGGAACCCAGCGTTGGTAGAATAAATCGTAGAAGTCTACCCCGATCTTGGTTAATGTCTCGCTAATGATCAGTCCATCGATCTCCATTTCTGGATCTCGTGATTGGTCAGTCTCAGCCTGTTCTTTCATAGCCTTGACCGCTCGTTGTAGTAAGTCATTCTGCTTGGTTAGTGAATCGGCCGCTGACGGTAGTGATTGGCTGAGCGTTACAACAAAACATCCGGTAAGCGCTAGCAAGAAGAGAATAAGCCCTATGACTAATATGACTACCTTTGTACGCATAATGAATTTTGCTTTCATGCTTTGATTTATATTGGGTTTGAAACCCAGAAATAGCGACCTGATAGAAAGAGTCCTGCTACTGGTTGTTTCAGGGAGTAATTAAATTGCCAATGAGTAACCGCCTGGTACTGGCTTTTTAAAAAAGTAGGTTGAGACCATACTAAAGACAAAGATGCTTCTTGATTTTTCATGAGTTTCTGGTTTACTTCATTATTGGTTAGACATAGGCCAGACGTCTTCTATTAACCCAATAGCTCTTGACTTTTGGGTCTTTAGATTAAGTTTATCTGCGAGGAAAGAACATTATTTCGCAGCGCCAATAAATGAGGTAGGTAGAAAGTATAGGCTGGTTTTACCGACCAGTAACAAATAGTCGGTAAATAGCCCGACATCCTCCAGAACAAAAGTGGAAAAAATCAGAATGAATTTTTGTCAGATCGAGGAATGAAGCGTGTATAAAAGAGGTGGCATTCAATAGGCTTAATGTCCATTGAATAGCCAGATTGGGTCTAGAGAAGTTTGGGTTCATAACTGGGGGTATTAATTGTGGTTGATTAAAAGGTTGTTTACTGATATGATACAAATGTAAGCAGCGAAGTGGTCTGGTTTATGAAAAAAATCCGGCGAATTGTATGATATTTCCGACAACAAATCAGGAAAAATCCGACAAGACTATGACATTTCCGACATTACACACTTTCAGGCACTAAAGAAGAAGGAGTTACTCCAAACTCTTTCTTGAAGCATTTAGCAAAGTACGAAGGATCTGAAAAACCCGTTTGAAAAGCAATTTCGACGATATTGCCTTTATTACTCATAATCAATTCTTTAGCCCGATGCAAGCGTACAGAGCGAATCAATTGATTAGGCGATTTATTTGTAGTCGATTTAAGCTTGCGCTGTAGTTGTCGTTCACTAATGCCGACTTCCTCGCACAACACTTCCACGCCAAAGAGTTCATTACTTAGGTGGTGGTCAATGCATTGCAGCACATCTTCTAGCAAAGAGCCATTTTTCAGAAGTTGCTTAGGATTGGGATTGTCTAACTCGGCATTCGCCCTTAATCGATCTTTTACCGTGAGCAATGTGACCGACTCACCGGATATGGGTTCAAAAATTGTTTTATAGGGGGTAAAATTCAATCCAGCTCCGGATAATAGATGCCTAATCGTTTGAGTGACAATGACTTGGTTAGGTTTCGTTTGATTCATTATTTCTTCTATGATACTCCTAGCGTCTCCACTGATGGGGTGCGAGCCATCTACTACGCATTCTTTAATATGAATCCCGATAGCAAGCTGGGCATCTATTTGTTGTGAGGCGGTTAGTAAATCTATACTGCAATGCACCGCTTTGCTAGGCCCTTCAAACGTCGCAATAAAGGCATGATGGTTATCATGCACAATCTCCCCCCGGTAGTTCGCAATAAATTGCTCAATAAACTCTCTATTGTCAGTACGGGTGGTCTTAAAGGGTATAATCCGAGCGGCTACAATGGTAAAAAGCTGTTTTTCATGACTCACCTGTGACTGCGTATTTAGCACAAATGCCTTTATCTCCTCCAATACCTCCTGCGTGTTACCTGCCCAAAACAGATGATCGTTACCCTCAAGCTCCACTAATTTAGCTCCTTTAATGCGTTCAGCGATAAACCTCCCTTCTTCAATTTTTACGTCGATATCATGAGTGCGCTGCATCAACAAAGTTGGTACATTTATAGAATCCAAAATGTCAATAATATCAACATACGTATTCATGGTGGTAAGTACCATAGCCGCACTAGGGCTAGCACCCGAACGGAAATAATTAGCCAGCCAATCCATAAATGTTTTATCATCGGCTTTAGAAGGAGCCAGAGAAGCTAAGTTCATATCTCCACTTCCCCAACTATTTTCAATCATATCGTAAACTTCCTGCCGCTCTTCATCCGTAGGTGCCCAAGGATAGTCAGGAGAGTATTTGCGTTTAGCAAAGGCACCGAAAGTAATTAAAGAAATTGTTCGGTTAGGATAGGTAGCGGCAAACAGTGCTGAGACTGAACCTCCCTCCGAATGTCCGAATAAGACAGCTCTTTCAGAACCCACTGCATCCATAACCGCCCGTATGTCATCCATTCGTTCTTCTAGCGTAGAAAGCTCTACCACTCGGTCGGAAAGTCCGGTGCCTCGCTTATCAAATAGGATAACCCGAGCTATTTTTCCTAGTTCCTGTAGAAAATCCACCAACTCCGGACAAGCCCACATCCAGTCGATATTGGAAACCCAACCAGGGATGTAAACTAAGTCGATGGAACCAGAACCGAAGACTTGATAAGCAATGTTAATACGACCACTTTTTGTGTATTGGGTGACAGGTTTCATAGAGTTCTTGATTAGATACTTATGAGTCTTTACTGCTTTTAGTAAAGATACATAAGCTCCACCCGCCTTGTCTAAAAATGGGGTGGATATGAGGTGAACACCGCCATTTTGGTAAGTAGACAAAAAGTGTACAACTATATTTATTAACTGTCTTACAGGCAATTAGTGGACAAATTGCCAATACACATAGAATTTTAGTAACTAGTTTGGAATAATGTTAAAGTCATAAGATGAAAGGCTTCCGGAAACTAGCTTCTCTAACTTGGGCTTACTACTTGAAATTCTCTATGGTTCGAAGTCGTTCTTTTTCCTACAAACTCAACAAGACTTTGTCAACAATTTTATGTAACACTCAGCCTATTAGATTTTATCCTAGACATGCTATTCATTCCTCTTCGAGCAGTGAATTCTGCTTACACAACATCTAGCTTTATGGAAGTGAAATAACCACTTTTCCGGTAAAAGCATTTTCATCCATTGCTTGGTGAGCTTGAGGTAAGTCGGCAAAATCATACACCGAATCAATGTGAGGATTATACACTCCTTGCTCTACGCGGCGAACAATTTTCTGGAGGTTTTTTCCGTCTTTTTTGACCGAGATCGTTCCGCTATCGTAGAACCCTACCCTTGACCGAATTAGGGCTTTGACAAAACTACCGGCTTTTCCGGTGCCGTAGCTGTCGGTTAATGAACCAGCCAAACAAATATGGTCTTTCTTTGATCGTAATTTGAAATTGTCCTCGATCGATACTTTGCTCACGATAGTGTCTACCACTCCATCTGCTCCCCCTGGCCACACGGATAGTACCTCATCAGCTACGCTACCCGAGGAAACAATTACTTTGTACATCCCCGTCTCGAGCATTCTTTCTACTTTATGCGGGCTTCTGGTGACGCCAATTACCTGACCGCCTAACTCATTCACGATTTGGGTAATCGCAATAGCCAAAGCGGATGCTCCTGGGCGTACCAAAACCTTGGGCTTTTCAAATTTCTCTAGTTTCAGGGCTTTAAAACAACATCCCCAGGCAGTAAAGTAGGTTTCAGGAATAGATGCCAAAGTAACCCAGTCTAATGATGTTTCTACTGGGAAAACATTGATGGCGGGTACTACTGTTTGTTCAGCGTAGGAGCCATCGTATTTCCGACCCATTTCACCCATTGCTGCTGCGACTACTTGTCCTTTTTCTAGCTCACCGCCTGGGCAGTCTAGTACTACGCCCACGCACTCAATGCCGATGACTCTAGGAAACTTTACCGCTTTACCCGAACCACCCATGCGGGTGACGGCTTCTGCCCGATTTAACCCAAATGCTTTGATCTGGATACGAACCTGACCCCTTTGTGCTTTAGGGGCAGGGATTTCTTTAAGTTCCAGTGCCTCTGGGCCACTTGGTTTAGAAATTACGTATGCTTTCATTCCTTTCCGGTCAATCGGATTAGTAAGAAGATTGAGATCAAATTAGGCAGAAGAAACATAAAGGCTGACTGAAAAATACCATCGACACTTTCTATTACTCCTGCCTGAAGTCCAGAATATAAATCAAGTATATCCATAGTTAGACGCACAATTAGTGCGGTTAGGATGGAATAAAAGGTGCGAAAAATCCAGACGCCTACTACCATTCCTACGGCAATAGCCACGTACCTAGAAGCAGAGTTTAGTAAGATAAAGGCAGTGCTTCCGCCAGTATCAATGCCAAAAATGGCCATCATACCTTCACTATCCAATAGGCTCCATAAGCTGAAGCTAGTAGACCAGAGGGTTAAATAGGCAGGCAGTATGTACCACCACCATTTTAGTTTCAGTTTCATAACTTTTTAACTTCTTTGAACTTATTAAACTTTCATCAGTGGGATCTGTAGCTGATAGTATCTACTTTCAGGCTTATTAAATGAGATCCCATTAATATGCTTGACATCGATGAAGAGTATACCAACTCGAGGGTGAATCAAATCGCAATTGAATACCACTCATTAGTAAATACTCCCGGACGTTTGCCTTATTTATATTAGAAATGAGGATGCTCGTTAGCCACCTGTTCCCAGGGAGTAATGGGTTGTTCAACACTCCAGTGTTCGGCAATCTGACCATACGCTAACCGGAACCAATCGAACACTACTCGTTCGTTGTCCCCAAAGTAATGCGAGTGAGCCATCACCAAGTCTCCTGATGCTAGAATCAATTTATTGTCGTGCAGCATTCGCCCCCCATTTTTATTTACGATATGATCTTTTAGAACCTCGAGACCTGTTAATGCACCCTCTGTTTCGTGGTGGTAGATATAGTCTGGGCTTATCAAGTTTTTTATTTCTTCAACACGCCCTCGATTGAGTACATGATCGAGAAACCGCTTTACCGTAGCCTTATTTTGAGCTCGGGTCGCGTCCGCCGTATCATCTTCTCCGTTACCTGCCCCGGCTATGGCGTTTCGTAATTGCTCATCAGGGATTGGCATCAGGGCATCCCAGTGCTCAATTACTTTTCCATTTTCAATGCGCCAAGCGTCAGTACAATACAGTGGTAGATCACCCAATGGGTTAGGTGCGGTGTAATATCCCTGATAGGCCATGATGTTACCATCCGATACCCAACGAACTGGCTTGTAGCCAAAATCCATTTGTAGCATCTCTTTCAAGTGCTCGCTGGTATCTTTTGCCCAGGGGTTATGCTGAATGAAGGATTCATCGAAGTTAGCATCTATGCCCGCTTCGCTCTTGTCTTTAAGGATTGCATCCAAACCATCAAACACGATCTTAATGTTTCTTTTTTCATCTGTTGTCAGTGCCATAAAAGATTGATTTTGATTAAAAACTATATGACAAATTTTGTATCATTGTATGATTAAGTCAAGTAGTCATAATTAAGTGTTATAGTCATATAAAAATGACTAATATTGATTATCAATTACTTATGTAGAAAAATATGTCACAATCAGTTGAACATTCGGATTGTCCGGTCACTTTCTGTATGGGTAAGATTGGCGGAAAGTGGAAACCAATTATTATTTACTTGATTCGGAAGGGGGCGAATCGCTTCGGAATTCTGGAGCGGGGCTTTGTAGGTATTACTAAGCAAATGCTTACCAAGCAACTCCGCGAAATGGAACAAGATGGTATACTCAGCCGGAAAATATATCCCGAGATTCCTCCGAGAGTAGAATATTCATTCACTCCTTACGGGGAAAGCCTATTTCCGGTGATTGATGCGATGAGTCAGTGGGGGTTATCCAAGATGGAAGTATCGGAGTAGTCCATTAAACTACTCCAGTATTTCCTTCCCTTGGGAAAAATGGTTAATAAGGAAAAACAGACATTGCGTTTAGAACTCGATACGGTAGTTCAACACCGGAATTAATCCTAACTGGAAAGAGTCGACCATATCTCCTTCGGACGCGCTGTAAAAGCGGGTAAAGATATTGGAGCGATTAATTACATTTTGTACATCTAGCGAGAGAATACTAGAATACTTAGCCCGGTTCCATCGGTAGCTCACCCGGACATCGGGTCGGAAGTAGTCAGGTACCTGAGCCGCGTAGGGTCTATCCCACTGCACCACAGCTCGTCCTGCTTCCCGCGAAGCAGCAATATCTACCGGAGTGTAGCGGTTACCGCCTACCCAGCTTATCCGGAAGTTAAGCCCAAGCACATTGTTCTTGTTTCTTCCCACCTTAAATTCTTTCCCTCCTAGAAAATTAATTACGTGGTTTCCGTTGAAACGCGTATCGTATTCTTCACCGCTGAGTGGGGTATACTTAGACTCAAATAGCGAAGTGGTAAGCATAAAATAGTAATTTTGAGTGAAGAACTTCTCCAGCGTAAATTCTACACCATAGTTGCGCCCGGTTCCATTATTACCTAGCGGAAAGTCTACTATTCCTTCCTGATAGTTAATCAATGAATAGGCTCGGTACCAGGGAATGTCCGAACCAGCCGGTAGGCCAATAGGCACATCGTAGAGTTGTTGGTAGTAAGCTTCCACTTTCAGGCGCAGGTCGTCGCGTAGTGTTCGTTCGTAGCCAACCACGTAGTGGCGCGATTTGGTTAAGTCCAGATTACGGTTAGGCTGAGTATACGGCGCATCAGGATTGAGACGAAAGGTAGCAAAATAATTTACCAGGGGATCAACTCGACTATGCACTCCAAATCCGGCACTCAGCGTTTGTCCGGGTGCGAATGCCCAACGCAGTCCAACTCTAGGTTCCAGGCTTTGGCTATCGTTCAGCCGAAAGTACATGTGATGTAATCCGGCATTAAACGTAAGAGCTTCAGTAGCCCGAAACTGCCATTGGGCGTACCCCTGCCATAATTGAGTGCTTCCATCACTGTCTACTTCCGTGAACGAAAGTGTATCGGCTACTCCTTCGGCTAATAAATCAAAGTTAAGATGACTGGCAATTACTCCCGTGCGAAGTGTATGTCGGGCACTAAATTTATGATTCAGCAAAAATGATCCTCGCAGAGAGGACTTACGGAACCGTTCTTCAAAGTTGTAATTAAAAGGGGGTTCATCATCTGAAAAAGCGTTGAGGGTTTGGGAGTAGGAAACGATGGATTCCAGATACGTTCGTTGACCGAAGAAATATACGTGCGATAAGCCAGCCGTACCCATGTTGTATCGGAACGACTCCTTTTCTTCCGGATCATCAATATCCTGTCGGCTTAAACCGCCCACGCCCCACAGTGAAAAGGAACCTGCCTTTCGGGTGGGCACATGAATTTTAAGGGCAGCATCTTGAAAGTTGGGGACTGCGTCGCCACTAACTTCTATACCTAATTGGCTTAGTACAGCTAAGGTAGAGTAACGGTAATTGATAAGATAGGATGCTCGGCTGTTTTTGCTGAAGGGACCCTCAGCAGCCATATCTACACCCAGAACACCCGCCTGAAAAGCGTACTCTCGTTTTTCGTTGTTGCCCTTACGCAGTTTAATATCAAATACTCCCGAAGAAGCATTCCCGTACTCTGCCGGAAAGGCTCCGGTATAAAAATCTGAATTATCCAGCATATTGACGCTCAACATACTGATACCGCCTCCCGAAGCCCCTTCTTCGCCAAAATGATTAGGGTTGGGTACTTCTACTCCTTCAACACGCCACAATAAGCCCCGAGGTGAGTTACCCCGAATAACAATATTATTGGATTGATCATCATTGGAAGCTACTCCGGCAAACGAAAGTGCCATTCGGGCGGGGTCGTTCACACTGGCAGCGTAGCGTTTGGTTTCTTCAACAGTAAACGAGCGGGCACTGATGTACGCCAAATCGTTACTAGGCTTACCCTTTTCCTGATCAGCGGCTGAAATTACAATCTCCTCCATCTGCACTAGCGACTCGGTAAGACGAATGGTCAGTACTACCTCCTTACCTGATCCAACTACTAATTCAGGAATTACGGCGTTCTCGTAGCCAATGCTAGTAACCAGTAAGGTGTGCCGTCCGATAGGTACGTCAGCAATCCGAAAGTTTCCATCAGCATCGGTGCTGCTCCCGAGTAGCGGATTAGAATTTTGCACAATAATATTGGCTCCGACTACTCCAGCCTGCGACTGTTGATCAATTACTTTCCCCCGAATGGTTTGGGTGAGTTCTTGGGCTACCAGCAGGTTAGCAGCTAATAACAGCGAGAGCGTTAAAACAGTTTTCTGTATGCGTGACTTTCTACGGTTTGTAGACTTTGATTTTGGATGTAGTTCTTCGTACTGACGCACAGAATCTTCCCACCCTCGGGCGTAGCTACGCTGTACAAGCCGAAGCAAATTCTGAACAGTATGTGTTCTTCTCATGGTGTCTTTCCGGATTTTAAAAACGAAGACCTACGTTAACTCCTGCCCACATTTGAACGTTGGTGCGACCATTATAAGTCCGGTCAAAAAAAGTGTAGGGGGCTAAATTACTACCAACTGTTCCATCGGAGTTCACCACTTCCGATACTAGCACATTAAACGTAGGGCCAGCAAATAGACCAAAATGCTCAGAGAACTGCTTGGCGAATCCTAACCGGAATGAGTTGAGTAAGTTTAGCTCCTGATTGTTATTAAAGATAGGATTATCACTATCGTTGACTTGCTGAGCAATTATATCTATGGATAAATCGACCGTAGGCGATAGAGCAGCGATATGTCCGACCCCGTAGCCAAGCCCATAGCGAAAATCAGCATCGGCAAACTGAGAACCGAATGAGAAAATATTGTAAAACTTCCGAACACCAATTTTATAAGCTATGTTAGCGTACATAGTTTCCCCACCCCACACTTCTAATGTCCGATAGCCATTCTTACGAACAATACTCAGTAGACCAATCGGTACTCCATCCACACTGTCGGCTACGTTAAATACACTGAGTTGTACTCCCTTCACATTACGAGCAACATTTATGAAGCCGCTCCCCTGAAAACCTTTAACATCGCCAGTAGTAATATTAACAAAACCGGCAAGCTGGGCTCCATCCAAGTAATGAGTGTAGTTTCCAAAGCCGGCGATTTGTGCTCCTTTCAGATTACTAGTAGCAATATTAGCAAATCCAGAGGCTTGCACAGCGTGAGCATTCTGCGTTATAATATTGCTAAACCCAGCTCCTTGTACGCCATCAGTATAGCCAGTAGACACATTTAAGAACCCTGCACCTTGTACACCTTCAATAGAGTCAAGGCTAGTGTTCAGAAAACCTGCAAATTGTCCACCTTCCAGCGTTCCACCGTTCAGGTTGAGAAAGCCTGCCGCCTGTACTCCACTTACTCTATTTTTTACCAAGTTGAAAAACCCCGCTGCCTGAACTCCGCTGACAAAATCGTTTTCTATATTCCCGAAACCCGAGGCTTCTACGCCATTCAGCCCGGCAGAGTAGCCAATGAGGACGTGAAACGATAGCCAGTTGACGTACTGCCCAGCGTTAATCCCGTTAGTACTCAGTGGATAAATGAATCCAATGTGCAGCGGTCTCGTCTCGTAAGATGACTCATCGGGTAGGTTATTGAAGATGGCGTAGTCCATTCCCTCCTGAATAGTTTCCGTGATTTTCTTAGCAACTTCTCCTTGTTCTTGTGCATTAGGTGGCTGAGTAGTAGATGATTCCGTTTCTTGTTCAGCGGGTGGTAGTTCGGCAACTTCTTCCTCTTTTAGAGTAACATCATTGTCGGGTAACGGTACTTTAGTGGCGAGTTCTGCCTCTTCTTTTTTGGCTACCATCTCTGGTATATTTTCACCGAGGTCATTAGTGTTTGAAGAATAACGATTCTCAGTATCATCACTCCGGGAACTGTCATTCTGGGAACCGTCGTTCTGGGAATCATTATTTTGGGAGCCACTGATCTGGGAGGTACGGTCGGGAAAATTATTATCTGTCTCGGACAGGTCATTTTCAGTAGTACTGTTTCCTGCTACCGCTATGTTTGTATCAGTTGAGGTAGTTGCATTGGGCGATTCCTCGGCTAGTATTTCTGCCTCAGAAGACTGGTTTGGAACTGAAGTTTTCTCTAGTTCTGGCTCAGGGTCGGGCTGCAGTGCTTTCCCAGGATCATTTTTTAGTACAATCTGATTATTTACCAATTGATACGATAAGGAAGTATCTTTTAGTATTGCATCTAACACCCCATGCAGGGGTGCGTTCTGTACACTCAGCGTGATGTTTGGTTCGGTAGGTAGCTCGTTGTTGAGGTAGGCGAATTTTAGATTATACTGATCCCGCAGATCGGTTAGTACCTCAACCAAAGTAGCGTCCTGGTAGGTAGCTGACACCCTGGTTTGCAGAAGATCGGGTTGAAGGAGATAGAAACTGCTAAGGCACAGCAATAGCACCCCTCCCAAAAGAGCGTATCGTGAAAAGGTCATGATTTCCTAGTTTAAATTTTTAAGATTTTACTGGCAACCCGGTCCACTCAGAATGTAATGATTGCCTTGTTGTTGGTACGACAAATCGCCAATGATTGACAAAGTAGTTAGCACGTCATCCAGGGAGGCGTCTTCAAACATAGCGGTGTAGCGGCAGTTAGCCAGAGCCGCATCCGCTAATTCTATGGTAATATCGTATTGCTCTTCCATCTGACGAGCAATTTGAGCCAAACTAATATTTTCAAAGCTTAGTACGTTATTCTGCCAGGCTCTAAAGTTAGTATCGCTAATTTCCTGCTTTTGAGCTGGCTCGGCGGTCTCAGTGAGTACAGCTTCCTCACCCGGCTCCAGAAAAACAGCATCATCCCGATTGGCAGGTGAGAAGGCCACTCTCCCACTTACTACCTGTACCGCTACTGGTTGTCCGGCATAAGCGTGCAGGTTAAAAGAAGTCCCGATCACCTCAGTCTTAGCGGGTCCACTAAAGATGGTAAACCGTCTTCCCTCAGCTTTCTTCACGTCAAAGAAGGCTTCTCCTTCCAGGTACACCGTGCGATTATCTACATTGAAGTTCTCGGCGTACCGCAAAGTGCTTGCACTGTTCAACCACACCTGACTGCTATCGGGTAACGTTAGCAGCAACTTTTCTCCTTCTGCGGTGGCAAACTGCTCCCACTCGGTTTCTGAGGCAACATTTCTCCACAAAAAACCAATCGTTATCAGCAATGCCAACGAGGCCGCAATTCCCAACCACCAAACCAGCTTACGCGATTTAGAACCAGATACCTCCGGAATCAACTTGGAGCCGTCTGGTTCAGGATCATCCAGTCTGTTTTGCTCTCGCCGGAACAAAAACCGTTGCCAGCCTTCTTCTACATCCGGCTCGTAGGTAATCTCCGTTTCTTTACTCCGTTGCCACATTTCTTTAGCCTGTTCAACGGTGGTCTGATTTTCAGGACGTTGCTGTTGCCATTCGGCCAGCCTTTTAGCCTCCTCTTCGGTTAATTCACCCGTAACCTGTTTGGCGACTAAGGTCCAAATATCGTCATTGGGTTCTCCCATATGTTGTGCTAACTATTACTAATACCGCTAAGCAGCCGGGTACCCTACCCCTTAGCAGAAGTTTTTTTAAACAGTGGATGGAAAATAGTCTTTTAGGTGCTCCCGAAGGATTTTCAGGGCTTTTCCCATATGCTTTTCTACCGCTTTTACTGAAATGCCAAGCGTATAGGCGATCTCGGCGTAGCTTTGGTCTTCGAAACGGCTTAAGTTAAATACGATTTTGCATTTGGGAGGCAAGGTTTCAATCGCGGCCTGAATCCGCTGCTCGGTTTCCTGGTAGGCAATAGCTTCGTCGGTACTATTGGCGCCCCAGCTATTTTCAACGTTATCTTCCAGCGAAGCGCTGGGCTTGGTCTTTTCCAGATAGTTGAGTGAGGTATTGATAGCCGCCCGATACAGATAAGACTTGATGGATTGTTGCTGATCCAGGTGATCCCGGCTACGCCAAACTTTCAGGAATACGTCTTGAACAATGTCTTCGGCGATGGCCGTACTATGTACCATTTTATACACTGTTTGACAAAGAGGAGCGTAATAAGCCCGGAAGTATTTTTCTATGAGTGGTTCTGGAGAAGCAGAAGTCGCCGATAATGAAGAAGAAGAGGGAGTAAATGCAACTGGATCGAGCTTGCTTCGGGTGAACCAGTGGTAAACGCGCCAGAGCAAATTATACCATGAAGGGCTAGCGGTGAGCATATCGTTAGGAGGTCGTTTGTCTAGCTATGTTACAAGTTATATGCCAGTAGTACTATCAGTGCGCTAAATATACTAAACGGTTTTTTAGTTGTACGACATCGGTCAAAACTGTTCGTATTCGGACATAAATTAATGTGTTCATGTACTCGTGTATTCACGTGTTCGGGTTTAGCTCTTTAACAAATACTTGAACACACTTTTAATCCCACCATGCTTCTCCATCTACCATGTAGCTTTTTACCAGATCTTCGTTTAGCTCGATGCCGAGGCCGGGGCGGTCGCTGAGTTGAAGGTAGCCATCTTTTACCATCTCTCTGTCGTAGCCCAGCACATCCTGATCACCGTTTACTCCTTTTCCCTCTCGGTTTTCGGGAGTGCTAGTAAATACCTCGTGGCCCAGAAATTCCCGTACCGAGGCCGCCAGATTAGCCGAGGCAATGGTAGCAATGGGTCCGGCCACGTTGTGGGTAGCTACGGGGATATAGTAGGTCTCGGCCAGATCCGCAATTTTCTTGGCTTCCAGTAGCCCACCGGCCATAGCCACGTCAATCTCGATCATATTCACTCCCTGGTTTACAATGAAGGGGCGGAAATCCTGTCGGCCGTAGAGATTTTCTCCGCAGAGAATGGGCACCGGCGATCGTTCCGTAAGCTTCACCCACTGTTCGTTGTAGCCAATGGGTAACGGGTCTTCCATCCACCAGGGGCGAATCGGTTCTACTGCCCGCGCCAACCGAAGGGCGCTATCAAAATCAAACTCCCAGTGGCAATGCACAGCAATGTCAAAATCCCAGCCTACGGCTTCCCGAAGGTTAGCGTAGCCTTCGGCATTGCGGTCTACTTCTATATTGGAGATGCGGCGGTTATCCAACTCATTCCAACGCTGATCGCGAATGATACCAACCTTGGCGGCGGTCCAACCCATGCTACGCACACGGCCGGCAAACTCAGCGCAGGAAGATTTGTCCAGTTTATCTTTCGGTCCCGAAGACAGATACGCCCGTACCTGATCGACGTGTGAGCCGCCACCCAAAATTTTATGCACCGGCTGCCCGGTAATCTTCCCGATGATGTCCCAGAGGGCAATCTCAACTCCGGTGATAGCGTGAGTAGCCATTCCGTGATTGCCACCGTAGTAGGAAGTTCGGGTACTCATTTTGAACACCAAATACTCCAGATCCAATGGGTCCTGCCCCATCAGAATTGGTTTACATACGTTTAGCACTACATCTTTGGCTCCCAAGCCGTTTTCGTCGTGATGACACTCGCCGATACCAACAATGCCCGCGTCGGTTTCGATTTTCACCAGCGGGCTTACCCGAAAGTTAATTTTAGTACGAACACACTTTACGTCAGTGATTTTCACTTTCTGCCGGTCGATAGCTGCCAGGGCATTAAAGTAAGGTAGGCAAGAAGCAGCCGGTAAGGTCAGGGCCGCATTCTTTAGAAACGTTCGACGGAGCATAGATTCTATTTTAGGTTGTAGCTGACTAAAGATAGTAATTGAACGGCGAATTACAGTGAAGTGAAACGGGAATGAACCAGAGCTCGAACAAAAAAAGCAGCTAGTAGGCTGCTTTTCTATGATCAAAACTGGGTTGCTAAATTATGACTTAGCTTTGCGACGGCCTCGCTTAGGCTTAGGCTCTTCTTTAATCTCCTCTTCTTCTACATCAGCCAGAATGCGTCCTGAGTACTCATCAAAGATTAGACGTTTGCGCTCTTTAATCTCAACAATGCGTTGAGGGGGAATAATAATGTTACAGCCTTCGGCAGCGCCTCGCACTACTTTCACTACCGCTAAGCCGTTAGAAAGGCTATTTCGTAGTTTTTCGTAGTAGTTCAGTAGTTTACGGTCTACGCTACCAATTTCCTCGGCTACTTTTCCTCGCTCGTCCAGCAGTTGCTTTTCTTCTTCTTCACTTTCGGCCACAATCTTCTCCAGCTCCTGCTGCTTGCTCTCCAAATCTTTTTGCCTTTGCTCAATCAGAGCTTTGGTGTCTTCCACCTGCTCTTTGGTCTGCTCAATTTTAGCGTAAGCCTCCTTAGTACGCTTCTCAGAAATCTGAATTTCCAGGTTTTGCAACTCCATCTCCTTGGTAATGGCATCGTACTCCCGGTTGTTGCGCACATTCATTTGCTGCTCTTCGTACTTCTTAATCAGGCCTTCGGCTTCTTTTATGGCAGCCTTGTTGTTCTCAATGTCCTGCTCTAGCTGCTCTACGTCACCTGCGTACTTATCGTGGCGGGTTTGGTAACCGGCAATTTCGTCTTCCAGATCACTCACTTCCTCGGGCAATGCTCCCCGAATTTTCTTAATCTCGTCTAATTCCAGGTCAATATTCTGTAGCTTCATAAGCATATCCAGCTTTTCGGCTACGGTTTTTTGCTGCGTGGTGGTGCTTTCCATACGTACTTTTAAGTGTAAAAAACGGGATTGGTGTTGGCTTTTGCCAAACGGATTGCAAAATTAACAAATTTTTGGCATAAAAAATCCCGAAGTAGCTCTTTTGTGTAAACCTCACTTTCGTAATGCCCAACGTCGGCCACCATAATCTGCCCGTCGGCATCAAAAAACTCATGATACTTAAAGTCAGCCGACACGTAGGCATCAGCCCTCTGCCGGATCGCGGATGACAGCAAAAAGCTACCCGCGCCCCCGCAAAGTGCCACCGTGCTGATGGGACGCTCAAGCAGAGCGGTGTGCCGGATGACCGACAAATTCATCTGCTGTTTGAGATGTTTCAGAAAATCAGAAGCCGACATAGCTTCGGGCAATTGCCCAATCATGCCGGAACCTACTTCCTGGTTCTCGTTCTCCAGGTTATGCAGATAATAGGCAACTTCCTCGTAAGGGTGAGCGGTTCGCAGTGCTCGCAAAACCTGATCAGTAAGATGATTCGGAAGAATTACTTCAATGCGCTGCTCCTCTACGCGCTCCAGTTTACCCGCCTCGCCAATGTGCGGATTGGCCTGTTCATTCGGCTCAAAAGTACCGGTGCCACTTATCTGAAAGCTGCAATTGTGGTAGTTGCCAATATTGCCCGCCCCGGCTTCGCTGAGTGCGTTTAGTACGGCTTCGGCATTTTCGTGAGGCACGAAGGTGGTAAGTTTTTGAAGGGTTTGAGATTTGGGAACCAGCACCCGAGTTTGCTCTAACCCAAGCTTTTCGGCAATCTTAGCGTTTACGCCGTTATACACATTATCCAGATTGGTATGGATGGCGTAGATGGCAATGTCATTCTTAATCGCCTTGATGAGGGTGCGCTCCACGTAGTTTCGTCCCGTCAGGCTTTTCAGTCCCCGGAAGACGATAGGGTGATGGGCGACGATTAGGTTACAACTCTGCTCAATAGCTTCGTCTACCACGCTTTCAATCGCATCTAAGCTAACCAGTATGCCCCGCACTTCAGCCTGCGGATCACCAGTGATCAACCCAGCGTTATCGTAGGATTCCTGATAAGCGCGGGGCGCAATGGTTTCTAGGTATTGGGTTACGTCGCGTATTTGGGTCATGGTGCGTGAATGGAAATAAAACGAAGATACAAAAAGTTGCTCAATGAGAAGTGCCAGCCTTTCCATTCGCAGAAACTGAACCTTGCTAATCTACCTTAGGTTTTTATGATAAATAAATAACGATGAAGGCAAAAGACCCCAATTACAACCTCGTAATAGAAGAACTAGAGCAGGTTCCAGTAGAATACTTACCCTCATTACTCAAAATGATGCAGGCTTTTAGGGAAGTGGTTACTTTGGCTCCTGCTGAAGACACTTTCCGTCAGGGTTGGGAAGAAGCCACATCTGGCGAAACTATCCCTATCACTGAACTTTGGAACGAAGATAATGTCTGAAGTAACGGTATCTTTCACCCCTGAATTTAGGCGAAATATCCGGCGCTTGGCTAGAAAATACCGCAATATTAGAGCTGATATTCAACCAGTTATTACAGAACTAACTCAAGGGGGAACACCGGGTAACCAGATTCAAGGGACTGGTTATACAGTTTTTAAAGTCAGGGTGAAAAACAGTGATGCTCAACGAGGAAAAAGTGGCGGATACCGCATTATTTACTACCTACAAACTTCATCAGATGTCATTCTGATAACGATCTATTCCAAAACTGAGCAAGGGGATATTTCTGCCGAACAGATACGAAGAATAATCAGTGGACAATGATTTTTAAGTAAGTAGTTACGTCGCGGACTTGAATCGTGAACATGATATTTTAATCATCCCAAAAAGTATTGTATTCTCAAAATATCATCCTGCTAATATCGGGATCTCTACTAGAATATCTTACAATATATTGATCTCCTACTTCAGGTTTTACTTCATCATCATACCAGGATGAACCAGTGTATTTTTCATCACTCACAAAAAACTCGTAATCTACCATCTTATTTCCTCTACCACCTCTAGAAAAACCTATAACCTCCCCAGTTGTATATGAACTGTACTTATACAGATGATAGTGTACATAAATTGTTTTTCCAAAAACATACACCAGCAGTATGATTCCTATTCCATATGTTATATAGCGAACAATCCTGTTTTTCTTTTGCCTTTGCCCTTTACCAAAATGATTATTCATATTATGCTTTATCAGATAAGGTCATGTGTGCCTCAAGACTCCATAATTAGGTCAAAGTTGATTATCCAGCCAGCGTTCGTTTACTTCGTGTAAAGTTAGTAGTTCTTACAAAATGGGTATTCTAATCGATAACATAGTTAATCAACTAAAGGATGTTCAGGATAGTAAAAACTGGATGGGGGCGAATTTCAGCCAGAAGCTCGACACAATCATCGAAAATGAGGCTTTCCTACGCCCCATTCCTAACCTACATAGCGTGGCAGAAATCATTTCTCACCTTACGATCTGGCGAGAGGAGACTATCTTAAAGATTGAAACAGGCAAAGGGAATCTCACTGATGACAGTGAAGAAAATTGGCTAACGAACGATAAGCTCAAAGAAATTGGGTGGAATGAGATAAAAGCCAGATACCAAGATAGTCTGTCAAGAATGATTAAGCTACTCCAACCAAAAGATGACAGCTTTTTGAACGAGAAATATTACGATACTGATTTTAAAGGTTATTATCCTTATCAGTTTGTAATTCACGGAATGCTACACCACGATATTTACCACTTAGGTCAGCTCGGAATTATTATAAAGTTTCTCAAAGAATTCAAAACTCAGCAGTGAAATGGTCTTTTGGCAAATTCCCGCAAATCATCCCTACTCACTGTAAAACATTTGATACTATTACTAGTACTTTTACCACGCAGAGTTTTTTGATCCCTAACTCGAATCTATTTCTTCACTCAACGTTACAATTCCTCTTTAATTAGCTTCCGCAGTAGCACTATGTTTATGAAAACCCCGATAAGTATCAGGAGGAGATACATAGGATTAGATAAAATATACCTCCACTGATCGTCGAAATTCCCGTCTTGATCTCCAGTATCGGCCAGTAGGATGGCCGCATAGTTTACTTGTTGAGCTTCTTCGTAGTCGCCAACTTTTGCGGATTCTACGCTCATATTCTCGCCACCAAGGCCAGAAGTACTTCCATTTTCAGCTAGCCAGTAACATCCTGCTACCAATAACACAATTCCTAACCAACGAACCACTGCTTTCATCTCCATAGTTGTTAAGACTTAATGATAGTTGAATTTACGCGAGTAAAGGAATAAGGCACGCTAATCTGATGACAGCTACGACCCGCTAGTCATAATTGATAAAACAACCAGCATTCCTTTACTTCGCGTAAAATTACGCAACGAAACTACTCTTTGATAAATTCCCAAAAGTCATCTCCCCCCAGCTTAAGTCAGTTGATACTCTGGCCGCTCGCTGCATTATACGACAGCATCACTCGTTTCCGTAATCATCTGTACAATACTGGATACCAAAAAACACTGGACTTCACGCCCTTCATCATCAGCGTGGGTAACCTCAGCGTAGGCGGTACCGGGAAGTCTCCGATGATTGAGTATCTGAGTGACTTGTTGCTGAAAGAGAACTACTCCGTGGCAATATTGAGCCGGGGCTATGGGCGAAAGACCAAGGGAGTACGATTGGCCACCGACGAAGATACGGCCGAGACATTGGGCGACGAGCCTTACCAGTTTTATAGGAAATACCACAGCCGATCAGTACCAGTAGTAGTGGCGGAGGAGCGGGTGTTGGGCGTACCCGAAATTATACATCACCACCCCGAAACGCAGGTTATTCTACTGGACGATGCCTACCAGCACCGGGCTATTGCCCGTAACCTAAACCTACTGCTCACTTCCTTTGACCGTCCGTTCTATCGAGACTGGATACTACCCGCAGGGCGACTGCGGGAATCACGTTCGGGAGCTAAGCGAGCCGATGTAGTGATCGTTACCAAATGTCCTGAAAACCTGTCTGAATCGCAGCGCGAGCAGATAACGCATAATGTTAAAATGTATACCCAGGAAGGTACACCCGTATTCTTTAGTAGCATCCACTACGGCGAACCTAAACCTGTATTCAGTACCACAGAATTAAGCGAAAAGGTGATCGCTTTTTCGGGCATTGCCCGCCCTAAACTATTTCAAGACTATGTACGTCAACATTTTCTTACCCAGGAATGTATTACTTTTGCCGATCATCACCGTTATACGGAGAAAGATAGTAAACAACTAAGCAAAGGAGCCCAGCAAGAAACGGGCAATATTTCTTTTATTACGACCGAAAAGGATATGGTTAAGTTGATTGACGATCCGGCTGAATGGCAAGCCCTTCCGATTTTTTATCTTCCTATTGAAACCCGATTTTTGCCCGATGATACTGAGTTTAGCTTGTGGATAGCTCAGCAATTGTCAGAATCTACGTCAGTCTGAACCTATGCCGAAGCAGCTGTTACTCGTATTTTTCTGGGGATGCCTAATGGTGCTTATCAGCGTGGCCGACGTGCTGGCTCAGCGGCCGGGCCGAGTGCAGATTCCAACTGATACTACCACCCAGAGTACGGAAGATACCGTGAAGTACGGCCCCGAAACTTCTCGCTACATTTATCAATCTGATGTACAGAATAACCGAATTCGGTACCAGACGGTAGACACACTACTCACCGGAGTACATAAGTACAGCCGAGTAGAGAACTTTCTGAATTACCAACAGTACTTAGGTGTCATCGGCATGGCCAGCCGTCCCATTTATCCTACTATTCCGAAGGTGATTGGTACCGATATTGGCCTGGATGCCTACGATATTTACGTAACTGAACCAGAAGAAATCCGCTACTACGATACCAAGTCGCCCTTCACCCAGATGTTTATTACGTTTGGTGGTCGGGGACGAGACGTGGTAGATGTTACCTTCTCGCGCAACATTGGACCTAACCTAAACTTTGGGCTTAATGTGCGTACCATGAGCATTGATAAACAACTGGGAGCTACCCGCCGCCAGGGCGATAAGGTAGTTAGGTCGAGTTACATTAATGCTTTTGCCCACTACCGTAGTGAGGATAAACGCTACCAGCTAATGGCGAATGCTACTCGTTTCGGACATACGGTGTTTGAGTCGGGGGGCATTGTAGAAGATACTACGTTTGATAGCGGGTTAGATGAATTCTTCCGGTACCGCAATGCCCAGATATGGCTGCGCGAATTTGAAGCGAACGAGTACCGGTTCAACTACCACCTGTATCATCAGTTTGAGCTAAGTACATTGCTGCAAATCTATCATCAGTTTACCCGTCGGCACCAGAACAACTATTTTTCGTTTCCCCTCAGCAGTCAGCTATCAGATAATGGGTATTTCAAACGTATTTTGCTGGATAGCACCAATACGGCCGACCGGGTGAAATATGATGTCTGGGATAATGAGATAGGACTGAAGGGTACGCTAGGAAATTTGTTTTACCAGGTTCATTACCGTATCCGCCGCCCTACGGTTAACTACAATCATTACGATCTGGATAGTGTCCGGGTGCTGCCGGTGTACGATACCAGCCAGGTAGCCCACACGGGCGTTACGGAACTCTACGCCGGTTTTGATCTGCGTTTTGACTTAGGCGAAAATACCTTTTTGGGAGGTGGAGTAGATTATCTCAACACGCAGAGCTATCAGCTTGAAGCAGAGTTTATCAACCCTATTCTGAAGGCTAAGGCCGTTCGGGCGCGGGTGCTGCCAACCTACACTAACCGGCAGTATATCGGTAACCAAAAATACAGGAAGAATGAATTTGAGCCGACGGCCATTGATCAGCTATCAGGATCGATAGAATACCAGTTCCCGACGATCTACCTCCGCCCGTTTGCATCCATTACTAACATTAATCAGCCCATTTACTACCGGCGCGATATAGTGGTTGACAGTCGGCAGGCATTTCCTGAGCAGGCCAGTGGGGCGGTACAGCTTCTTTCGCCTGGGGTAGAGGCGCGCATTGATTTTCTGAAAAAGCTCCATTTGCAGAGTCAGGTCATTTATACGCTAACTAGTGGCCGGGCGGCCGATGTGTACCCCGTACCGGAGTTAACGGCTTTTGCTCGCCTCTACTACGAGAATATTTTCCTGGACGGAAAGATTGTACTGCAAATTGGTACCGATATTCACTACACCAGTTCGTATCGGGGCTACGATTATGACATAGCCACCCAGCAGTTTTTCTTACAACCCAATGGTCTGGATAATACTGGCCTTATCGGAAATTTTCCGTTACCGCTGCCTAATGGACAGAGTTTCCCAATTGCCGATCTATTTGTTAACCTGAAAGTACGTACCGCCCGCATATTCCTGCGAATTCCGCAGATCAACCAGGGGTTTCTTGAGGATGGGTACTTCACCACGCCTTTTTATACCGGGCAACCCCTGGTACTGGACTTGGGTATCAACTGGCAGTTCTTTGATTAGCCAAATTATTATTTTTTCTTATAGTGTACTACCACTGACGATACGCAATTTCAAAATCAAATTAGTATTAGAGGGGCCCAAGGAATAGTAGTAGATAAGTAGGTCTAGCCTACTTTTTGTTCCAGAATCTGCAACCGCCGCTCACACTCATCCATCCGCCGGAATTCATCGCGGATCGCTTTTAGCTCAGTAATGATTAATTTATAGTTATGCTCTGCATTTTCGGTACTTTGGTTGAACGCAACTTTAATGGCCTTCATTCGATTTCACTACCCCGGTCAGTGATTCCAGATTACCAACTATTGTCTTCTGATTCTTTGATAAGTCTGCTAATAGATCAGTCTGAAGTCTAAGTGCTTCTGATGATAACCTTCCTGTTCGTTATCGAACAGCTTCTGAACGGAACCGAACAGTATCCTTCTGTTATTTGCCTCATTCCTCTGGTTTTATCGCCTTGGCACCGTCATTGTCACTACAAAATAGACAAAGGTGAAACAAATGAGTCAACGCAATCATCTGGGTGAATTTGAAGAAATCGTTCTGCTAACCGTAGGTATTCTCTACGACGATGCCTACGGCTTAGCCATTACCGATGAAATTGAGCAGCGCACTAACCGCAAGGTTACGCTTAGCTCGGTACATAAAACCCTGATGCGCCTGGAGCAAAAGGGTTATCTGTACTCGCATATGGGCGGAGCTACCGAAGAGCGAGGAGGCCGTAAAAAGCGATTGTTTACGATTACCAATTCGGGGAAAGATGCTCTGCGGGAGGCTAAGCAACTCCGTAATGCCCTGTGGCAAGCAGTCCCTCGAGTTGTTTGGGAGAGAGGCAATATTTAAGGAATGGGTGACAAATCATCATACCACCCTCATCCCCCTAGTTGGGCTACCAACTTCCTCCGCTGGTACTGTCGCTCTGAGTTAGTAGACGAAGTAGAAGGGGATTTGTATGAGCTTTTTCAGCGACGAGTGGAAGCGAAAGGGTTGCGACGGGCGAGGTTGCTCTACTGGCTCAATGTGCTAATGTTTTTTCACCCTGACTATATCCGAAGACGAAAAGAATTTTACTCTCCAAATTATTTAGCTATGCTACGACATACTATTTTGCTAACGTTCCGTAGTTTCCAACGCTACAAAAGCACTTTTTTTATCAATCTAGTAGGCTTATCGTCCGGCTTAGCCTGTACCTTACTGATCTACTTATGGGTAACCGATGAGCTAGCGATGGACAAATTCCACGAGCGTGATGCCCAACTCTATCAGGTAATGCAGCACCGAGTACAAGGTGGTGAACTAGTCACCTCCACCTGGGTACCCGGCCTTACGGCGCAAACGTTAGTAGAGGAAATGCCTGAAGTGGAGTACGCTGCGCCTGGGTTTGGTCTCGATCAATACACGCTTTCATTAGGTGATAAAGACGTTAAAGCAGTGGGGCAGTACGTGGGGGTAGATTTTTTCAAGCTGTTTTCTTTTCCACTTCAGCAAGGTGATTCCAGTCAGGTGCTCGCCGATAAAAGCGCCATCGTGATATCCGAAACTTTAGCTCTGAATTTATTTGGTACTACGGAGAATGTGGTGGGCAAAACAATAGAGTGGCAACACGAAGAAGAATACCAGATCACGGGTATTTTTGCCGATCCTCCTCGCAATTCCTCCATGCAGTTTGACTTCGTACTATCATTTAAAATATTTCTGGATGAAAACGGATGGGCCACACGTTGGGCTACCTCCTGGCCAGAGACTTACGTACTTCTTAAGCCGGGAGCTGATGTACATGCACTAAATGAAAAGATCGCCGATCTTATCACTCGGAAAACTAACGATGAAGTGGCTCACCGTACTTTATTCGTTACCCCCTACTCAAAAAATTACCTGTACGGTAATTACGAAAATGGCCAACAGGCCGGAGGTAGAATTGATTATGTGCGGCTGTTCTCAGTGATTGCTGTTTTCATTTTACTTATCGCCTGCATTAACTTCATGAATTTATCGACTGCGAGAGCCTCCCGAAGATTGAAGGAAGTAGGAGTCAAAAAAGCGATTGGAGCCAGGCGTTCCGCTTTGGCATTTCAATATCTGGGGGAGTCTACGTTGATGGCAATGCTTTCGTTAGCAGTGGCGGTTCTACTCGTCCAACTGCTTCTTCCTCAGTTTAACGAAATCACGGGTAAGCAGCTTTATCTCCCCACTAACGCATCGCTGGCTATCTCGTTTCTGGCTGTCACCTTGTTTACTGGTTTGATGGCCGGGAGCTATCCGGCATTGTATCTGTCTGGGTTTAATCCGGCGAAGGTGCTGAAGGGAGCACTAAATACATCAGTGGGGGAACTGTGGACTCGCAAAGGACTCGTGGTATTACAGTTTACTTTATCTATCATCCTAATCGTCTCCGTATTTGTTGTGTACAAACAGATTGAATTTGTACAGAATAAAAATCTAGGATACGATAAGGATAATATCCTTTACTTCGACCGGGTAGACTGGGAGGAGGGTAATCTAGAAACCTTTTTGGCTGAAGCCAGAAAAATACCAGGTATACTTAGTGCATCTAGTATGGGGCACGACATGACCGGACATATTGCGGCTACCTATGGGGTAGAGTGGCCCGGTAAAGATCCGGATGATAGAACTGAGTTTGAGATGATGCCCGTCAGCTATGACATGCTCGAGCTACTAGGGGTAGAGATGAAAGAGGGGCGGACATTTTCTAGAGCGTTTAGCACCGATAGTGCTAAGATTATTTTTAACGAAGCGGCCATTGAACACATAGGATTTACTGATCCAATCGGTAAAACTGTCGTGTGGGGGAATGAAACGCTGGAGATTCTTGGGGTAGTCAAAGATTTTCATTTTGAGTCGTTGCACGAACAAGTCAAGCCTATGATGTTTTGGTTATCACCACAAAGAACCTGGTCGGTTGCAGTTAAAATCAACGCTGGTGAAGAACCCGAGACAATTGCTCAGCTTCAATCGCTGTTTCAGACTTTCTACCCCGGTTTTCCTTTCGATTACAAATTTCTGGACCAAGAGTATCAATCCATGTACGCGGCTGAGCAGCGGGTTTCTACCCTATCCAAGTACTTCGCGGGCATTGCTGTCATTATTTCCTGCCTGGGCTTGTTTGGTTTAGCTGCCTTTACGGCCGAGCGGCGCCTCAAGGAGATTGGTATTCGTAAGGTGCTAGGTTCTGGCAACTGGAACATTGTTTACCTTTTGTCGGGCGACTTTACCAAAATGGTACTGATGGCTATACTCATTGCTTTACCCATTAGCTATTTTATGGCTCAACGTTGGTTAGAAGGTTTTGCTTATCAGACAACTATTCCCTGGTGGATATTTGTACTGGCTGGTTTATTAGCCTTACTGATTGCTTGGTTTACGGTGGGTCTACAAACCGTAAAAGCCGCCCGGGTTAATCCGACCGTCTGCTTGAAGGATGAGTAACAAGTGCAACCAACACGGTAAGTCACCACCTCAGTGGGCTACTCGTTTCTTGCGCTGGTACTGCCGACCGGAACTGCTGGACGAAGTAGAAGGAGATCTGTACGAACTCTTTCAGCGACGGGTAGCAACGAAAGGGCTACAAAAAGCAAGGCGACGCTACTGGATCAATGTATTGATGTTTTTTCAACCAGCTTATATCCGAAAACGAAAACGATACTCCACTAATCATACGGCCATGTTACGACACAACTTTTTAATTAGCTTCAGAAATTTTCAACGTCACCGAAGTACGTTTTTCATTAATCTAGTCGGCCTTTCCTCAGGCTTGGCTTGTGCGCTACTTATCTTCATGTGGGTGACCGATGAACTTAGCATCGACAAGTTTCATGAAAAAGACGCTCAGCTCTTTCAACTACTGGAGCAAGGCAAAAATTCAGAAGGAATATGGGTGGGTGAGTATACTTCAGGGTTGATGGCTGAGACTCTCATTGAAGAAATACCTGAGGTAGAACATGCTGTGGCCACTCGCCTCCGGGAGGAAGGGGTTACACTCTCAATAGATAATAAATACATTCGGGCTTCGGCACTATTTGCTAGTGAAGACTTCTTTAACGTATTCTCTTTTGACTTAACACAGGGCAGCCGGGATCAGGTACTGGCCGACAAAAATTCCATTGCGATTTCGGAAGAACTGGCGATGAATTTATTTAATACAACTGAAAATATCATTGGTAAGACTGTCAACTTTCAGGATGACCAGCCGTTCCGGGTTGCCGGAGTGTTTGCTAATGTACCGACTAATTCTTCTCTCCAATTTGACTTTGTCTTATCGTTTGAGAAATTCAAAGAAATTGAGCCTAATACACTAGACTGGAACTTCAACACCACGAAAGTGTATGCAGTACTGCAAGAGACAGCGAGCGTTCAAGAATTTAGGAGCAAAATTGCTGGTCTTTTAAAAGAAAAGCGCAATAATTCTAACAGCACCTTATTGGCTCGTCCTTTTTCGGATGGTTATCTGTACGGCAACTATGAAAACGGAAAGCAAATTAGAGGGCGAATAGAATATGTACGTCTGTTTTCTATCATCGCCATTTTTATCCTTCTAATTGCCTGCATTAACTTCATGAACCTGGCCACGGCCAAAGCTTCGCGAAGATTGAAGGAGGTTGGGGTAAAAAAAGCCATCGGTGCTAAGCGGAAAACACTGATATTTCAATACTTGAGTGAGTCACTGTTGATGGCTTCAGCATCTTTACTGATTGCCATACTGCTGGTCTTACTATTTCTTCCCCAGTTTAATGAGATTACCGGAAAGCAGCTTAACCTTAACTTAGACGTTGCTCTAGTCGGAACAATCGTAGGCATTGTCCTATTTACAGGGCTAATAGCTGGTAGCTACCCTGCCTTTTACTTATCAGGGCTGGATTCAGTGACCATGATGCGGGGACACACGTTAGGTATACTTCGCAACGCCACAAAAGGAAAGTGGGCCAGAAGAAGCCTAGTCATATTTCAGTTTGCTCTATCCGTGCTGCTCATTGTATCGGTAGTGGTCGTGTATCAACAGATAGATTTTGTGCAGACAAAAAACCTGGGGTACGAAAAAGATAACGTTCTCTACTTTGATATAGAAGGACGGGTAGGAGAACAATTGGAAACATTTCTTTCCGAACTAAGAAGTGTGCCTGGAGTGGTGAATGCCGCTAGTATCGGACAGAGTATTGTCGATGGCAGCAATAGTTTTTCTATTGACAACTGGCCAGGAAAACCAGAAGGCGTTGATTTTCCTAGCTTCGAGATGCGTCCGGTTACCTATGACTTACTGGAAACATTAGGCGTCGAGATAGCTACCGGGCGGACTTTTTCCTCGGAATTCAGTTCGGAAGGCTCAAAAATCATCTTTAATCAAGCGGCTGTTGATATGATGGGGTTGAGTGATCCTATCGGAGAAATTATCAGAATTGGTCAAACCGAACTAGAGATTATTGGAGTGGCCAAGAATTTTCATTTTAGATCATTACATGAAGAAGTTAGCCCGCTATTTTTTGTCTTGCGGCCATCATGGACTCATCAAGTAGTAGCTAAGATTGAGGCCGGAAGGGAGCGGGAGGCTATTGACAATCTTCAGGAATTTTACCAAGCCTATAATCCTGGATACTCGTTTAGTTACCAATTTTTGGATACGGATTATCAAGCGCTCTATGCTGCCGAGCAGCGTGTCTCTAAATTATCTAAATACTTTGCCGGTATTGCCATTATCATTTCATGTTTAGGCTTATTTGGTTTAGCCACTTTTACAGCCGAAAGGCGACTGAAAGAGATTGGAATTCGCAAAGCATTAGGGGCTAGCAATTTTCGTATTGTTCGCCTCCTATCCGCTGAGTTTACCCAGATGGTACTGATGGCTATCCTCATAGCCTTACCCATCAGTTATTTCATCGCTCAGCAATGGCTCAATGATTTTGCCTTTAGCATTGATTTACGGTGGTGGTACTTCGCTGGTGCTGGATTAATTGCGTTACTCACTGCTTGGTTTACCGTAGGCTTCCAGACTATTAAAGCCGCGAGAGTGAATCCAGTACAATGCCTGAGAGACGAGTAATAAGTACGGAATTAATATTTAAAACTATGAAACACCTAGCCCTCATTTTAACGTTGATCATCACCATCCCATGTGTTGTGTGGGCGCAGGCTGATGCGAACAAATTAAGTATATACGTAGATATCGCCCACGGACAAAGGTTCTGGAATAATCCCGCCAATATGGTGAAAGGTGCCGGAGAAGACGCAGCAAGAGCACAGTACCTGACTAACCAGCTAAGCGAAACTGCTTCTTCACTAGATGCATCCACCGACAATCTAAAATCAGAAATAAGCGCTGACGTACTAGCTAATTGCGACTTACTATTCATTCACTCTCC